>Ga0181539_1000813_pt1 | contig 37211 bp, 40 predicted proteins | sample PEATcosm2014_Bin_46_FD_119767 | JGI IMG/M metagenome (GOLD analysis project Ga0181539, IMG submission 119767) | Peatland microbial communities from MTU Mesocosm Facility, Houghton, MI, USA - PEATcosm2014_Bin23_60_metaG | ecosystem: Environmental > Terrestrial > Soil > Wetlands > Peat | place... | reverse complement strand
TGGATTGGGGCTATGAGGACCCAGGTGAGCTTGTGGGCAAGACCTCTTACGAGACCGCCTCTGCCGCAATCGCTGACCGATATAGTGCCGTTGATCGCGAGGTGATGGAGGGCGGCAGGCCCAAGATCAACTATGAAGAACTGCAAATCAGGCCGGATGGTTCTCAGGCTTGGCTGGTCACCAGCAAGTTGCCCATGCATGGCAAGGACGGCCAGGTGATTGGCATGCTGGGAACTTACGCGGACATTACCGAGCGCAAGTTGATGGAGGAGGAGATCAGGCAAACCAATGCCTACCTTGAGAACATCTTTGAGAATTCACCCGATGCCATCACCATTGTGGATAATCATGGAAGGTTTATCAGGTGGAACAAAATGGCGGAGGCTCTCCATGGCTACACATTTGAAGAAATGAAAGGCAAGTCTGCGTTTGATCTATACGCGGATAAAGATAACCTCGAAAAAATGCTTGCAGGCTTGCGCCGGGAAGGCTCGGTTAAGAAATGGGAAACGAGAATGAAGATGGGGGACGGCAGGATTGTCCCATTTGAAATTTCCGTTGGCTTGCTGAAAGACAGCCAAAACCAAACTCTCGGGAGTGTTGGCGTCGCAAGGGACCTGAGCGGCATCAAGAAGGCGTTCTCCGCCCTCAAAGCTTCTCATGAACGGTTGTATCAGGAAATCGCCGAACGCAAAAAGGCCGAGGAAACCCAAAAGCGACTGGTGGCCCTTTTGGAACAAACTCCTGACTTCGTAGCCTTTGCCGATGCCGTCAACACCAACATTCTCTATATAAACCGAGCAGGCCGTAAAATGGTAGGAATTGGGGAAGATGAGGATGTTACCAGGATAAAGATCACTGATCTCTACTCGAAAGAGACGAATCGGATGATAGTAGATGAGATCATGCCTTGTACTATTCGCGATGGTGTGTGGAAAGGAGAATACCCCATTCTGAGCCGGGATGGCCGAGAGATTCCTGCTTCGAGGGTTATCCTCGCCCACAAGGGGCCCGACGGTAAAACGGAGGTCTTCTCTACTATTGCCAGGGATATCACCGAGCAAAAAGAGCTTATTCGTCAATTGGAAGAGAAGGCGCTGAAGCTTGAGAACGCAAATGAAGAGATAAAGCGCGGCATGGTGCAGTTGGTGCAAGCTGAAAAGATGTCCGCCCTGGGTCAGTTGACGGCCGGTGTGGCCCACGAATTGAACCAGCCGCTGAACGTTATAAAGATCATTTGCCAGTCTCTCCTAAAGGATATGGAACGGAATCAGCTTAACACGGGAGATCTTCAGCCGGATTTGGGCGATGTGGTCGGGCAGGTGGATAAGATAGCGCAGATCATCGACCACATGCGGGTTTATACCCGCCGCACAGAGGGGAAAACAGCAGAGGCGACGGATGTCAACACTCCAATGGAAGGGGCATTTCGCTTTCTGGGTCAGCAGTTGCGAAATCACGGCATAGAGGTCCTGACCGAGTTCGAGAGCCATTTGCCGCAAATCCTTGTTGATCCGATCCGTATTGAACAGGTGATCGTCAATCTTATCACGAACGCCAGAGACGCCTTGGAAACCTCGGGAAAAGAATACAAATGCATCAAAGCAAGAACGTATCGAGTAAACGGCATAGTTGGCAATGAAGCAGAGAGCGAGAGTAATTCCCGATCTTCAGCAACCGCCGGTCCATTTGTGGTAATGGAGGTATCGGACAGTGGCCTTGGAATCCCTGAGCATATACGGGAGAAGATTTTTGATCCCTTCTTCACCACGAAGGACCCCGGTAAAGGAACAGGACTAGGTTTGCACGTAGGGCGCAAGATCATCGAAGAACACGGCGGCAAGATCGAAGTGGACAGCACTTTAGGCGAAGGCGCCACATTCAGGGTGGTGTTGCCTGCCGTTGACGAGAAGGAGTAGAACAATGGGAAAATGCACGGTCCTTGTCGTTGAAGACGAAGATAGCACCAGGATGCAACTGGCCAGAGTCATCCGGAAAGAAGGATATGACGTGATCGAGGCCGAGAACGGCCAGGCCGGTCTTGAGATCTTTGGAAAGAAACTTCCGGATATCGTCGTAACCGACATCAAGATGCCCAATATCGACGGACTGGAGATGATCCACCACATGCGGCGGATATCTTCCCATGTTCAGATCATTCTCATTACCGCTTATGGTGAGACAGAAACGGTGATTTCGGCGCTACGGCAAGGAGTGATCGACTATCTGAAAAAACCCCTCGACCTGGATTTGCTGTGTCTGGCTCTGGGAAGAGCGCAGGAAAAAGTCAACGAGCATCAAAGACTGGTCTGGGTGCCCGCTTTGCTGCTGGCCGAAGACGAGCAGGCCACAAGGGATCGGTTGGCTAGAGTGCTCGAAAAGGAAAATTGGAAGGTGTTTCGTGCCGCTGATGGTGATGAAGCAGTCAATATCTTTGCAGAGAACAAGATCGACATCGTCCTGCTCGATATCAGGATGCCCAAAAAGGATGGACTTCAAACACTGAAAGAAATGAAAGCTCTCAGTTCCGATTTCCAGGCGATTGTCTTTTCCGGCTATGGTGATGAGAAGACTGCTATCGATGCCATGCGAAACGGGGCCATCAACTTCCTCAGAAAACCGATCGACCTGGACCAGTTGATCGTATCCGTCGAGAAAGCCTTCGAAAGACTGAATACGGAGAGGGCTCTCAAGTACCGTACCAGGGAGTTGGAGTTGACAAAGCAAATAGTCGCCAAGATCACGGAGGAAAAAGAAATCATCCTCGATTTCCGGACGATGCCCGGCATCCCCGCGATGAATTTTGCCAAGAGTATACTCGACAACGTTCCAGGCGGGCTTGTCGTTTTGAATAGAGATCTCAACATTCTCTATATGAATCATTGTGTTGCCCGAATCTTTGGGGCCACGCCCAATAAGATTGACCTTGAGTTTGTAAGCAAACTGTCTGAGTTCGGCATCACTGACCTTACTTACGAAATGTTCATCTCCGCGTTTGAGCAGCTTATCAATTCAACATCAGGTACTCTTGAAACCATTAAAACCGGAAAATACTCTTACATGACTCTGCTGCGATTGAAAATCATGGGTGAAATACAGGACCATGCTATTATCCTTATAACGATGCGCGGAGAACGGAAATAGAACGAGTGGCAAGTTCTCTGTTACTGGAATGGAGTTCAGAGCGTGCTTCGATCTTCCAGCCCATAGCCGCACCGAGTTGGAAGTGGCGGACAATGGCGAAAGAATCTCCGAAGGCTTAAGGGATAAGATTTTCCTGCCCTTTTTCACCACCAGGGAGCCCGGTAAAGGAACAGGACCAAGTTTGCACGTGGTGCGCAAGATCATCGGAGAACACGGCGGTAAGATCGAAGTGGACAGCACTTTAGGCGAAGGCGCTGTCTTCAGGGTCGTGCTGCCTGCATGGGATGAGAGTGACGGATAGCAGGACAATACTGCTGAATCGACAATATCCATGCGGGAGAAGGTAAGCAGGCAATTCGACGATGGTAAGCCCATGAACTCTGGGAAAGCGAGAAATATGATGAGCACAAAAACCGTTCTGGTCGTTGATGATGACAGGATATCGAGAGAACAACTGGAAAAGGAGCTGAAGAGAAACTTCTTCAGAACGTTCGTTGCACCCGACGGCAGGACGGCCCTGCAAATCGTCGCCGAGCAGCCAATAGACATCCTGGTCGTCGATGTTAATCTGCCTGATATGAATGGCATAAAGGTCCTCGAACTCACCAAAGCGAGAAGACCCGGTTGTGAAGCAGTGGTCATTACCGGTTACGGGAACCAGGAGATTGCCATCGAAGCTCTGAGAACAGGCGCCATCGACTACATCGAGAAACCCGTTGATCCGGAGGAGCTTCGTGCTGCATTGGGGAGAGCTCAAGAGAGATTGATCGACCGTGAAAGCCTCTCTTATGTAAATACACTTCTGGTGATCGATGATGAAGAACTGGTCGTCAAGACGCTTAAAGAATTTCTCCGAAAAGAGGGCTACGAGGTATTTGGCGCGCTATCCGGCAGGGCAGGGCTCGAGATTATCGAGCACCACAAGGTTGATGTGCTTATTACCGACGTTAATATGGCCGGCATGGACGGAATCGAAGTCCTACAGCGAGCAAAACATCTCTATCAAGATATTGAGGGGATTCTCGTCACAGGCCACAAGGATGAGCAATTCGCCATAAGGGCTGTTCGGGCGGAGGCTTTCGATTACATAAGCAAGCCGATTGATCTGAATGTGCTCCTCTTCTCGATCAAAAAAGCCATAGAAAGGATCGGTCTCAATCGGAGCAGGCTTTATAGAAACCGAGAGCTGAAACTTACCGCGGAGATTATCTCCAAAATGAATGAGGAACTGGAGAGAAGAATCGAAGAGAGATCCAGAGAGCTGAATCTCACGCAAGCCCAGCTTTTTCAAACCTCCAAGCTCGCCTCTCTTGGTGAAATGTCAGCCGGACTTGCCCATGAGATGAATCAGCCGCTCGGTGGAATATCACTGGTCGCCAAAAACATGCGAAAACTCGAAGAGCGCGGGTTGTTGACCGCGGAAGAGATAGACTCGGCTCTAAACGATATTGAGGCTTCAGTCGTGAGAATGTCCAAAATCATAAAGCACATTCGAACCTTTGCGCGCCAGGACACTCTTAGTTACATTCAGGTGGATGTTAATGAGACCATTGATTCGGCTCTTGGCCTTCTCGGCGAACAGTTGCGTCTGCATGGAATCGAGGTTGCACTGGAACTCGACCGGGACCTGCCCAAGGTCACCGGTGAGCCTTACCAGCTTGAACAGGTATGGATCAATCTCATCACCAATGCCCGTGATGCAATGGAGGAAAAGGAAAAACAGATTGCCGAAGGCGCCCTGCAGGCTTCCGGCTACACGAAGCTTCTCACGATTTCTTCCAGCCTCAATTCAAAACCGGGGAAAGATGGGATTGTTATTCATTTCCACGACAATGGAAGCGGAATAACCGATGAAGACAAGGATAAGATATTTCATCCCTTCTTTACCACCAAGGAGGTAGGCAGGGCAACGGGGCTGGGACTTTCGATAAGCTATGGAATTGTCCAGAAGCATAATGGCTCGATAGAAATAGTGAGTAAGGCGGGCGAAGGAACCACCATCAGTGTGCTTGTGCCGACGGGAGATTAACGATGGCAAAGATCCTGATCGTTGACGATGAAAAGATCATTAGGGATAGACTGAAAAAGCTCCTTGATCTTGATGGTTTCGAGACCTTTACCGCGGAGAACGGTGAGTTGGCGTTGGAGATTTTTGATAAAGAAAAAACGGACCTAGCCCTTCTTGACATCAAGATGCCGGGAATGGACGGCATTGAAGTGCTAAAGCGGATCAAAGAGATATCGAAGGAAACGGAAGTCATCATGATCACCGGGCACGGAGGGCTCGATGACGCCATACGCGCTCTCAAAGAAGGGGCTCTGAGCTACATTCAAAAGCCGATCAACTTTGATGAGCTGGAAGTAGAAATCAACAGGGCGCTGGAGAAACAGGCAAAGCAGCGAAAACTGGATGCCTATATCGTTGTGCTGGAAAACCTGCTCGAAGAAAAGGCCAATGAACTCGGTCTGCGAAAAAGCACGGAAGAAGCTCTGGCAAAAGCCCTCGAGGATGTCGAGGACAAGAACCGCGAACTGACGGAAGTTAACAGCCGGCTTCAGGAAGCATTCAGCCAGGCCAATGAGCTGGCCCTTCGAGCCGAAGCGGCAAATAAGGCCAAGAGCGAGTTTCTCGCAAACATGAGCCACGAGATCCGCACCCCGATGAACGGTGTCATCGGTATGGCCGATTTGCTTCTCGTTACTGAACTTACACCGGAACAGAATGATCTTGCCGAGACGATTCGAAGCAGTGCACACTCCTTGCTCACGATCATTAACGACATTCTTGACTTCTCCAAGATCGAAGAAGGGAAGATGGATATTTCTCCTATCAACTTTGATCTTAGAATGACTGTAAAGAACATTAAAGATTTTCTGATAACGATTGCAAGTGAGAAAGGCCTGGGAATTTCTTGCGTGGTCGATCTTAATGTACCCTCTCTTCTTATAGGCGATCCCGGCAGACTGCGCCAGATCCTTTTAAACCTTGCCGGGAATGCCGCCAAATTCACATCACGGGGCAAGGTGACCATTCGCGCAAGTCTGGAAAAAGAAGATGATAAGCGTGCAGTAGTGAGGTTTGCGGTAACCGATACCGGCGAGGGGATTCCTCACCACCAAATGAACCTTCTTTTCAAACCGTTTTCCCAAGTTGATTCATCGATAACTCGACAATATGGCGGGACCGGTCTGGGACTGGCAATCTCGAAACGGCTCGCGGAGATGATGGGTGGTGAGATCGGGGTCGAAAGTGAAGTTGGGCAAGGATCGACATTCTGGTTCACTGCCGACTTTGCAAAGCAGTCCCAAAGCAATGAACAACCCGGAGCGCCGCCTGTCGACCTCTTCGGACGGCGTATCCTGGTGGTGGACGGTAACGAAATGCGTCGTCATATATTGGGTGAACTCCTCACATCGTGGGGATGCTCCAGCCAAGAGGAATCAGACGGAATATCGGCCCTTGCCGTGCTGAGGACAGCAGTCGAGTCGGGAGATCCCTTCCACATCGTCATTGTTAGCATGGACATGGCGAGTATGGATGGCGAGACGTTCGGGAAGTGTGTTAAGCAAGACACTCAGCTCAACGATACCAGGTTGGTGATGATAGCATCAAGCGGCATACGCGGCGACACTGCGTGTTTTCATGACCTTGGTTTTTCCGCCTATTTGAGCAAACCGTTCGAACCGGGGCAACTGCATGAGTGTTTATTGACCATCCTGGCCAGGAAGTCCGTAGAAGCAAATGCTCGTTCCATGCCCATCGTTACGCGGCACTCCCTTGCAGAAGACAAGAAACGTAACGTTCGTATTCTTCTGGCCGATGACAGTTCGCTGAATCGGAAGGTGGCGCTGAAGATCCTCGATCGGTTTGGTTATCGCGCGGATGCCGTTGCTGACGGGATGGAAGCTGTAACTGCGCTTGAATCGATCCCTTACGACATTGTCCTGATGGATGTTCAGATGCCGGTGATGGATGGATTCGAGGCAACGAGAATCATAAGGGACCCCGCGTTTGTTGTTCAAAACCATAGGGTCCCCATCATTGCAATGACGGCGCATGCGCTAATAGGAGACCGGGAGCGCTGTCTGGAAGCCGGGATGGATGATTACGTTTCCAAGCCTATAGAAGCCGCCAAACTCATGGAAGCCATCGAGCGGCAGCTCTCGCGGACCTCATGCGCAGACGCGGGGGTGTCCGAACCCCAAGGGCCTGCGCAGGCGGTTTCATCTGAAAATGCCGTGCTCAATTTGACCGGTTTCGTTGATAATCTCGGGTTCAGCATAAGTACCTTGCAAGAATTTGGCGAGGAGTTTTTGAGCTGCGCGCCTCTGGAAGTTGAAGACCTGAAAAAGGCCCTGAACAATAACAATACCTCTCTAGCGCACATGCTGGCCCATAAACTGAAAGGCTCATCGGGCACAATTGGGGCAGACTCCATGCGGGATATCTTCTTTCAAATCGAAGTGGCCGCCAAAGCGGGTGAACAGGCACGGGCAGCCATAATCGCCCAAAAGCTGGACGAGGAACTCGAGAAACTAAGAGCGGCGCTGGCCGCTCTGTAAGGAACAGTAAGGTCTTATCGTCTTCCATCCATGATCGATGCGTTCCTGGGTGAAAGCTGGACGAACTTGCTCTGAAAGCCGCTTGAATGCTGCGATTATTCCATGATCATAAGGGGGGCGATGTTTCAGAATGGATGAGATCGAGTATATAGCATCCCTCTGCCCTCGGGCGCCAATGCAGGGATTGGGAGGGAAGTCGCCCCGTATGCATGCCGCGCGCTGGGTTAGCCGAAAAACAGCAGCTTGATGCCCATGAAAAGAAAAACAGGGATGAGGAATCTCAGGAGTGCCTTCCCCGGTATCCTGCTGGAAATTCTTGCGCCGAGTTGAGCACCCACTACTGCAGCAAAAGCAAGGGTGATGGCAGGCTTGTAGGCTATGTCATGGTTGACCATGAACGGAATGAGCGTAAAGCAGGTATTTATGGCGGTAATATAGTGTGAAGTGGCGGTAGCCACATGCACCGGGAAAGAGAGAAGGTAGACGAGTACAGGTACCTGTATCAACCCACCACCGATTCCGAGAAAAGTCGAGAAAACACCGATCAGCGCGGTAATCACCATGCCAAGGCGTTCATCTACCCTGTACTTGTATACGTTCCCACGAGAGTCTCTGATGACCCGCTGGGCGCTATTCTTTTTTTCGGTTAGATCCCAGTCTGCGGAATCCAGATCTTCGATCCCCAGAGTGGGGGAGAAACGCGACCCTCGCAGGTAGGAACGATTCCTGGAGGTTGTGCGACCGAAACCGGCCACGGCGGGGACGGCCTGGAACACCTTTGATTCAGCGGGCTTCAAAAAGATGTAGACTGCAAGTCCAAGGAGGAATACACCGAAGTAGGAGGTAAAAATGTCAATGTGTATATAATAAACCGCAAATGTGCTGATCAAAGAGCCCGGGATGGTGGCAAGCCCAAACTTGGTGCCGCTCACAAGATCGACCCGGTTTTCTTTGATGTATGCGATACTGCCTGAGAGTGTATTGAAGAAAATCACGAAAAGTGCAGTGGCGACCACGGTGGGTGTGTCGTAGTTAAACATCATCGTGATGACAGGTACGATGAGGGGACCACCCCCGATGCCCACCAGAGTGCCGTAGAGACCGACAAAGAACCCAAGAGCTACTAAGCCCAGCGTTTCAACCATTTTGCATCCCAGCGTGGCCCGATATCATCAATTTTCTTTGACGTCGATGGTCGAAACGCCCCGGTCATCCGCAAATCACTGGTATGTATACCAGTCGCGCTCCGTATTGCCCAAAAGCAATTCTTGCTCTTCAGTATCGAGCCGCAAAAAGGCTTCGGAGAACTCCACGAAGACGTCGAAAACCAGCTCCCCATGCACTTCTTCCGCGAGGCTATCCATTACTCCGGACGGCCTTCGAATACAATCGCGCGAGTACGCGCACACAAGATGAATAGGACCTTTGTTGTGCGGGTCGTAAAAAACAAACCGGATCTCCTCGGCTATGTTATCGAGAAACAGATACTCGATGTCTCTCAACAGCGTGGTCTTCTCTTCGTCTGACAGCAGGCCGTAAGCTTTATCGATGGCATCCAGATCATCGCCAATATGCTTAAGAACATTTGCCAGAATTACCGGGTCCATCTTTCTGTCTCAGTTTAAGGGTAACCTCCATCCTGTTCTGGGCATCTTTGAGGACGGTGTGGACTTGCCTGTACAGGTCACCATATTCCTGTAAATGGGGCAGTCTGGTTTCCCTGTCCTGTGAAATCCGGTCTATTCCGGACCTGACGTTCTCCAGCCTTTTGCCAATTATTGCCTTCTCAGTTCCGATCTCATCGAGTTCCTGCTGCAGGTTCTTGATAAGGACGCTGGTTGATTGCTCGTCCTCACGCGCAGTATTGATTTGCAGATGGATTTGGTTGATCTCCGCCGTGAGTGCTTCCTTTTTGGCGGTCAGTTTCTCGAAATTTTCATGAAACTGCTTCCGCTTTTCCTCATAATTTCCAATGCACGCTTCCGCGGAAGAAATAGATATGTCTATCCCTTCGAGTTCTTTGGAAAAGACTTCTATCTGGTCCCTGTACTTTCGATTTTCCTCCTGCAGGAACATTTTCATGTTTTCGAGTTCACGCAATTCATTGATTTCGTCCTGCAGTTCCTCGTAACCATCGAAGCCGAGCTGGATGTCTTCCCGGGTATCGTGCACTGGTTTCTGGTTCTCTTCCATGAGCCTCTTTTTCCTGGCCTTTGAAGGAGTCGAAATGCAAGCAAAGGGTGGGCATGATAAAAGAAATCAAGAGCTTCAGCTATTCATCTCTTTTCACTGCCTGCTCCTCACTGCCGGCTGCTTTGTAAAAAGACTTCTTTGCCTGGAGCTTCGATTCAACCAGAGTGGAACCAATTTCTGCCAGGGCGTCCTTGGATTCTTTCAACTCTTTAAAGAGCTTGTACTTGTCTGTGAGGGCATCACTCAGCTCTTCCTCAAGAGACCTCATCTTTTCCATCTGAGCCAACTTTTCGCCCTTCAAGAGGGTAATCTCGCTCTCGCACCGTTTGATCTTCTCTACGGTCGTTTTGAACCTGGCTTCAAGGAAGTTGATTTCCGAAATCGCATCCTGCTTTTCTTCCCCCAGGGCGGCCAAGCGCTCCTGCAACTGCACAGCAGTCTTTTGCACGTCGATAAGCTTGACCTTCATCCCACGAATAGTGCTTTGGGCCGCATTGCGTTCCTCGACAAGATGATCGATTTCGATTTGAAGCTCTCTTTTGGAAGGAATCTCATTTTCCAGCTGAGCAATGGTCTTCTCCAGCTGAGACTTTTCAGTTTTTAGGAGACCGATCATTTCCCTGGAAGCTTTAAGATCCCTTTCGAGATGAGTGTTTATGTTGAGGACTCTTTCGAGCTGGACCTCCATGTTTTTTATTGTCGAAAACATGTCGGAGATAGTTTTTTCGAGATCGGCGGAATAAATACCTTCTTTCAGGATATCGGGCCCCTTGATCTCGGGCATTACACTTCTTCCGGCCACATCGGAAGCCACTGAAGCTTCTTCCACAACCACTTCCTTAACTTCCTCTTCCACCTCCGATACAGCTTTGCGGACCGGTCCTTTTATCAATTCACGTTCACCGCGGCTAGAGTCCTGTTTTTCCTTGAGAACCCGCTTCACCATGTAAACTCCTTCCGTTGAGGAAGCAAGGGCTCAGGGGAGATTTCCCGCTGCCCCTTTTTTCTTCTTGTAGTAAATCATCTGCGCGTTTTTCTCGACAGATCTCAGTTTACTGTAAAGCTTTTCCAGCGCATGCAGGGAGTCACTGATTTTCTCATCCAGGCAGTCGATGTCCCGAAACCTGGTGGGAACGCCACTCTCAAGGTGGCCGGTCTTGTCCATAAGGATCTCTGTCTCGCCCCTCAGAAATTCGATATCCCGAAGGACACCATCGATGGTCGCCATGTTGGCGTTCACCTTTGCGGAGACTTCTCTATAATCCGCTTCATGCCTGTCTCGCTCCGATTCGAAGAACCGGGCTTCATGTAGCAGGTTGTTTTCCTTGGCCAGGAGCTGAACAGCTCGCTTCTTGAGCTCTTCGGAACGCTGGAAAAGCTTTTGAGCCGCTTTGCGCTTGTCAAAAAGCTGCAGTTGCAGATCTTTTGCCTGCCTAGCCATGGCATGGTTCTCATCTTCAAGGCTCCGCACCTCGGCCAGGGCCCGCTCCCTTTCCTTGCGCAGCGCATCCCGCTCCACCTTGAGATCGCATTGCCTCCCGGCAAGCCTTTTCAACAACTCTTCCCTGTCGATCAGATTCCCTCCCTTCACTTCCGGATGAAGCCCCCTCTCCATTTCGATGGTCGGGTTTTCTCCCTCTTACGATTACTCTCAGCTTCACCAGCTTCGGGTTCGGCAGTCTCGCCCGTTTTGATCTCTTCAGCTTCACCAACTTCGGGTTCGGCAGTCTCGCCCGTTTTGATCTCCCCAGCTTCACCAGCTTCGGGTTCGGCAGTCTCGCCCGTTTTGATCTCTTCAGCTTCACCAGCTTCGGGTTCGGCAGTCTCGCCCGTTTTGATCTCTTCAGCTTCACCAGCTTCGGGTTCGGCAGTCCCGCCCGTTTTGATCTCTTCAGCTTCGTAGCCGTAGCCAAGGCCCCAGGCCGGTTTTTTGATTCCGACATCTTCCGCCGCCGGAGCTTCTTCACCGGAGAATTCAACTTCGGCACGTTTGGCATAATCCTCTGATACCCCTTCAGCCACTGTGGTCGATTCTTCAACAAAACCGGTTTCAGTGACCTCGGTTTCCACCAGGTCGGCCTTTCTCAGCCTTTCCTTCTGCCACCAATCTCTCACTCTTTCGATCGCAAGAGCCAATCCCTGGCCGGATGCATGAACGTCGAAGCTTATATCCTCTCCCGTGATCATCTTTGTGGCATCCAGCGCCTTTTCCCTCACTTCAATGTCGCTGTCGCCCAGAAGTTTGATCAACGGCAAAACGGCGGATTCGTCCTTGATATTGGCAAGAGATGATGCAGCCGCCTTCCGGACCTTTTCGTCATCATCCCTGAGACACTGTACAAGGGCCGGTACCGCATCGGCGTAATCCTTCCAGCCGATGAACGTAGCGGCCGTTCTGCGCACTTCCGGATGCACGTCGCGCAACGCATCAATCAGGAAGGGCATAGCTTCACTGTCACCGGCCAGTTTGTAAAGTCCTCTGAGGCAACCGATTCGCACTCTGTACTTGGGATCATTGATTTTGGCTTTGAAAAGAGGAATAGCGCGGAGATCGCCAATATTGATCAAGGAGTTGATCACCTCGGATGTGAGGCTGGGATCATCGAATCCTACGGCCTCGCAGAGTATGGGAACCGCTGCTTCGTTCCCCATCTTGCCAAGTTCCGCAGCAGCAAGGATCTTTATTTCCTTCTCGGAGTCGAGGAGATCATGTGCCACCTTGTCGAATATCGCCCGCTCCGAAGCGGTTTCAAAGACGCCATGCCGCACGGCCTTATGAACCGCCGATTCGATCGCCTTATTGACCTGCTCATAAGAGGCCTTTTCTTCGACTTTACTTGTCTCTTTGTCGCGCTTCATCCTCCTCAGCGCAACCCTTTTGCTTTCCGCTTCAATCTCGGCGATTCGGTCCTTCAGTCTTTGGATATCCTTCTCATACTCCCGGACATCTGCGAGCAACTTCTTTACCGCTTCGACTTCCAGCGGGTTTTCGGCTTCCGGGCGCGCAGCTCCCGCTTTGCCGATTTCGTAGTACAAAGCCTTGATTTTGTTTTCATAATCCTTGATCTTGGCCTCGATGCTCCTAGCCTCACTCGGACGGATAGTTCCGAGCCCGCCGGTGAACATACCGGTAACTCTCCCTGGCAGGCCGGGTGATTTTTTGACGAGCGAAATCAGTCCTCCAAGTGCGCTGGAACCCACGTCGTAGGCAAAAACAACGGCGCTTCCGCCAGCATTGAGCACTTTGGCAACTCCGCCCGATAATCCTGATCTTTTCGGGTATTCCTGATCCATACGATACTCCTCCTAATTGGTATGCGGATCAATTAGTCACGCGGGTGCGTGCTCCACATTCAATGGAACTCGGTAATGTTGTTTGAAATAGCCAGTCTTGCGTCCGACTCCTTCAAACAACATGACAGTCAAAGCCGGGTATCGTCTTCTATATTGCGTATTGTCCTGTCAAACCTGTCGACGACTTCTCTATGACCCACAACGGCCGCCTTCAAGGACGCATTCATCACTTCGGCATCCTCCTTGACTTTAATCATCGCATCAAGATAGTCGGTGTTCATTTCCAGATTTATATCGATCCTAGCGGCCTCCGTCCTTAGTCTCTCTATCTCATCAGCGACGTTATCGATCCCCTCCAGTTCCTGGATTCTCCCATCGAGATGCTTTAGCCTGTCCAACAGTTCCCTCTCATGTTCTTTCTCACGCATGAAGGCTTCTTCGATCGCAGCTATTCTAGGTTCGAGTGCTTGAACCTCCAACTTTCCGGCATCTATATCACGGCCGAGCCGGGCAAACTCATCCTCCATTGCGCTGATTTCGATCAAGATCGAGTTCCTGGCCTCGTCGCTGACGGCATAATCACCCAGTTCATCTACAGCCTTCACGAGATCCTTTTCCAGCACCAGGAGGGTTTCATGTTCCCTCGCTCCTTCATCCAGTTGCATCTTATGGGAGGAAATCTCATTCTCCAGGGTGGATACTTTGAGCCTGACCTCGGACATGTACTCCTCGAAGTTGATTGAAAGGTTGCCCTGAAGATCCTGGAAGACCTGCGGATCAAAGTGCTCCGGCATTTGCCCTTTGAGCATGTCCCTGGTGTTCTGCATGACGGGGATCTCTTGCTCCAGATTGCTCAACCTTGCATTTAGTCCGGCAACCTCCTCCTCAATCTCTTCCTTTCGGCCACAAGCCTCGGCATAGCTCGATTGAAGCGTCTTTAGCTTTAGAGATTCCTTTTGTATCTCCTTGTTGAGATGCATCGCCTGCAGCCTCAGACCTGGCAGCATTTCGCGTTTTCTTTCCAGGTCCCGAGCAAGAATTTCGAGCCTGGCATTTTCATCCTCAGCAGCACGGAACTCGGCCTGAGCTTCGTCAAGCCGCCTTTGGGATTCGGCCACTCGCAGCTCTAGTTCTTCACCAGCCTCCTGCGTCTCGCGAAGCTGTTGCCCTACGACGGCTCCTCTGTCTCTGAGGTGCACCATTTCCTCGCGGCACTTGCGGATCTCGGTCGAGAGCAGATCTCTGACTTTTTTCGCCTTGTAATACGTATCCGCAAGGTTGGCGATGCTCAGCAGTTCCTTATGCCTGAGATCTGACGCTCCATAATCATGCTTTATCATCTCAGCGCTCCAGGGATTTCTCGATCTTGGCAGTTTTTCTCTTCCAGATCAGCTTACCACACACATTCTTAAATGCCCTCAGTATCAGTATTATCTACATTTTCGGCGCCGGCCAGATGGATCATAGCTTTGATCTTCCCTTCGAGCAGCCTGCATTCGCCGTCCAATCGAGCGTTCTCTGCCATCAAATCCTCGATATACTTAGAATCCTGTTCCTTTGACAGCAGCAGCTCGGCCAGCCGTTTTTGTCCGCCTTGAATGTACGAGATCAGCTCATCGTATACACCAATTTTGTCCTTGAGATCGGAAATGGACTTTTCTTTTTCGGCATTTGCGCTGAGCAGACCCTCGAGCTTTTTCTCTCTGGAGGCGCGCAATCCTTGTTGCTCTTCGATTTTAAGGCCTAGCAGTTGGATCTCTTTCCTCAACTCCGATATGGAACTGTTCACATCTGCTCTTCTGCTCACAAGGGTTTTGGCCTCTTCAAGGGCCATGCGCCGCTCTTCTAGAGCGGGCACTCTTTCCCGGAGCGCAGCCAGTGCGGATGCGTTCTCAACTAGAACGTTCTTGAGGCTGTCTCTCTCCCTAATATGGTTCATCAGCAGTAGCACGATGTCGTTGAGTTCAGTTTCGATTAGATCCTTTTCCGAAACGCTGGCCGACAAGCTACGGGCAATCTCAGAGGAGAGCGTCTCTTTTTTCAGCTTGCATTCATTGAACTCTATCAAAATATCCTGCTTTTCACGGGAAGCAGTCTCAATGGCGTACAAATTCTCCTGCAGACCAGACTCCAGAGTGAGGACGCTCTGGCCCAGTTCCTCTTTTCTCTGCCCAAGCAGTCTCAGTTCCGCATTGGTGCGTTCAATTTCTTCTTGAAGCGATGCGGCTTCATCACCACTTTCAGAACGTCTTTTGCGAAGGCGAGAGGTTTCTGTCGTGACTTCTTTCAACTTTTTTTCAATGACCGCAAACCGGGTATTGAGGGCCTTAACCCGTGCTCTCGTATCTTCAAGCTGTGAGTTGTTGCTGTTGAATTCTTCGGTCAGGCAGGCAAGTTCCTGCTTTACGCGATCCCTAGTTTGGCGCAACTCGGCGACTTCCCGGTAAGCGGCCTGCTTTCTTTGTTCGAATTCGTGCAACAGGTTAGCTCCCAGCAACATACTTCTCCCAGTTCTGCTGAAGCTTAAAAAGCTTCTCTTCCGCCCTGGCCTTTTCCGTCTGGGCGTTTTCAGCAATCGCAGCCATTTTCTTTAGCTCTTCAGTCAGCGAATCCACTTTGGCTTTAAGTTCTTCAGTCTTCCTGACCTCCTCTTCGAGGCTGGAGATTTTCTCTGCTATTTCGGATCTCTCTTTGGCCGCTTGTTCCGCAAAGTCTATAGCAGCACTTAACTCGTTTGCCAGTGTCTCGATTTTCCGGTTCAGTTCGCTTATCCGGCGAGCGGATTCATTTTTGATCCGAACAGAGTCTGCTTCTGCCTCTGCCCTCTTCCTGTTAACAGCTTCAAGATCTTCCGAAAGGGACTTTATCTGTTGCTGGAGATCACTCACTATTTTGCCGGTTTCTCGCCTGAATCGGGCAAGTTCTTCCTGTCCGTCGGCACCTGCTTTCCTTAACGCCTCTGCTTCTGAAAAGGTCTCATTCATAAGGGCGGTGAGCGAATCGATCTTTTTGTTGAAATCGGAAGCAGTCCGGTCAGCTTCTTCTATGACCCTGCGCAGTTCGTTCGCACTTTCCGCTTTCTCCGCCTTTAGTGCCTCGGTTCTGGCGACAACCCCCCCCAGCTCGCCTTCCAATGCACTGATTTTCTCCTGCAATGCATCGTTGTTCCGAGTCATCTCCTGTCTGACTGAAGCAATATCCCGCTCAAGTTCACTCTTGAGTTTAAGGGTGCTTTCCAACTCCTTGTGAAGCCTCTGAACCTCCAGCCTCAGTTCCACCCTCTCGGCATCAATCTGGCGCACATGATTATTGAGACTTTCCAGGATGTTTTCCTGACGGGCTTGAGAGTCTACCACCGTATTTTCATATGAGGCGGTTTTTTCGGCTCCTCCGGTCTCCTTTATGATCGTTCGAAACTCCTTGAGGATCGAAGCCTTTTCCCTCGCACTCTCGCCCTCGGAGGGTTTTTTGCCGGTGATGGATTCGATGCCGGAGACAGAAGGAATCACGTATTCAGTGATTACCAGATCAAAGGCCTCCTGAGCAGCCAATCGGGCAGCCTCGTGCGGGTCTGCAACGGTTGTAACGTCATACCGCGAGAGTATCTTCTTCAATGCGCCGATGACATCGGGCCGGTTATCCGCTATCAGTATTTTTTGCCTCTTTGTTGCCATAGCCGTAGAGCCCCCCTTTTAAAGGCCTTTGAACGCGGTCAGATCGCCGAGTCCAGATCGTCATCCCACGTACTGAAGTATTTTCTGGCCTGTTTTCCTACAATTATGGTGGAAGCTGCATTTATTGAGGCGTTCAAAGGAACGCCCAAAAAAGGAATCAGCTTGTAGCCGATTCCGAATACCTTGGGGCTGACCTTCTCAGCCAGTTCGAGAGCCACATCAGCCAGTCCTCTCCTCAAAAATCCCCCGGCCGCTTTGTCGACCATGGATCTCAGGGTCGTCGCAGCTACATGTCTGGTCACTACAGCGCTTCCGGAAAATCCGAGGAGCGCAAGCGCTACGGCCTTCAGTCTATGTGCATCCATTTCAACTTGATACGCAGCAGATATCCGATAACAAAGATCGATATGAATCTTGGTCAGATAAGCAAGATCGACAGTAGCCCCGGCAATAGCAGCGGTCAGGGTCCCCACGCCGGGCAGCAGCGAAGGAGTAGCCGTAAGCCCGCCAAATCCTCCCGCTTTGATAGCCTCGCGTCTGATCAGCTTACTGCTCACTGCATGAGATATTTCCCGCCTGGCTTTGCCCTTATGCTTCAGGGCGTACTGTTCGACCATACCGGCCACTTCTTCCCGAATGGAGATCATCGCCGTGTTTGAAAGCCCGAGTATTTCCGCCAGCCAATGATTATTTCTTATTTGCAGGCTGTGCTCACTCGGCATGTTCATTCACGGATCTCCACCGGTTGACTCTCGATTCTCTTTCAGCAATACTAGCTTCGAGTTTCTCCTCAATCTTGTCGAATTCGGAAAGGTACTCGATCGCTTCGTCGTCTGTCGAGATACCACTGACTCTCGGATCGGTCTTTCTGATCGCTACGAGTCTCTCGCCAATTTTGCAAATCACTTTCTTTTTCTTGGCCTGGAGGGCATGAATCTCGTAAGTCAGGCAGACACCCTTCAGTGAAGCCTTCCACCCTTCCAGCATAGTCTCCACCCTGTCCACCAGGATGTCTCCGATATGCTGCATCTTGTATTTGAGATCTCTTTCAGTTTGCTCCATCCGTTCCTCCTTTTGGACTAAAATCACGGCTGCAGTTCATCAACTGACAAGATCACCGGTTCGAAGCAAAAATATCAATGAGCATCAGGAAGCAACCCTCGTGACGGAGCTGTGATGTCTCAGTTCGTCCCAATACTCATCGGGCATATCCTTGCAGAGCAACAGTGCCCCGTTTGCGCCTGCATAAAGAGGCTCCTCCACCTTTCTCACCTTCCCGTACCCAAGGGTTTTTTCCATATGAGCCTCGATCTCTTTTTTCAGCCCGGCAATCTGGCTCCCGCCGCCGGCCAGAATGACGTTCTCCTTCAACCCGTCCTGGAATTCCGGGTCGAAGGTAGCCACAATCTTCCTGACCGCTTCCACTATTTCCGGCACAATGGACCGGCAGGCAGCCCACAGTTCATCTGTTACGTCAAGATTGGTCGGCTTCCCGTTCACGGGCAGAACAATACAGACCCTTTCCCCCCGTTCCGAAACGAAGGCATTTTCTTCCTTAAATCTTCTCATCATATTGATCGTAAGATTGGCTTCTTTATACTTTTTTGTGACCAGATCCAGGAATACCTGATCGATATAGTCGCCTGCCTTGAATGTAGTGGTCTGATCCTCATCGGAGGGGATCGTTCCGTGCATGCGGCAGATGTCCACCGTTCCGGCCCCGATATCGATGATCAGAGTATTGTTAAGCAAGTTGAGGCCATAGGCGACCGTAAACGGTTCCGAGGCGATCAGCACATCGTCGAGTATTCCCCTGGAAATTTCCAGCAAAGCCTTCTTGTTTTGCTTAGTGGCCAGGGCCGGGGCTCCTATCACGCCGCGGATTATCATATCCGGCTGCTTTTCTCCGAGCACCCTCTGGATGATGTGTTTGAGAAGCTCTCTGGCGACATAAAGAGATTTCTTATACTGTTCGGCCTTCTTTTCAGGATCATCGGAGTGGAGGATAACCCCTTTTTCAATGGGCTTGAAGATGTCAAGCGCCATCCTGTTCCTGAGGGCCTCATCCCCAAAAACTACGTCTTTACCGAACATTTTTCGGGACACAGCATCTTTGGGAAAGCCCAAATAACTTGGGATAAAAGATCTCTCTCCGTTATCGCAAGCAATGACGGTGCGAGAAGTTCCGAGGTCAATACCCACATTAAAGACTCTGGCTGCCATTTTCCCCGCTCTTGTTATGAATCGATTAACGATTTGTTTGCTTCTACAATCTTGCGCAGAAGCGCTTGTCTGCCCAGGTCGATCTTGCGAGGCGTCATCGTGGGAACGACGGCGCTGCGTATGACCATACTCCGATTCTCGATCGAGACTAGTTTTGCTTCAATATTTGTCAGTTTTTCATCCACACTTTTGAACTTTTCGTCGAAGTAGTTCTTGCGCCCGAATATTTGGTGGGTCACTTTTTTCATTCCCACGAAGGGCAATGTTATGCCCCTGGCAACGGGCGTCGTAACCTTCCGAACCGAATGCGCCACAACACGGCCTCCGAATTTGAGGGCGCCGTATGATACAAGGCCTGTATACTCGACAGTGGCACAGGTATACTTTCCAGCTTCAACGATAGCTCCCAGTCCGCATGACAAATATCTCATCGTTCCGCCTTCTCTCCCTTCCGCCTGAGGAGGCCCCCTCTCTATATTTGCCGCGCCCTAACTTGAGCAACCCGGCCCCTGGCGCCCTTTCCCTGTCTTGCAGGCGCCTGGTGTTCCTGAGGCTCGACCTGCGACTCTTTCCCCGGGAGTTCCTCACCCCGGGGAGTAAGTTTGATGTTGCCGTTCGCGCCCCCGATATCAACCATACCATCATACATCAACTCATCGACAATGTGGAAATCAAACTCCCCCTCCATGATGGTATTTAGTTAGCTGACATAATCGAGGCCCACCTTGACTAATCCTCTGATTCTGGCTAAATAAATGTTACTCTATGCCGAGTTTGCACTTTCCCCATCCTGGTCATAAGGGAAAGTGGCCAAACGTCAAATTAGATCAGCTCCACTACACCTCATTCCATCGGGATTACTGATCTTATGACTCATCAAATCAGTGGCGATTGCAAGGGGTGCGGCGCATGCGCCAAAAAATGCCCTGAACACGCCATTGAAGGTAAGGTTAAAGTTCGCTTCGACATTGACCCCTTCCTCTGCTCCGACTGCGGAACCTGTTTTAATACCTGCCCCAGGGGAGCCATCATCGATCCCAAAGGGAATCGTTCTCCCAAAAAAGGGAAAAACGAAAAACAGAAGAAAGCCCGGATCGAAATGGATTCCTGCGCTGGATGCCAGACTTGTTTTCTCAACTGCCCCCAGGGCGCCATCCGAGTCATCAAGAAGAACATTCTGACCGCTTACTGCAGTGTCGATCCGGAAATCTGCCTGGGGTGCGGCACTTGCACTCAGTTCTGTATCACAGGCGCTGTGGCTTTGAAAGAACAGGAACAAAACTCCGATAAGGAGTCTCCCCCCGACCCCAATAAGTGACCGGTCCGTACCCAGGCTTCCAGTTCCGCCTATTCCGGCAGAACTTTGAAGTAATAGCCGCATCTCGTGCACTGGTTCACGGTCATCGTAGCCGTCGCCATGTAAGCCCCGAGGAGCAGCATCGGAAGCCCGACAGTTGCTCCAACAATGAACAACGAAAAGACTACACCCAGACCGATCAGGAGCCACGGCCAGTTGCCGGGATATTTTTTGACCGTGACCACGCGCATTTCACTCCCGCAGTGACGACATTTCACCGAATCTTCCACTCAACCCTCCTCATTTATGGGAGTCCTCGCACTCTTTTTTCTCTTCTCGATTTCAGCTGGCGCAAACCCAACGATAACCCGGCCCCACCACCGATAATCCCCGCGATCTTGGTGACAACTCCGGCCAGGATGATCTCGGCCGCGCTGGCCGCCACTGCAATGGTCGCTACGCCGGCCAATAATCCCAAGCCGGCCCCGACAACGACCTTGCTACCCACCTGAGCGAGGTCGGAGACAGTTACCCTACGGGCCGGGACAACGTCCATGAGGTCCATGTCCATATCCATATCCAAGTCATCGGAATCGGAAGTTCTCTTCTTTTTGGCCTTTCGCATGCGAATGGCCTTCTTACCCTCTTCGTAAGCCGCAAGTCTATCGTCCATCGAGATCTATCCTTTCAGATACATAGGCAAAAGAGCCGGTTTCTTTTTGGTCTTGGCCTTTGATTTGCTTTTTTTCAATTTTCTGGCGACGTTGGCTCCAGCGCCGACCACACCACCACCTGCTGTTAGCTTCGCGGCTACTGCATGCCCCAATGCTGCCTTCAGGCCAATGATAGGCCCAACGGCGATACCGGCCACAGTTGCCACCAGCCCCGCTCCGGCGCCTAAAGCCACGGCCTTGCTAATAGTTTTGAGAGGATGTTTCCCGCAATCCTCCGGTTCCTCACACGAGCCGTCCTTTATGGAATGCAATTTACATACTGCGGGACTATAGCCTCGGTATTCACATGCCTCACAGTCTGTTTTCTTCATAAATCCCGTCCTTAGTATTATTTACTTCTCAGTTCCAGTTACCCAGTGGAAACGGATCCAGAAGTCAAAACCCGTGCCGGTTTACAAAAATGCACAGAGAAAAACAATGTAAAGACTCGACATACCTAGAAAGATGAGCATTATCGGCAGCCCTGTCTCAAGGAATTGCTCGTAGCTCAAGGCGTTGCCGCCCACCAGATTAATCCGATAGTTGACGCAGAATTTCTCAACGAGATTGGCAGCCACGGGCCCCGCCGTTGCACCAAAGATCGTAGCCGATGATCCGGCCATAATTCCAAGAGCGAGCGCCCACCAGATGATGTGATGCGGCGGCACTATGGTGAATCCCATCACCACCGGGAAAAAGAGCAGAGTGGTGGGACCGGCGTTCAGAAAGGCCGCCACCAAAGCAGCCGACCACATCAGCATCAGGCAAAGCAGCCATGGACGATCGAACGACAGGGCGGCAATGCCTCTTGAGACGTATTCCAGGAAACCCGAAGCTTCCAACGCTCCTACAATGACCGATAATCCCGCAAAGAACAACAAATCGTTGAATCCGATTTTTCGAATGACGCTTTTCCGATCAACCCTGCAAAACATGAAAATCGAAATCCCGGCGAAAAGTGCAACGGCCGATACGTTGATGGAAACGACTTCGGAAATGGCTAGAAGAAAAACGAGGTGGGCCAGAGCAAAGATCCCTCGCCTGATTGCCCAACGCTGGCTTCCGGTCAGGTGCGGCTTGGGGGTCTCTCTAAACTGTTGGATGGAACGATCCACTATGGCGATCTTTTCAATCCTGCCTTGGAAATAGAGGAGCAAAATTCCTAAAAGCACCAGGCAGATAGGAGTCATGAAGACGAAAAAACGGCTGAACCCGATGCCGGTTTCCGCTGCAATGAGCATGTATGGGAAATCCCCGATCATGCAGGAGGCGCCGCCAAGATTAGACGCGATGATCTCACCGATGATGATAGGGCGGGGATCGAATCCCGCGATGGCCGCAAGCCGCAGCGTCACGGGCGCCACAACAAGGACTGTGGTCAGGTTGTTGACAAAGAGCGAAAGCGAATAGGTCAGCAGACAAAAAAGAACGAAGACGCGCGTGACGCTTGTCCCGGTAAATGCCTGCATTTTGTAGGCAATGGAAGCGAAAAAACCGGCCTCGTCCAAGACGGCCGAAATCATCCCCATACCAAGAAGGAGTGCGAGAGTATCAAACTTGATTGCGAAGAAGGCGTCAACCGGGCCATAAATGCCAAAAACCATTCCCAGGAGCACCATTATGCCGGCAAAGCAAAGGACAATGAGAGTTCTTTTCACAATGCGCTTATAGAGCAGATAGAACATGCAACCAGTGGTGAGAGCGAGGATGCTTATGATGATGATCTGCCTGACGATCAAGCCCAGCCCTATGCTCTTTGTTTGAGGGCTGGTCACAGCTCCCGCCATATCACTTAGTGGAGTGGCCAGGGAGTTGTGCCCGGCCATCCGGTAATTCTCAAAATCCTTTCCCCAGAAAGCCCAGACGAGCAAGAAGCAAATCAGTCCGATGAGCAGAAGGCTTTTGAGGTCAAAGCTTCCCAACCATCGAAACCCGCCGGCAATTGCATCGGCTCGCATTCTTGCAATACGGGCCGTCAGCATCGATCTTCCTCCAGTGGACTCCAAGCGACGATTACTTTGTCAATATCGGCTATTTGATTCAGGAGAGCCTCTCTTACCTTTTGAGCAATGTGGTTGGCCTCCCGGATACTCTGCCCGGGGCTTACGCAGATGTCCAGGTCAAGCCAGATCTTGTGCCCGATCTGCCGGGTCCTTAACGCTGCGATTCGCTGCACGCCATCCACTGCCTCGACGATGGTCCTTACCTTCTTGCCATACGTGCCGTTTACGGAGTAGTCCATCAAGGCTTTGACCGAATCGAGCACGATAAGGGTGCATGATTTTGTGATAAGCGCCACCACCAGTATGGCGGCTATCGGATCCAGAACGCCAAGGCCCAGTTCGGCCCCTATGATGCCAACGAAAACGATGATCGAAGAGATGAGGTTCTCACGGTAAGCCCATGCATTGGCGAGAATAGACCGGGTCTTCGATTGTGTTCCCACACAGAGCAGGTAGCGAGCCAGCATTTCATTGGCAATGATGGAGGTGAGGGCCATCAAGAGAGCGGACAAGTGTGGGGGGCCATACTGAGGGGCGTTCATCAGGTGCTTTACGGAATTCCAGACCAGGACCGCCCCGCCGCATGCGATCAAAAACGTTATGCTTCCTGTAACGACAGCCTCAATTTTTCCGTATCCATAATGAAACTTGCTGTTTTCCTCTTTTCCGGCCAGCCTCCGGCCAAGGATGATTGCCAAAGCCATAACAAAAATGATAGCGGAATGCAGACTGTCGGCGATGCACCCTTTGCTGCCGCTGGTTACTCCCACGGCAAATTTCAGGATGGCAAGAAATGCACCACTGGATAGAGCTATCGAGGCCGCCCACTGCCGGCATTGTTCACACTTTTCGTAGCGCATAAGATTCCGCTCTAGAGATCTTCCTGATCGTATTCGGCCTGACTCGCTTTACTTCTGGATTTTTTCTCCGCAAACGCTCTGAAGCGCTTTTTCAGTTCCTCTTCCCTTCGGATCCCGATGAAATAACGGATCAGGTACCCGCCAATTCCGGCTATGGCGATGATGAATATCAACTGCGTTTCGATCGGGTTGCCCCAAAGCAAACGGAGAGGAACGCGATCGAAATTCTGTATGGAGAACAAGACAGCCATCACTGTCAGGACAATGGTCATTATCGTTTTCATTTTGGGCCTCTGACCTCCTGATTGCCGGCACCGGTAGTGAACACCATTGCCTGTCCGCACAACGGGCAACGGGGGCGGCCAATAGCCGGATCGAACCGATCCGGCTTGACGGTTCCGTGCTGGGGACAGACATATAAAGGCTGCCATACCGGGGCATTAACGGCTGCGGGATGATACACAAACGGCTTGGAGCCCATCCCTGGTTTCCACTCCTGTATTCCCAGGGGACCCGTTTCCAGAGCGGCGGCCAGCAGGGCCTGCGGGCTCTGTGCCTTATCTTTTTCATGGGTAAACACGGCCATGAGCACCAGAGATACGCAACAAAAGACACAACCCACTAAAAACCATACCGCCCGGTCTTGCCGCACGCCTCCAACATCCTCGCTCATCGAACTTCCTCCGGTAAAGCAAAGGGTGTCATCACACGGACATGCCCGCACCGCATACACTCCAGGCAAAGGATGCAGTCCTTTGAGCCGATTTCTTCATATACGTTCAAATCCATGGGGCAGCTAACCTCGCAGAGGTTGCATCCGTCACAGTTGGGTTCGACTTTAAGGCGCACCAGACTGAAGCGATTGAATAAAGAAAGCAGGGCGCCCATCGGGCAAGCCACCCTGCAAAACGGCCTTTTGCTAACGACAAACCAGAAGAGAAAACCAGCTAGGATGAGCAGGGAAATATAGAATGCCAGGCCCCCGGCATCTGCCATGACCGGAAGGCCGGTTGCCGGATTTACGGGATTCCATAGCAGCCAAGGTATCTGGGCCGACAGGGTCCCTGCCGGGCAAAGCTTGGAAAACCAGGGCTGACCGGTCTGATAGGGGATAATGAAAACCAGAAGCAGCAACACCAAGTATTTAGCATAAGTAAATAATTGAGAAATCCGGTACTTACGTGACCTTATCCTGTACATCAGGTCCTGGATGAATCCGAAGGGGCAGATCCAGCCACAGGGCATCCGCCCCACGACCGCCCCCACGGCTCCGATCAGTCCGAGCGCATAGAAAGGGATCGCATGCATGGCTGAAAAATGCTGCAAAGTCCCAATGGGACACGAAAACAAGGCTGACGGGCAGGAATAACAGTTCAGCACGGGAATACAAACCCCTTTAAGGCTGTTCGTGTTAACGGCCCTGGTTGCATATGAAGCAAAAAAACTGTTGGTGAAGACCGTGCTCGCCAACTGTGTAAATCGCCTCAAACTCGAAAGATTCATGCCCTAAGACTTCTTTCGTGGACACACAGTGTCCGGCAGTGGAATGGAAGTGCTCTCATATCCGTAGATGAACTGTGGGCCCCGGGATGCCCTATCTCACCGCGCCCTGAGCGAAATTGCCTTGAGGGCTGCCTGCCCCGCCGGGAGGCAGTCAGCCTCCGCCTCCCCCGAAAGCAGCGAGCCCTGCGGGGCCGGCCTGCGCGCCTTCCTGAGGTCCGTTGAAAGTCATCGCTCCATTACAGATCGGGCACCGCGGCACTCCAGCGGCATCAAAAACGGGAAGGCCTACCGCACCGTGTGCAGGGCATATAAACTGCCCGGCAGATCCTGCTCTTGCGGCCACCTGCCCCTGGTAAGGCGCCGGAGCCGCAGCCATCATGAGGTTGGCCCCCTGCTGCATATTAGTTGTCCACTTTTTCCAGCCAAAAAACACGGAGTAAACCGCCGTAACTACGAGGACCGCCGCGACAACAGCTCCAACGAAGTAACCAAGCCGTTTCGCGTCAATATCATGATATTCCGGCATCCCGATTGCCTCCTGGCGCAATTGCGGATTATCCTAATCCGATACAAGACATTCAGAGGGTAGCCCCATTCCTCCATGTTTCCCCAAAATCGCCGTTTAGAATGCCAAACAGCAATACAACAAGGAAAATGGCCAAAATTATGTACTGATAGACCTTCATTTTCAGGCCTCAAATATTTGCGTCGACAAAGTCGATGACATCGCCGACCGGTATCGCAAAACCAATTCCCGCGAAGTGATTGTCCGGCATGAAGCAGGCCATATTGATTCCAATCACTTCTCCTCTGATATTGATCAGGGGGCCCCCGTCGTTTCCTTCATTGATTGCCGCGTCCGTTTGAATCATGTCAGGGTACCTGATCCCATTGATGTTGATCTTGTGCCGGTTGCTGCTGACTATCCCCATAGTTACCGTTCTCGAAAATCCGAAGGGGCTGCCGATAGCAAATACTATATCACCGACCTTGACCATGTCTGAGTTTGCAAGGATTGCTGCCGGAAAAATCTCGTTGGAGCGGATCTTGAGCAGCCCCAAATCCGTCTTCGGGTCCACCGCGACGACGTCGGCGTCATACTCGTTGCGGGTCCCTGAAAAGAGAGTAACTCGCACCTGTTTCGCTTTGCCAATGGTCTGGAAGGTCGTCACCACGTAGCCCCTGCTGTCGACGATGACACCGGACCCCACGGGGTTCCGGCCGTCTGAATACGGAGATAAATACATAAGCCCGCCGGCCGCACCCGGATTTGCGCCTTGAGGGCTCGCTGTTCTCGTAACGGCCACTACACTGGGCCTGGCAATCGTTACGACCTGGCTGACCGCATCCTGGAGCTGAAGGGCCGTCCTGGGCGAGGGCACATTCCCCGTCTGAACGTTTGCGGCCTGGCCGGACTGGTTCTGTGCAGACAGGTTCATGGCCCACGGCTGATTGGAAGTCACTTCAGGAGGATTTGGAAGCTGCCCCGACGTCAGGACGTCGATATTGATCCAGATGGCCGCGATCGCCAGTACAACCAAGACGACCGCCGGCCACATGAGGTTATTGATCTTGAAACCTTTGTTTCTTTTCATCCGAAGAATACTCCGATGATCATGCACAGGCCGACCATACTGACAACAAAGGTGAAAAGAAACCGCAAAAGGCTGCTCCGCGCCATGACAGACACTTTGGATGCGCGTCGGGCGCTGAAGACAGTTAATAGAGAGGAGATCATCAGCGCCGCCAAAGTTCCAATGACGATAACGTTTGAAGACGGGCTGAGACTCCGCATAACGGCGCCAGAGCCGGTTTTTTGGACGATGGCCGCCACAGGCGTTGGTCCGTGAGCCACCGGCTCGTTCACCATGATATGGCAGATGTCACAGGAGCCAACCATGGGATGAGGCATTGGCACCTGGAGGTTTGCAACGCTCTTTTTGGTAATGGTGTGGCACTCGGTGCAGTCCGAAAACTCCTTGTGCTTCGCATCTTTGGGCATGCGGTCGTTGAGGTTGATCGCTTCCTTCGCGCCCGCTGCGGGAGGAGCAGCCGGAGCAATTGCCGCCGCCGTCATCGCGCCGGTCGTCAGCGTAGAAAAATGCATGGCTCGCTTGATGGGAATTGCAAACGCCACGCCGGTCGATGTCCCGTTCGGAGCGTAAATTGCGGTTCCCACCGCAACCACATTGCCGTAAATATCCAGCAGGGGACCTCCGCTGTTTCCCTGGTTGATTACCGCATCGGTCTGAATCATGCCGTTGTAAGGCACGCTATTGATGACCAGGTCTCGATGCGTGTCACTCACGATGCCGAGCGTAACGGTATGCTCAAATCCGAAGGGGCTTCCCACGCTCAGGACCCAATCCCCCATTCTTATTCGATCCGAATTTCCCATCCGGGCGGCAATGAAGCGTTCATTGCCCGCCAGCTTCAAAAGTGCGAGATCCAGCGACCGATCAGCATCGACGATCTGCGCGGAATACGCGGTGTTGCCCTGGGATCGCCACAGATTCACAGTTATGTTCCTGGAATCCTCCACCACATGGTGGTTTGTCAGCACGTAGCCTCTCTCGTCCACAATGAAGCCGGACCCGATGCTTTCGTACAGAAGCGGCGCGTTGTCCTGACCTGCATTCATTCGCTTTTCAGCCCGTATGCTGACAATCGAAGGACGGGCCGCGGCCACGGCCATGTTTAAATCCTGCTGCAACTGCTCCAAGACCGGATCGGCAGCTAAGGTCTGCGATCTATCCACGACCAGAGGACACAAAATGAGCACTATCAAAAGGAGTGGTATCCGGCTTCTCAGCCACATCTCCTCTAGAATCCCTTCATCGCAACCAGGCTGCTTGTCTGATACAGGGAAACCGCATCTGCAGCGCTTCCGACGACTCCACTGTAGACGCAGATGCCGGCACAAGACAGCATTTTAGCCAGCCCGGGGTCGATATTCCCGCAGATGAGACTGCCAACGCCGTTCTGGCCGAGAACGTCCGGCAACTGGCTGCTGTTGGTTCCATTTAGAACGGCAAATGTGTTGTTGCCGGGATCAACCATAAGAATATAGGAAGCACCAGCGGCATCGGCAGCCACGGGAGAATTCAGACCGGGCCCTGCCGCTGCGATGGCGAAACGGCCCGACACCGGGTTTTCCAGGGCCACCTGCCTGAGCTTCTTGTTAATACCCGTATTGAGCTCGGTTCCCTGCGCGGTAAACCCGGGAGGCGGCACACTGATGAAGATGTGCCGGTTTCCCCGAATGACGTCAACGACCGCTCCGGCCTGTCTCTGGGTAGCAGCCACAAACTGCTTCATATCAGGGGTTGGAGTACCATTGATGCCGATCATCACGTCACCCACCTGAAAACCGGCCACAGTCGCGGGCGGGCCTTCAACGTCGCTTACCAGGATCCCTTTTGTGCCCGCCTGTAGCCCCATATCCTTGGCATCGGCAGCGGAAAGTTCCGTCACATCCATACCGATCCAGCTGCCTTCGATGGCGACATCGCCCGGAGGGAGCATGGCAACGGTCATGTTCGGATCGGCGCTCTTTTGGCCCAGCGTAAGACTGACAACCTGCTGCTGGGTGTTTCTCAAGATGGTCAGGCTTAGTTTCTGTCCCGGCCTGTTCTTTTGAACCAGGGACTCCAGTTGCTCCACATCCCTGATTCTGGTTTCCCCGATCCGCCGGATAACGTCACCCACCTGCAGCCCGCAGGCCGCAGCCGGCGAACCGGGGGCAATTTGGGTCACGATCACCCCATTTCGATCCGGCAGGTTGAACCGGATTTTCATTACGGCATCAATGCTCTGCACATCAGCCCCGATCCAGGCGGCGTTTCGCAGCCCCCCGACATTAAGCCCCAGGGGGACGTTGCCCATTCGTGCGAGTAACGACTTCGTCGCCCCATTGCGCTTCACGACCAGTCTGATGGACTGACCCACCTTTTTTTGTCCGATTATCCGGGCAGCCGCATCGATCGTGCTGACAGGCGTTCCTTCGCATTCGATAAGCACATCGCCGGTTTTAAGCCCGGCTTTCTCGGCTGGAGAAGCCGGGACCACACTGCTGACGTAAAGACCGGAACCGGAGGGGATGTTTAACTGTCCGGCAACATCCGGCGTGAGTTCGCTCAAATTAAGCCCGAGGTAGACGTTCTGATTGATCAACTGAATCTGTCCGCCCCCAATGCCGGCGGAAAACGCCTTGTCAATCAACTGAATCGGCTGATTGCCGATGCCCGCCGGAAACTGCAACCCCTCCTGAGCCGCGAGCTGACCGGGAGGATTCACCGGAGCACCCGGCTGCCCGGCCAATTGGATCTGCTGGTTCCCTATACCTGCGGGAAACTTGGGCCCGAGATGATGGGCAAGGTTTCCCCCTTGCTGCGCCTGTGCAGCGTATTGAGCAGCAAGCTTCGCCTCGAGATCGGGCCGTTCCATTTCCGAACCAATAGTGCTCATTTCGCCCACCCACCCGTACATCAGGGCGAGTATGATCACAAAGCCCAGAACAGTAATTGGCGCTAACCAAAGCATAACTCTTTGCACTGCGTCGCCCTTTTCAGAAAAGAGTTTGACCCATCCTGCCCGCGCCCGGATTGGAGCGAACTCCGGTTGGCGGCCCCAACGTCACGCTGGAGTTGACCGCCATGGGACTAATCTGTCCGGCGGCAAAAGCCGAAAGCGCATTTCTGACAGAGCCGGTCACGCCGGGATAGATGGATACCCGAAGAGAAGTCAGAGTGTTGACTGCATCCGGGGAAAAATTGCCTGCGATGACATTGCTCGCCCCCAGGTCAACCATATATTGGCCCGTCTGTAAATCCTGCCCCACTGGCGTGCGTGTGTTGGGGTTCACCACGGTGCTGTACGTATTCTGAGCCGGATCGAAAATAATGAAGTAGGGACTCGCTGCGAATTGGTTTGATACCGGGTAGTTCACGCCTGGTCCCATGGAACCCACGGCCACTTTGCCAAAATTCAGATTGGCCGCGACAAGGCGGGTATTGGCCGGAGCCTGGCCCATGTTTTGCCTCATGGGAACTGCCTCCGCAACTTGGTTTGGGTTGACCGGCATCGTATCGGGGAGGCTGTCAGGCAGCTTGACGTTCAGGTTGCGTTTCTTTTTTCCAGTGTATATGGCAATTTTCACATTGCTCCCGGCTTTGAGTCCGGCCAGAGCGGCTTCGAAGTCGCTTAGGTTCTCCACCCTCAGATTTTCGACGCGCAAAATCTCGTCGCCCTTCTGAAACCCTGCCTTGGCGCCTACGGAATTGGGCTGAACATCCACAACCAGCACGCCGTCTTCATTGGCCAAACCCAGGTTTCGCATCATAGCTGCAGTAACACTTTGCAGCTTTAAACCCAGGCTCTCTGCGGTTATCCTGTTCAGAGCCGCAGCTTTTGCCATCGTCTGTCCGGTATTGCCGGTGGGTTGTACGCCGTCGGTCACTTTGTGGCACAGCAGGCAGTTGCCCCAGTACTTATGAGGCATTTTGGCCTTTACGCGTATAGCAGCTCCGGCCATAACCCTGGATACCGGTTTCCCGGCTCCGGTTGTCACGTGGCACTTGCTGCAATTGCCCCAATAAAGATGGGTCATCTTGGCGTTCACGTCTATAGGTGGAGCTGTAGGCACCGCCGCCGCCGCCAAGGCAATCTCCAGTTCCCGCCTTGGTCCGTTGCCGCAGTGCCATGCGGTCCAGCCCACGACGATGACAATCAGGGCCAGCAGCGCCGCAATAGACACTTTGAAGTGTTTCATGCAGAATTCGTGTTCAGCTTTTTTCATCATATCCACCTTAGACCGCGTGCAACCGGATCCGGACTATCGCCTCTTTCCCTATCTGCCTGATGATGGCTCGCTTCGCCTCTTTCTTGATGCTTTCCCCTTCGATGACGCTCATATGGCCGGGAACGTTCAATTCCACCTGGAACTCGATCTTATTACCCACTTCCCTGGCCTGAACGCTCTTGACGCCCTCGATACTCTCCATTCGGGAAAGCGCCTTAGATGCTTCCTGCAATACCTCCGCATCGGGCGACCGGTCCAAAAGACTCTGAAAAGCAGCGTGAATCTGCTCTATGCACATTCTGAGTATTATCAGCCCGACGACGATAGCGGCGAGCGGGTCCATCCAGTGAAACCCGATCTTGGCGCCCAGAATCCCGATAACAACCGCGATGGACGCGTAGACGTCGGAGCGGCTTTCCCACGCTTTTGCGATCATCGAGGGGCTGTTTATCTGAGTACCCACGCAAAGGCTCTGCCTAAACATCAACTCGTTTATGGCAATGGCAAAGATGCCTCCCCAGAAAGCCGCAAAACACGGAACGATCTGGTGCTTTTGCATGATGGCGACAACACCGTCGTAGAGGATATAGAATGCGATTATGACCAGGAAGAAGTAAATGATGATGGCTACGACGTATTCGGCTTTTCCATAGCCGTAAGGATACCTGTCGTTGGGGGCCCTGGCCGAAATCCTCATTCCGATGATCATGACGATGGTTGCCAAAAGATCGGCACAGGAGTGAATGGCGTCGGCGATCATTCCCTTGCTCATGCCGACCACTCCCAGGTACGCCTTCAACAGCACCATCAGAATGTTGCCGACGACATTTATGGTCCCGACGGAATCAGCGCACTTTTCACAAGCCTTATACTTCATCGCCGGCATCCTCGTGGATCTTCCTGACTTCACCTCCAGGTGAAATCTCCTCTTTTATCTCCTTTTCGAGCCGCGAGGTATGAACAAGCAATACTCCACCGAATGCGATCACAAAAACAATCATGAGAAGTGCGATGACCTTGACGATGTCCATGTTCGGATTCAGTCTCCTGAGCTTATGGATGACATTTCAGAAAACATAGTGCCCTTTAAGCAAGGCGTAGATCATGATGAAAAAAAGAACCTGCTGTGTGTGCAAGATATAGATGCCCTTCTTGACCTTGGCCGGCGGATACTTCAGCCACATCAGAAAACCTCCGAAAGTCAGCCAGCCCATTATGAAAAGCGCGAACATCAGCCAGTTATTGGACCATAATGTTATGTAGCAGTGGAGGCATGCTACAGCGAAGGAGGCCGTGTTCAACCAGATGTGGTAGATGAGCAGCTTATTGAATTGAGCCTGCACTTCCTTCACCTGGTAGTGAATTCGAATCCGCTTCGCCGGGAAATAGACGTTGGCTGCAATGAAGAGAAACATGCAGAGGTTGCCGCTTCCTGTGGCAAGATTATAGTCGGACCTGAACGCATACAGGACGGACAACAACACGCAGACGCTGAGAAAGACGGCCTTCCGCTTTAACGGTGCGGTGCCAAAGAGGCGCGGGTTGGAGTTGATGTCGGTTCTTACACTCATCGTAGAGTTGTTTCCGCTTGGCTTTGGATTAGTTTATTCTCCGGTTCAAGGGTTTAAGCTTGAAAGCAGCCTTGCCCCAGCCCTAACCTGCGAATACAAAATAAATAAAACCCCGGGCCTCCTCTAAATCAGTAGTTTATCGGCTTGAATGCCTTTGCTTCCTCAGTAGCCTTAAAATAAGGATGTTCCCGAAACCCGAAGATTGATGCAAAAATGTTGGATGGAAACATCTGGACGTTGGTGGTGTATATGTTCACCGCCTCGTCTTGTTTAATTCTTTCAGCGGCAAGGTCTTTCTCTATCTGGTCAAGCACGATCATCAATGTCTGAAAATTGGCTGAGAGTTTCAGGTCCGGGTACTGCTCGGCCAACGCTGCAAGATTCAGCAATCCAGCCGGGAGAACGCCGCCGGGGGTTTGCACTCCGGCGGCGGGGGCGGAGCCCGGAGCAGGCGGTTTACTTCCCGCCTTATTGATGAGTCCATGCAACTGCTCGACGTTTTTAGCATTGCTCTTCAGGTCCGGTGGCGCTTCCTCACCTGCCTGCTTATCGTTCGACTGGCCACGCAGCGTTACCACGGCGCTCAGGACCGCCTTTTCGTGTTCCGAATAGTCGAGCACGGCCTTCGACAGGTTTACCGCCGTGTCATTCCGCCTCTGCAGCAGGGCCTCCACGTGCCCCATTGAGGTCAACATGTTTTGCTCGGTCCTGACAAGCAGGTTGTAATAATGGATGGTCACGACTATCAGAAGCAGGGCAAGGACAAGCCAGGCAATTATAATTTTCCTCTTGGACAGAACGGTGAGAGGCTCCAGACGGGTCAAAATCGGTTGGATCCTGCTTAGATAAAACTGAGACCGGGGTCTCGATGAAATGGCCGGGACATCCAGGTCATAGCGGCTCACATAAACCTTCTCGATGATTTGGTTGATCCTGTCTCTTTTCACGTTTTGCTCCAGGCCCGGTTATTCAGAGCTATGCAAGCTTTTTGATGCCGTGTATTACACTCAGCAGGCCGGCCACGATAAACAGCGGCGGGTAAAGACCATGGAAGAAATCAACCACAGTGTAGTACTCGTCATAGAGCCCATACAAACCGACGAACAGAAAAACAACCGCCACGCCCAAATTGATATTCCTCAACGTTCGGTCGCCAAGAACAGCCGCGATCCCGGCCACCGCGCCGACCAGAATAAAGAGTGGTTGGAGCAGACCTTTGATAAACTGGACCACAAAAGGAGTGTTCAGGTAAACCAGGAACAGGCCTAGACTGAAAACTATCAGTCCGCCGGCAATATGATTTTTTCTCATGAATCCTCACTCCTTTCGGCCCTAAGGCCAGCCTCTGACACTCTACCCAACGTTTTTGGCTGCTTAAAAGATTCCGCCGACAGTTGCCGGGTTAAAAACCGCAGAATTCAACATCGTGCAGTCAAGGTGAACAGCCAAAAGGCCGACAGCTTACGGAGATGCTGGACCACGCGGCGCGCCATCGTTTACCCAGCCTATGATCTTGCTGCCCTCGGCGCCGGCGAACCGGTTCATGGGGCCGCCGCGCTGAACAAGAGTCGTCAATAATCCATTGTCCACGTAAACTTTGACGCTCTTGTAGGTTGTCAAGTTGCGAAAAGGTCCTGAGTGACATCGCAGACAGTGCTCAGCCAGAACGGATTTGATCGAGTTCCCGTAGGTAATGCGGTCCCCGGGTTTCCACGCCATGAGAGACTTGCCGGTTTCTTTCGGAGCCGGACCTTTTCCGAAGGCAACAGGAGAGAGCGTGGGCTGTTCAAGCGCCCCACCATCAATCCAGTTAAGGATTGTCTCTGCATCATTGCCCGCAAAAACGGCCATGGGACCTTGCACCATAATCGCAAGCACCCCGCTGTCGGCATAGGATTTCAGACTGTCATAGTCCATCAGGTTCCTCACGGCTCCGCAGTGGCAACGGCCGCAATCGGCCATAATGATCTTCTTGACAGTATCCGAGTAATAGACCTTCATTGCCGCGACCTGTGCCACCCGCGGCATACCCCCCGAGGACTGATCCAGGGGCACGGCGCCGCTCCTTGCGTCCATGACAAAGCAAAACACCGCGACGAAAAGAAAGCTGCCAACCAGAACGGCAGCGGGCGTTTCAGTTGTCCCCCGACGCATCCGGCTTATTCGTCTTCCTCTGCCTGTTCCAGCTCCATGACTTTGGCAAAGCAACTGGCTGCTTCCTTATGATCCCCTTTGCGCTCATACAGGAAGCCCAGGTGCTGATAGTACTTAATTTCAGGCGGATCGAGTTCGACCGCTTTCTTCAGGGTTTCAATGGCCTTGTCCAGTTGTTCCGTATGGGCGTAGGCAATCCCCAGGAAATAATGCGCCTTGGCATTTTCGGGATGTAGATTGAGAAACTGCTCGAATGCTTCGATAGCTTCCTGGTAGGCTTTCAGTTTAAGGTAAATGGTGCCTTTCCGGTAGATAGCGCCCTTATGGCCGGGATCCAGTTTGAGAACCTTGTTGATCACCCCGAGGGCCGATTTGTAGTTCTCGGCCCCTACCAGCGCGATGGCAAGCTGATACTGGGCTTCCGGATTGACCGGTTCCAGCCTGGCCCATTCCTTGAGATGCTCGATAGCCTTTTCGGTCTGTCCCTTTTTCATGTAGTGGACGCTGATGTTCCTGTAGATCTTGGCCCTATCCCGATGGGTCAGGTCGAAGAAGCTGTTGTAGAAATCGAGCAGCCGGCTCAAAACCCGCCCACCGACCAGGAGGAGCGAATGGAGATAAAACATGGGCGATGGCTCGGTGGCATCCGCCGCTGGAGATGCATGCTCCTTGCGCTTTCCCTTCCTGGACCTGGGGCTCTCGCCGATATCGCTGTCTGTTTCAGTATCCTGAAAGTCGCGTTCCTCAAATTCTTTCGTCTGCACCATCCAACTCCTCCTCTTTGCGCTTCAATGGAATGAACCCCGCCAGGGTGGCAATCAGCCCCAAAAATATCATGAAGAGGGGAAGCCCCCCTTTAAAGAAGTCTGCGACATAGTAGTACTCGTCAAAAATTCCCCAGATGCCCAAAGCAATAAAGAACAGTCCCATTATGATATGCGACATGGCATCCCCCCCCCGGAGAAAATGGTGTAATTTAAATGGCTTGCATGTGATGGCCTGCGATAAGTGGCCAGAGAAAGGACTTTGCGCCACCCGGCCAAAACAGCACGAATGACAAGAAATTCTATAGCGGAATGCCATCTCTTATGCAAGATAAAAATCTTGCTGCCGCGCAGCAAGCTCCAAATACTTCGTTCGACTGCACTCTTAGTTGGGCTGGAGCACATTCCGGGTTGAAAGATATATTTCTCTTTTATTCCATGTATTGTTGCCGGGGGGGTGCACTTTTAATGACTTTTTCCAGCGAGGATGGGTAAAACGGCTGCATCCGGAAAGCGTCCACCGGAGCATATCCAGCCGCACCTGAATCGGCCGGCCGATCGCCCTCCCAAAAGCGGCGTTCAGGTCAGAGTGGTCGAGTTTCATTACAAAGCGGAAAATTGGGATAAGCCCCGAAGGGTTGTCTGTAAGATCGAATGGCATATGGGTGAACTTTTCCCACGTGTCGGATTTATTCTGACCAACTCGAATCTTGAAGCAGAACAAATAATCACGATCTGCAATGGTCGGGCTGAGATCGAAAACCGGATAAAAGAGGGAAAAAACACCCTGAGATGGGACAGGACGAACCTGGCAGGGCGTGGAGTTTGCGGCTAATCAAGCCAGGCTTCTCGTAGGATGTCTTGCCTGCAATCTGCTCTGCATGACCCGGGATACGGCGTTCCGGGGTGAGAGCGTCAGACCATCCATAGACTAGTGCAGTGTCAACTAAGTTACTATATGTAAGGCGCCCCGCGAAGGCCCAACGCGACTAGTAGGCCATGCGTAACGGGCGCCTTCCGCGCTTCGCGAGGCACATCGCTGAGGGGTGCCCGCAATCGATATGACAATTTCTTGCTCAGTGTTGTTCATAAGTCCGTTTTACGAGGACCTACAGGCCGTCATTCCGGCGAAATCCGGAATCCAGCGTTTTTTCAGGTGGTTAAAAGCACTGGACCCCGGCCTTTGCCCATAGCCGTCAACTTAAGAGTTGGCAAGCAAAACATTCGTCTGCAGCACCCTTTCTTCGTGTCCTTCAGTCCTCTTCGTGATAACGATGGCCTTGGTCAATCACGAAGAGCACGAAGGATTCACGAAGAGCAAGCGTAGCGGGGTGAAGAGATTGCGCCGGCCTATGCGCTTTCAATTTTTTTGATCCTCCAAATCCATTTCATTTTCTTTGTGCTTCGTGGGATCTTCGTGGTCTTCGTGATAAGGACAGCCCCAGCCAACCACGG
>Ga0181539_1000805_pt1 | contig 37309 bp, 37 predicted proteins | sample PEATcosm2014_Bin_46_FD_119767 | JGI IMG/M metagenome (GOLD analysis project Ga0181539, IMG submission 119767) | Peatland microbial communities from MTU Mesocosm Facility, Houghton, MI, USA - PEATcosm2014_Bin23_60_metaG | ecosystem: Environmental > Terrestrial > Soil > Wetlands > Peat | place... | reverse complement strand
TCCGACTGTCCCAAAAGGAAAAGAGCGGCTGCGCATCACGCCGAGCCCGTACCACGACGACGGCCTGGTCGACGCGCTCGCCGAAGCGCTGGTCGATGTCTGGCACAGACTGAACCTGCCGCTCAAGGACCGCGCGCTGGCGGCGGAGTAGCGAGAGACCCCCTCGCCCGTTCCGGGAGAGATCAGATGGCGCGACGCGCGATCAGGTGCGGGTCCGGCACTCGCGCAAGCGCTCCGGCCGTCACATCGTTTAGACCGGCCTGGTGCATGTCGCGGCTCGCGGCCTGATCGAGACCCGAGAATGGAATTCGTTCGGACACGGCAATGGCGGTGACGGATGCTTTGCGTCGTCCGCGGCGCCATCGTTCAGCCGAATGACTTGACGAGGCGCGGATTAGGCCTTGGCGCGGTTTCGAGCGATGGCGTCGTGCGCCCTTTCTGAAAGTCCGCGAGGATCATGGCGGCAAGCTCGGATGACGGCAGCGGACGGCCAAAATAAAATCCCTGCGCCTGCTCGCCGTTGGCACTGTCGAGGAAGGACGCCTGTTGTGCGGTCTCGACGCCCTCGACGGTGACGTGCATGTGCAGCTCGCGCCCCAAGCTGATGATCGTCTTCACCACCGTCTCGGCGTCGCGGATGCCGCCGTCGAAGCCCTGCATGAAGCTGCGATCGATCTTGATCTTGTCGAACGGGAATCGCCACAAATAGCTCAGGCTCGAATATCCGGTGCCGAAATCGTCCATGACAATCGCCACGCCGAGCGCCTTGAGCTTTCGCAGCTCGGCCATTACGGATTCGCTGTCGCCCAGCAGCAGCGTCTCGGTAATCTCCAGCTCGAGCCGGTTCGGCTCCAGATCGGCCTCCGCGAGCGCGGCCGCGACGATTTCGCTTACGCTGCCGGCAACGAACTGGGCCGGCGAAAGGTTGACTGCCACCGTCAAGTGTTTCGGCCATTTGGCCGCCGCCCTGCATGATTCCCGCAGCACCCATGTTCCGATTTTGTCGATGAGCCGCATGTCTTCCGCGACGGGAATGAAGACCAATGGCGGGATGAGCGTGCCGTCGTCCTTCGGCAAGCGTATCAACGCTTCAAAACCGATCAGGCGCCGGTCTGAAATATGGAAGATCGGCTGATAATGCAGTTCAAAACGGTCATGGAGAATGGCATTGCGGATGATTTCTTCGAGCTCGATCCGGCCTTGCAATTCGGCATCCATTTCCGGCAGGAAGAACCGGACGCGATTGCGCCCCTCCGCTTTGCTTTTATAGACGGCGAGATCCGCGCTTTTCAGCAGCCGCTCGGGCGTGTTGCCATCGGCCGGCGCGAGCGCCACGCCGATGCTCACGGTCGTGAACAATTCGTGTTCCTTCAGCCGCATTGGCTCGGCGAGCGCGGCCTTGAGCCGATGCGCGAACTCCTCGGCCTGTTCCCTGCCGCTGATGTCGGGTTGAACCAGAACGAATTCGTCGCCTCCGAGTCGCGCCACGATATCATCGCTGCGGGTGACGGCGCGAAGGCGCGCGGCGACGGTGTTGAGCAGAAAGTCGCCGCCATCGTGCCCAAATCTGTCGTTGATCTCCTTGAAGCGGTCGAGGTCGACGAAATGCACGGCAAGGCAGCCGCGTCGCTGTGCCGACGTCACGAGGGCGGCGCTCAACCGGTCGATCAGGGTCGCGCGATTGGCCAAGCCGGTCAGCACGTCATGGTGAGCGAGAAAGCGAATGCGCCGATCCGCGCGCTCTTTCTCTCTCGTGCGGTGATACCATGCGATAGCGGGAATCCCGAACGAGAGGCCGGTCAATAGACACAAGGCGGCCGCCGCCAGTAGGAAGTCGTAGAAAAAATGGTCGCGCTGATCGGTCTGGTCGACATACGCGGCGACGGTTGCAACCGGCCGGTCGGCGACGACGACGGGTATGAAAGCCTCCGCGAAATAGCTCGGCATGCCGACTGACTGGCCTTTTTTGGTATCGATCACGGGCTGCCCCGTCGCAGCGGCGCGCGCCGCTTCGGCGCTATATTCGGAGAGGCTGACCAAGACGGTTCCGTCGCGGTCGGAGACCAACTGAGAAAAGCCTTCGCGATTGAAGATGACGTAGCGAAACACTTCACCGGCCTTCCGAGTCGCCTGGAAGAACGCCAGGCTCGTGGCGGACGGCTGTTCGCCGGCGGCGATCTTATCGAAGTCGGTGACGTTCGCCGCCAGGAAGCCCGCCCACTCGCGGGCCGTATCCTTGGCAGTCTGGCTCAACAGGTGGTTGATCGTCACCTCGACCGTCGCCCATGTGCCGCCCAGCAGCATTGCCAGCACCAGAACCAGCAGGCCGATGCCGCGCCGCAATGAAATATCCGAAAGATAAGACATCGTCAGCCTTAGTTGGACGAACGCAGCGTCTTGATCTCCGAGCGTACCAGAGTCAGAAGTGCGCGATTATGCGGGCTCGTTGCCGCCCAAGCCTCGACCACCGAAGCGAAGATGCGTTGCGTGGCTTCCTGGTCCGCAGCCGATAGGTCGGTTACCTTTCGCCTCGGGTCGGACTTCAGTTGTTCGAGGACTTGCGCGTCCAATGTCTGGAAACCCGCCGCGGAGCGCTCGGCCAGCCACCGGCCGCTGTATTTGCGGATGATGGCTCGGGCTGGCGGCGGCAAGCTGTCGAATTTTCTGAGATTCATGACCAGCGCGGTTGGGGCGCCGCCCAATTCGATCATGAAATGATGATCGGTGACCCGTCCGATGCCGAATTCGAACAGCATCGATGGTGGAAAGCTGGCGCCGTCGATTTTATCGCGGCTGACTGCATCGGTCGCCTGATTGATTGGGAGAAGAACGGGGATTGCACCGAGCTTTTCCAACACGGCAGCTTCGGTTTTATTGTTAGTGCGAATGGTCAGACCTTTCAGGTCTTCTATTGCGGCCATTGGCCTGCGGCCGTGAATGCTTTCCGCGCCGGAGACGAATGCGCCGATCACGAAGAAATCTCCGTAGCCTTCGAGAGCGCCGGATTCGATCAGCCGAGTAAAGACGAGACTCGCTTCTCGTGAATCGCGGTAGATGCCGGGCAATTCCATGACCCCGGAGTCGCCGAACCTGTCAGGTGATTGACCCGGCACGATGATCGCCATATCGACTGTGCCGTCGGCGACCGATTGCGGCTGCAGGGCTTGCACGGCGCTGATCGCGCCGCTGAAATACATTTTGATCTCGATCAGACCCTTGCCTTCGTCATTGACGGCATCGACGAACGGCTTGATCGATGTCTGGTAAATGTTCGAGCGATCGGACGTGAAGAAGGAAAACTTGAGCTCGATCGTTTGGGCGGCTGCCATACACGGCAACAGCACAAACGAAAACAGCAAGCATCGTGCCAGAGCTTTTAACATCGATTTTTCCATCTTGGTGGCAATCGCGCTTGGTGGCAATCGCGTAAACTGCGTACAAGGCGTGATTTTCTCCGCAGCCTGGCCACGATTTTCAGACATAAGTTTCAGATAAGCACTCGCGACCGCGGCGGCACCGAATTATCGACTCTCGGAGTGCTGCGGGTTAAGGCGGTCAGTCAAATTGTCCGTTCCGCGGCAACTTGTTCGCCGCCGGCGTTCGCCGAACAACGAAAGAATCCGTTTTGGATCGAGCGCGTCGCTTCGACAGGCGTCTGAATTGACAGGACAGATCGCCAGATCCGGACCGGCACAAAGACGACGATTCGGCAGCACAATATTTCGCGATTGCATGGCCCCCGGCAACCGAGCCGCCGCAATCCTCACTCGATGTAGCGCCGGCAATGCGGTAGCTCCGGGAACGCCGATTAGTCCTCGACGCGAACCTGCCGCTCCCGATCGCGGGGTGCGGACTTTTGCCGCGTCATCCGGCGGGCGGCCACGGCGACGGAGATCGTGACGACCAGAAAACGCGCCAGATGATGGGCCCCGACATAAACGGGGTCGAGATGCAGCGCGAGCGCCAGCACCATCATGGTATCCTGCGCGCCGGGCGAGAATGCGATGACGATATTGGCGATCGGGAACGGGAACAAATAGGCCACGATCAGCATGAAAGCCGTCGCGACCGTCATCGCCACGGCGAAGGAACCGAGCGCCGCGCCGAGATCGCGGAGCAGCATGCGCGGCGTGGTATTGGCGAAGCGCGATCCGACCAGCGCTCCGAGCGTGATCACCGAAGCGCTGCCGATCCACCACGGCAGCACCGCATGAATAAGGCCGCTGCCGTGGAGGAGGCCCGATCCCGCCATGGCGCCGAACATCAAGCCGCCGGGAAACCGGAAACGCGCGAAAGCCGCCGCAAACGCGATAGCGACGATCACCAGCACGATCATCTGGCCGAGCACGGCGAGATCGGCCTCGCCGCGCGGGACCGGCACCGCCGGCGCTACCAGGCCGAACAGCGCCAGCCCGTTCGGCAGGCCGACCACGAGGAGGAGAACGCGCACCGTCTGCACCACGGCGATGGCGCGCAGGTTGCCGCCAAGCTCGGTCGACAGCGCGATGACCTGCGCCATCGCGCCGGGGCTCGCGCCCAACAGCGCCGAAAACAGATCCCAGCGATGCACGATGTGCAGATAGGTCGTGGTCGCCAGCATCATGCCGATCGAAGCCAGCATCAAAAGCGCGATGCTGACCGGCCAGGTGGTCACCCCGTGCAGCGTCTCCGGCGTCACCACCGCGCCAAGCAGCGTTCCGACGATGACGTAACACACCCGTGCCAGCGGCAGGGGCACCTGGACCGGACGGCCCGCCAAAGCGGCCGCCGCCACGGCGAGCACCGAGCCGGACACCAAAGCCGCAGGAAGACCCAAATAAATGAACGCCAAGCCGCCGGCGAGCGCGATGGCGAGCGTCTCGGCGGCTTCGAGCAGCGGGCGTGGTGGAGGAGCGAAGGACAGCATCGATCCGCCGAGCATGCCCAATGATGGTCCGCCGCGGCAAGCGGCTTGAATTCACGACTAGGCATTCCATGGACAGAAGCGCACAAACGTGATGACCTTGCCCGCAATCAAGCGCCGCGGGGGGAACCCGCGGCGGCGTGAGGGCAGGGTCATGTTGCAAGGGTGGGTGGTCGTCGCCATTGCACTTATCTATATCGGCCTGTTGTTCCTGGTGGCGAGCTATGGCGACCGTATGCGGCTTGCCCGCAGCGCCACCTCGCGGCTGCTGATCTACCCGCTGTCGCTTGCGATCTATTGCACGTCGTGGACGTTCTTCGGCTCGGTGGGGCTTGCCTCGCGCACCGGCTTCGATTTCCTCGCCATCTATATCGGGCCGGTGCTGGTCGTAGGGCTGGCGTTTCCCTTCATCATCCGCATCGTGCGGCTCGCCAAGGGACAAAACATCACCTCGATCGCCGACTTCATCGCGGCGCGCTACGGCAAGAGCCAGGCGGTGGCGGCGACGGTGGCGCTGATCGCCATCGTCGGCATGATCCCCTATATCGCGCTGCAGCTCAAAGCGGTGGCGTCTTCGGTCTCGACCATCTTGGCCCAAGCCGCGCCGGGCGGCGTGGCGCAGCCGCTGCTTGGCGACGTAGCCCTGTTCGTCGCGCTGGCGATGGCGACCTTCGCGGTGTTGTTCGGCACGCGCCATACCGACGCAACCGAGCATCAGGACGGGCTGATGCTGGCGATCGCGACCGAATCGGTCATCAAGCTGATGGCGTTCCTCACGGTCGGCATCTTCGTCACCTTCGTGATGTTCCACGGGCCGTCGGCGCTGCTCGCGCGCGCGCTGGAAACCCCGCGCACCGCCGCGGTCCTGACCGGCGCGCCGCAATTCGAGTCGTTCTGCGCCATGACCGCGCTGTCGCTTTTTGCGATCGTGCTGTTGCCGCGGCAATTCCACGTCACGGTGGTCGAAAACCACAGCGAGGCCGAAATCCGCCGCGCCGCCTGGCTGTTTCCGGTCTATCTGGTGCTGATCAATCTGTTCGTGCTGCCGATTGCGATGGCCGGGCTGTTGACCTTCCCGGCCGGCCGGGTCGACAGTGACATGTTCGTGGTGGCGCTGCCGCTTGCCGCCCATTCCGAAGTGATCACGCTCATCGCCTTCATCGGCGGGCTGTCGGCGGCGACCGCCATGGTGATCATGGAGACGGTCGCGCTCGCCATCATGGTGTCGAACGACATCGTCGTGCCGCTCGTGCTCAAGCGCCGCGCGACGCTCGCCGGCGCGCCGAGCGATGCCGGCGCCCAGCTCCTGACGACGCGCCGCATCGCCATCTTCGTCATCCTGTTGCTCGCCTATATCTATTACCGTTCGGCCGGCGAGGCGCAGTTGGCGGCGATCGGACTGTTGTCATTTGCGGCGGTGGCGCAATTCGCGCCGGCCTTTTTGGGCGGCCTCGTCTGGCGGCGCGGCACCGCGCCGGGCGCGATCGCCGGCATGAGCGCGGGCATCCTGGCATGGGGCTACACGCTCTTGCTGCCGAGCATTTCCGACGCCGGCATCGTCGGCGCGCGAATCCTCATCGATGGGCCGTGGGGGCTCGAATACCTCCGGCCGCAGGCCCTGTTCAGCCTCGATCTGCCGCCCTTCGTGCACGGCGTGCTGTTGAGCTTGGCTGCGAATATCGCCTGCTATATCGGCTTTTCACTGACCAGCCGGCCGACCGCGATCGAACGGGTGCAGGCGGATCTGTTCGTACCTTCTACGCTGGCGCCGATCGCGCCGAGCTTCCGGCTGCGGCGTGCCTCGGTCGCGGTCGAGGAACTGATCTCGACCGTGGCGCGCTATCTCGGCGAGGCGCGAACGCGCGAGGCCTTCGCGAGCTTCGCGGCGACCCGCCGGGTCAGCATCGAGCCCACGGCCGAGGCCGACTTCCAGCTCTTGCAATATGCCGAATATCTCTTGGCTTCGGCGATCGGCGCGGCGTCGTCGCGGCTCGTTCTATCGCTCTTGCTGCGCAAGCGCATGGTCTCGACCAAGGCGGCGCTGAAACTCCTCGACGATGCCAATGCCGCGATCCACTACAACCGCGAAATCCTGCAGACCGCGCTCGATCACGTCGGCCAGGGCATCGCCGTGTTCGACAAGGAGCTGACGCTGGTCTGCTGGAACCGGCAGTTCGGCGAACTTTTCGACCTGCCGCACGAGCTGACGCGCTTCGGCATCGCGCTCGACGACATCCTGCTCCATATCGCCAGGAACGGCGCGGGCAACGAAGACATCGGCAGCTTCATCGCCGCGCGCATCGCCAAATACAAATCCGCCGACACGCCGTTCCTCGAACGCTTCACCGAGCGCGGGCTCGTCATCGAGGTGCGCTCGAACCGCATGCCGGACGGCGGCCTGGTGACGACTTTCACCGACATCACGCCGAGCGTGAAGGCGGCCGAGGCGCTGGAACGCGCCAACGCGACGCTGGAGCGCCGGGTGCGCGAACGCACCGGCGAATTGACGCGGCTCAACGCCGAACTGGAGCGCGCCAAGGCCGAAGCCGACGACGCCAACGTCTCGAAGACGCGTTTCGTCGCCGCCGCGAGCCACGACATATTGCAGCCGCTCAACGCCGCGCGGCTTTACGTGACGAGTCTCAGCGAGCGGCAGCGCGCTGGAGAGGATATCAATCTGATCCAGAACATCGACGCTTCGCTCGAGGCGGTCGAGGAAATCTTCACGGCGCTGCTCGACATTTCCAGGCTCGACACCGGCGCGATGCAGCCGGAAATCGGCGAATTCCCGATCGACGAATTGCTGCACCGGCTCGACGTCGAATTCGCTCCGCTTGCCCGCGAAAAAGGCCTCGAACTGACCTTCATGCCCTGCTCGCGCAATGTGCGTTCGGACCGCCGGCTGTTGCGGCGGCTGTTGCAGAACCTGATCTCCAACGCGATCAAATATACCCCGACGGGACGCGTTCTGGTCGGCTGCCGGCGGCGTGGCGCGCAGCTGCGCGTCGAAGTCTACGACACCGGCATCGGTATTCCGTCCAGCAAGCGCCGCGCGGTCTTCAAGGAATTCCACCGCCTCGACCAGGGCGCGCGGGTGGCGCGCGGCTTAGGCTTGGGTCTTTCGATCGTCGAGCGCATCGCGCGCGTGCTCGATTGCGAAGTCGCGATCAAATCGACGGTCGGCCGCGGCTCGCGCTTTTCCATCGAAGTGCCGCAGTCCGTGGGCTTCGTCGGCGTGCCGAAGCCGCGGGCCGTGCCGCAGTTCGATGTCGGCCGGCTCGACTGCATGGTCGTGCTCTGCATCGACAACGAGCGGGCGATTCTCGACGGCATGGAGATGCTGCTCGGCGGCTGGGGCTGCCGCACGCTGACCGGGGCCGACCTGCCGGAGGCGCTGGCGGCGATCGATGCGAGCGGGCTCGAACTCGACGGCTTACTGGTCGACTATCACCTCGACGGCGGCAACGGCATCGCCGCCATCGCCGAACTGCGCCGCCGCCTCGGCCGCCATGTGCCGGCGATCCTGATCACCGCCGACCGTTCGGTCCATGTGCGCGAGGAAGCCCGCGCCGAAGGCGCCCACCTCCTCAACAAGCCGGTCAAGCCGGCATCGCTGCGCGCGCTGCTCGCGCAATGGCGCGTTCAGCGAGTGGCGGCGGAGTAGTCTCGTCATTCCGGGGCCGGGCGAAGCAACGAGCCCGAAATCCATAATCACAAATCGTGAGTATGGATTCCGGACTGACCGCCAGCCAAGTCGGCTGCTGCCGACTTGGCATTCAAGTGCCGATCTCGGGTAAATCCGAGATCGGCGGCAATCCGGAATAACGAATGGCTCACCCTTCCCTTGCAGGCAATTGCGGCCACTGCCCGGCTTCGATTTTTCCCGCCGCGATGACGGCTTGGGTGCGGCTTTCGACGCCGAGCTTTTGCAGAATCGCGGAGACGTGCGCCTTCACGGTCGCCTCCGAGACGCCGAGCTCGTAGGCGATCTGTTTGTTGAGGAGGCCGCCCGACAGCATCATCAAGACGCGGACCTGCTGCGGCGTCAGGGTTGCGAGCCGCGCGATCATGGCGGCGCTGTCGGCGTCGCCGCCGCTGGCGAGATCAACGTCGGGCGGCGTCCACACTTCGCCCGCCAGCACGCGGCCGATCGCTTGGCGCAGCGCTTCGATGCCGAGCGTCTTCGGCATGAAACCGGAGGCGCCGAACTCCATGCAGCGGCGGATCACGGCCGGGTCGTCGTTGGCCGAGACCACGACGATGGGCAGCCCCGGATATTGCGCGCGCAGATACATCAGGCCGGAGAAACCGCGCACGCCGGGCATCCGCAGATCGAGCAGCACCAGATCGACGTCGCCGCCGCGTTCGAGCAGCGCCGTGACCTCTTCGAAGGTGCCGGCCTCGTCGATCGCCGCGCGCGCGAACAGTCCGTTGACCGCCTCGCGCAACGCGCCGCGGAACAGCGGATGATCGTCCGCGATCAACAGATGATGAGATTCGGCCTCGTCCAATGAAACGCCCCGGTCGCCCGCGCCCGACGGCTCGGACTTCATATTACTGCCGATCAGTCGGCATGGTCCACTCTCGGGATCAGCCGCAGGCCCCGACGAATTGCAGCATGACCTCGCGCCGATGCGGCCGCGCGCGGTGCTCGGCGATGTAGATGCCCTGCCAGGTGCCGAGCGCCAGGGCGCCGCCCGCAACCGGCAGGTGCAGCGAAACCCCGTTCAGCATCGATTTCACATGGGCCGGCATGTCGTCCGGGCCTTCCGCTTCGTGCACCCAGCCGGCATCCGCAGGCGCCAGCAGATCGAGCGCGGCGACGAGATCGACCCGCACATCGGCGTCGGCATTCTCCTGGATCACCAGCGACGCCGAAGTGTGCCGCAGGTATAGGAGCACCACGCCGTCTCGCGCTTTGATCCGCTGCAGGAAATCCGCGACATCGCGGGTAATCTCGAAAAACCCCTCGCCCGGCGTCGCCACGGCCAGCATGGCGCTCGCCAGCGTCTCGATGCGGGCGGTGTGGACGGCGGAGATTTTGTTCACGGCGCGCCGTTTCAGCTCTTGTTGAGAATCTGCCTTTGCGCCCGTTCGAGCGCATCGATCAGCCTGTGCCAGACCCGGCCGGCCAGCGCCACCATGCGATCGATTTCAGCGTCGCTCGGCAAGCGCACCACGGGCGCTTCGCCTTGCGCCGGCGGCGGTTCCGCGCTGGCGCCGGGCGGCAAGGGCAGGCCGCGGGCGATCAAGTCCTTCTTCAGGATGGCATTTTCGCTGCGCAGCCGGGCGATCTCGTTTTCCAGCACCGTCCTGTCCTCCGGCGCCGCTTCGCATGCGAGCCCGACGGATTTCGGACTGCACAGCGCGACCTCGCCGGTCTTGCTATCGAGCCGGACGAAGCCGTTGCCCTGCTTGCTGAAGATGTAACGCCCGCCGGCGCTGTCCGGTAACTGGTCTTGTAACTGGTCTTGTAACTGGTCTTGTAACTGGTTTTGCGCCCTGCCCGGCCCGGACAAAGAGAGTACGATGATGCCGGCGGCCAGCGTTTTCAGCGTCGTGCTTTCGAGGCTCATGAGCGGCCCTCCATCGTCGCTGCGCGGACATTTTGCCCGCCGCTTGATCTTAAACCCTTCGGCGCAACTTCGCAGTGCACAAACGGCGCCACTATGGAGCCCTGTGCACAGGGCATATTTGCTGAGGATTCAAGGCATTAGCAAAGTTCACAGTTTCTTGACTCGGCGGAACTCAATCAGTATGGTCCGCGCGGCTTCAAGGGGCGGGCATGCCGCGATCGCAAGCCGCGGGTGTCGAGATCATGAGCGACGCGCGCGACAACGGCGACCGCAGCAAGCAACAAACCAACGAAGCCGCTCTCTCCGCGAGACTCCAGCGGTTGAACGAAGGTCTTGGCCATGCCCGCAATCAGGCTGGCCGGCCTTCCGAGGCTCCTGGTGCGGATCGGGCAACGACTGCATCCGGCTACGCCAGGGGCTTCCGGCTCTCGAGCGAACTCGTTGCAGGCGTCGCGGTCGGTGCCGGCCTCGGCTGGCTGATCGACCGCTGGCTCGGCATCTCGCCCTGGGGGCTCATTGTATTTCTCTTGCTCGGCTTTGCCGCGGGCGTGCTTAATGTGATGCGCTCCGCGGGGCTCGTTGCGGGCACCGCGCTTGACGAGAGTACCCGGATGAACCGGGACCACTAAACCCGCGCCGCGGCGTCAGGCCGCGAAAGCGACAAACGGCGACAGGTCCATGCAAGTCGATCCGATCCACCAGTTCCAGATCAAAGATCTGATGCCGATGGTCAGCATGGGCGGCCATCAGATCAATTTCACCAATTCCGCGCTGTTCATGTTCATCATCGTCGGCGCCGTGTCCGCGCTCCTGATCGGCGCGACCGCGCCGCGCGCCGTGGTGCCGGGACGGTGGCAATCGATCGCCGAGATTTCCTACGAGTTCGTCGCCAATACCGTGCGCGCTTCCGCCGGCACCGAAGGCATGAAGTTCTTTCCCTTCGTGTTCACCCTGTTCATGTTCGTCCTGTTCGCCAACATGATCGGGCTCATTCCCTATTCCTTCACGGTGACGAGCCAGCTGATCGTGACCGCAAGTCTGGCGCTGTTGGTTTTCTTCGTCGTCGTCGGCTACGGTTTCTGGCGCAACGGCCTGCACTTTCTCAATCTGTTCGTGCCCAAGGGCGTGCCGAAAGCGATCCTGCCGGCGATCGTGATCATCGAAGTCTTGTCGTTTCTGTCGCGGCCGGTTTCGCATTCGGTCCGTCTGTTCGCCAATATGCTCGCCGGGCATATCACGCTGCAGGTGTTTGCCGGTTTCATCATCATGCTGGCCAGCGCCGGAATTCTCGGCTGGTTCGGCGCGACGCTGCCATTCATCATGGTGGTGATGCTGACCGCGCTCGAACTCCTGGTGGCGTTCCTGCAAGCCTACGTCTTCGCCATTCTCACCTGCATCTATCTCAACGATGCGATACACCCGGGCCACTGATGGCCACCCCTCCCTGCCCGTCCTCGCTTGCGGGGAAGGATCGGAGGGGGCTTGAAAAGGAGTTTCTCATGGATCCGACCGCCGCGAAGTACATTGGAGCCGGCATTGCCTGCATCGGCATGGGCGGCGCCGGCGTCGGCGTGGGCATCATTTTCGGCAACTACCTGGCGGCGGCGCTGCGCAATCCGTCGGCCGCGCAAGGTCAGTTCGGCAACCTGATCTTCGGGTTCGCCATCACCGAGGCGCTCGGCATTTTCTCGCTGCTGATCGCGCTCCTGCTGCTGTTCGGGCTGTAAGCTTCCGTCGCGGTGGCAGAACCCGAGGAATCAGCCAAGGCCGAAGCGATGCCCGAACCGACCGCCCATACCGAACACCCGGCAGGGCACGGCGCCTTCCCGCCGTTCCAATCCGAGCACTTCCCGTCGCAGCTCTTCTGGCTGGCGATAAGCTTCGTCCTGCTTTACGTGCTGATGTCGAAGATCGCGCTGCCGCGCATCGGTTCGATTCTGGCCGAGCGCTCTCGCGTCATCGGCGACGATCTTGCGGCGGCGGAGCGCCTGAAGGCGCAATCGGATGCGGCGCATGCCGCCTACGAGAAGGCGCTGGCCGATGCCCGCGCCCGCGCCCAAGGCATCGCCAATTCGACCCGCGAGCGGCAGGCCAGCGAGGCCGAGGCGGCGCACAAGCGGCTCGAGGCGGAGCTGCACGAGCGACTGGCGGTGGCGGAGCGGTCGATCGCGGCCACCCGGACTGCCGCCATGACAAATGTGCGCGCGATAGCGGCCGACACCGCCGCAGCGATTGTCGAGCGCCTGATCGGCAGAACGCCCGCGGAACACGAAGTCGCCGCCGCGCTCGGCGACCCAGCCAAGAACTGAGGTTCGCGATGCTCGAAACCGAAAACTGGGTGGCGCTGGGCTTTCTCTGCTTCGTCGGCCTGCTCGTCTATCTCGGCGCCCATCGGAAAATCTTCGAGGCGATCGACGGCCGCCAGGCCCGCATAAAATCCGAACTCGACGAAGCGCGCCGACTGCGCGAGGAAGCGCAAGCGCTGCTCGCCGAATTCGAGCGCAAGGGCCGCGAGGCCGAAACCGAGGCCGAGGCCATCATCGCCGGCGCCAAGGTGGAAGCCGATCGGCTCGCCGCCGAGGCCAAGACCAAAATGGAAGATTTCGTCGTGCGCCGCACCAAAATGGCGGAAGCCAAGATCGTTCAGGCCGAAGCGCAGGCGCTTGCCGACGTTCGCTCCGCCGCATCCGATGCCGCCGTCGCCGCCGCCGAGAAGATTCTCTCGGCCGCCGCCAAGGGCAAGGTCGCGGAAGACTTGTTGGCGCAGGGCATAGAAGACGTCCGCAAGAAATTCAATTGAGCTGCAACGGGGCGCAGACTCGCTTTGGCGTATTGTCGCGCTCCCGTTTAGATCGCTGTTCGTTATTTGTTTGCTCTGTATTCCACAAAATGTTCTAGCCGTGATTGAGCCGCGCTTCGGCGCGGTGCAGTCAACGGCTCTGATGAGAATTCCTGTGCATAATTGCACACGCGTCGGCGGATATCCTTTGCAATTGCCGCGAACACTACCCTTATACGTGATATTACTTATCCGCGTGATTCCTTTGGAAGCCGGAAGGTAGCCGCGCCCTGTGGCCGAGCAACCATCGGAGGGACCATTGGTCATCTTCGATTGTAACGGCGTGCTTGTAGAGAGCGAAGCGATTGCGGCGGCCGTTCTGGCCGATGCATTGCGGCGCATCGGCGTTGCGGTGTCCGCCGAAACCATCATGCGCCGGTTTCACGGCCGCCGGCCGGCCGACGTCTTCGCCGCGGTCGAAAACGCGACCAAGACAAGGCTGCCGCTCGGTTTTTCCTCCATGGTCGCTGCGGAAACGCTGCGCCGCTTGCGCACCGAGTTGCGTCCGGTCGCGCACGCCGCCCATGCGCTGGCCTGGATCCGCGGGCCGAAGGCCGTGGCGTCATCGTCACCGCCCGATCGTATCCGACTGAGCCTGGAAACCACGGGCCTGCTCCGCTTCTTCGAGCCGCGCTTGTTCTCGGCAAGCCAGGCGCTCTACGGCAAGCCTGCGCCCGACCTGTTTTTGTTGGCCGCCGAGCGCTGTCAGGTCGATCCGGCGGACTGCATCGTGGTCGAGGATTCGGCACCCGGCATCGCCGCGGCTTCGGCCGCCGGCATGACGCCGATCGGTTTTGTCGGCTCGAGCCCCACGCCCGGCAGCCTCGCCGACCGCCTGCTCGCCGCCGGCGCCCGCACGGTCATTGCCGATCTGCGCGGCTTGAAGAGCGCGATTGCCGATCTACGCGGCTGGTGAAGGTTTCGCCGCGTTACCCGGAGGGGGCCGCCGGATTGGGCTTGGACTTCGGCTTCGGCTTGATCGCCGGCGCGGGCCGCGCCCTTTGCTGGTCCTCAGCGGCGGCGCCGATCGGATCGAACCCGATATAGACGATATAGGTATCGAGATCCGCCGACGGCGGCAGCGGGAAGGCCAAGCCGTCCTCGATATGGGTGAAAGTGGCTTGGCCGTCGCCGACGGCGACCGTCACCGGGATTCGGATCAATTTGGTGACGATGGTTTTCGAGCCCGCGGTCGGCGCGGTGACGACGGCGATGCGCAGCGGCACCTCGACCTGGCCCGGGCCCCCGGCGGGGCCGACGATGATGCGGCCTTGGACGCCGATCTTGATCACCATTTGATTGCCGACAACTTTGCACTCGCGCGCGGCGCGCACGAAGTCGCCCTGATACTTGAGCGTCATCGCTTCGTTGCCGCCGTCGGGCAGCGGCGGCGGGATGGTGAGCGTCGAGGCGCCTTGCCGAATGTCGATGAAGGGACAATCGACGTCGGCCTGGGCATTGGCGACCGGCTGCGGCGCGGTCGCCGATTTGCTCGAGAAGAAGCTCGTGATCTTGTCCTTGAACGAGGGCGGCGGTGGCGGCGCTGCGGCAGCCGGCTGCGCTGCGGCAGGCGGCGCCGTCGCGACCGGTGTGGCCGCGGCCGGAGCCGGCGGCGCGGGCGCCGCAGCCGTCGGCACCGGAGTGGTCGGCACGCCGATGCTGCCGCCGCTGCATCCCGGCGCCAGCAGGGCGAGCGACAGCAAAGCCGCGACCGCCAAACGATCGCGCCGACGCATCACATACAAATAAACGATCCGCAACATTCCCCGCATCATCGCCGAAATCCGCGATGCCCGCGATCTTATAGCAAACCAACCGTGGCCTTCCCAAGGCGTCACGGCGGTTTGGTTAAAGCCGCCCTTTGTTCCCCTTCCCACCCTCGCGGCGGAGGGAAGGATGCCGAACGGTCAGCCCCCGTTCGGCAGGTCCTTCAATCGGGCAAAGAGCAGGTGATCCTGCCAGGTCCCATTGATGCACAAATATTCCCGGGCATAGCCTTCGCGCATGAACCCGGTTTTCTCCAGAAGCCTGATAGAGCCGGCATTGCTCGGGATGCAGGCGGCTTCCAAGCGATGCAGCCGCAGCGTGACGAAGGCGAAAGGGATGACCGCCCGCACCGCGGCCGTCATGTAGCCCCGGCGCACGAACGGTAATCCGGTCCAGTAGCCGACACTGCCGGCCTGGGCGACGCCGCGGCGGATATTGGCGAGCGTCAGCCCGCCGACGATTGCCCCGTCTGGGCGGCGTACGATCAGGAACGAATAGCCCAGGTCGGCGCGCTGGTCCTCGGCATAGCGCTTGACCCGACGCCGAAACGCACTGCGGGTGAGGTCATCCTGCGGCCAAGTCGGCTCCCAAGGCGTGAGAAAATCGCGGCTCGCCTCGCGCAGCGCCGCCCATTCCTCGAAGTCCGTCATTTGCGGCGTGCGCAGCGCGACCCCGTCGCCCTCGATGCTCGGCAACGGTTCGGTGAAATTGATGGTGCGGAAAAACGCCATGGGATTTTAGCGGTCAGGGCCCATTATTCCGCTCATTCGCGGAACGGTAGAAATCCATTTCATCCGGCCGAGGAACTGGGACCCCGCTTTCGCGGGGACGAGCGGATTACGAATACGGATGATCCTATCACGCGGCCCGGCGCGTCAAAGTCTCGGCAATTGCCGCCGCATTTTCAAGCCCGGAGCCGAGACCGAGGACGGCGGTGGCAAGCTTGCCCCGCGCGATCAAGTCGCGGCCGGCCGCGCGCGCGCTTTCGACCGTCACCGCCTCGACTTTCTCCACCAATTCGGCGAGCGGAATCGGCCGGCCGCGGGCGATCATCTGGCGGGCCAATTGCTCGATCCGCGCGCCCGAGCTTTCCAGCGCCATCAACAACCCGGCCTTCATCTGCGCCTTGGCACGCGCCACTTCCGGCTCGGACAGGGTGGCGACGGTGCCGGCGATTTCGTCGACGATAAGCCGCATCAGTTCGGACATATCGGCGGCGTCGGTGCCGGCATAAAGGCCGAACATGCCGATGTCGGAATACGGCACGTGAAAGGAGTAGATCGAGTAGCACAACCCGCGTCGCTCGCGCGCTTCCTGGAACAGCCGCGACGACATGCCGCCGCCGAGCACATTGGTGAAGACCTGCAAGCTGTAGAGCGACGGATCGGTGATCGAAACGCCGGGCAGCGCCAAAGCCAGATGCACCTGCTCGAGTTCGCGCTTCTCGACATGGGTGCCGCCACCGAAGCGCGCCGGCTCCGGTACCGGGCTGGCCGGGCCGCTGAAGCTGCCGAAGCGCTTCTCGACCTCGGCCAACACGGCTTGATGATCGACCGCGCCGGCGGCAGCCACCACGATGTCCGGCGCCCGATAATTCCTGGCCAGATAGTCGCGCAGCTTGCCACCGTCGAACGAGCGCACCGTCTTCGGCGTGCCGAGGATCGAGCGGCCGAGCGACTGATCGGGAAACGCGATCACGTTCAAATGCTCGAAAATCAGATCGTCCGGCGTGTCGGCGACGGCGCCGATTTCCTGGACGATGACGTTCTGCTCGCGCAAGAGCTCGTTGCGGTCGAACGCCGGTTCGGAAAGAATGTCGGCGAGCACGTCGAGCCCCAGCGGCACGTCGGCCTTGAGCACGCGCGCATAATAGGCGGTGCTTTCGGCGCCGGTCGCCGCATTGAGGTCGCCGCCTACGGCCTCGATCTCTTCGGCGATCTGGCGCGCGCTGCGCCGGCGGGTGCCTTTGAACGCCATATGCTCGAGGAAATGCGAAATGCCATGTTCGTCGCGGCGTTCGTCGCGACTGCCGGCGGCAACCCAGACGCCGAGCGAGGCCGTCTCGAGATGCGGCATCGCGTCGGTCACCACGCTGATGCCGGATTTCAAGGTCGTTACCTCGACACTCATGCTGTCACTCCTACCTGCGCGGCGCGGCTCGTCTCGAGGACGAAACGCTCGACCGCGGACCGATCGGCCGGGAGCGCAGTGACGCGCTCGCGGCGTTTTTCGAGATCGCCTAGCCAATCCGGCAAGGCCGGCCGCAGGCCGCAGGCCGCCTCGACCGCATCGGGAAATTTGGCCGCATGCGCGGTCGACAGCACCACCATCGGCACCGTCGGATCGCGCCGCTCTTTCTCGGCGACCGCGATGCCGACCGCGGTATGCGGATCGACGAAGTTGCCGGTCTCGCGCTTGACCGCGCGAATGGTGGCCGCGACCTCGTCCTCGTCGGCGCGGTCGGCGGAGAACAGCGCGCGAATATAGGCCAGCGCTGGCGCCGACAGCGCGAACCGGCGCGACTGCGCGAGCGAAGCCATCAGCGCGCGGATGGCGCTCGCATCACGGTGATAGGCGTCGAACAACAGCCGTTCGAAGTTCGACGACACCTGGATGTCCATCGACGGCGAGGTGGTCGCCATCACGTCGCGCAGCTCGTAGACGCCGGTCGCAAGCGTACGGGCCAGGATGTCGTTGACATTGGTGGCGATGACCAGCCGATCGATCGGCAGTCCCATGCGTTCGGCCACATAGCCGGCATAGACATCGCCGAAATTGCCGGTCGGCACGGCGAAGGCGATTTTGCGCGCCGGCGCGCCGAGCGCGACCGCGGCGGTGAAGTAATAGACGGCCTGGGCCACGATCCGCGCCCAGTTGATCGAATTGACGCCGGACAGGCGAACCCGGTCGCGAAAGGCGTGATGGTTGAACATGCCTTTCACGATGGCCTGGCAATCATCGAAGGTGCCGTCGACGGCGATGGCGTTGACATTCGCGGCGTCGGCCGTGGTCATCATGCGCCGCTGCACCTCGGAAATCCGGCCGTGCGGGAACAGCACCACAAGGTCGACCTGGGAACGGCCGCGGAACGCTTCGACGGCGGCGCCGCCGGTGTCGCCCGAGGTCGCCACCACGATGGTCGTGTGCTCGCCGCGCGCCGCCAGGACATGGTCCATCAGCCGCGCCAAAAGCTGCATCGCCAGGTCCTTGAACGCCAGCGTCGGGCCGTGAAAAAGCTCCAGCGTAAAGGTATTGACGCCGAGCTGCGTGAGCGGGGCGACCGCGGAATGGCGAAAGCCGCCATAGGCCTCGCGCGCCATGCGGGCGAGATCGGCATCGCCTATGTCGCCGCCGGTGAAGTGCCGGATGACCTCGACCGCGACTTCGGGATAGGGCCGGCCGGCGAAAGCGGCGATCGCCTGCGGCTTAAGACGCGGCCAGACGCGCGGCACATAGAGGCCACCGTCGCGGGCGAGCCCTGCGAGCATGGCATCGGCAAAGCCGAGCGAGGGGGCCTCGCCCCTGGTCGAAACGTAGTCCACCGTTGCGTTCCAAACGGCCGGTACACCCGGCGATTAAAGTGAAGATATTGATTCAAAACGCCTATTTTAAGGACTCGGCCTGGCGGATGCTGGGCCACGGCGCCGGAACCTCGGTCACAGTAATAGAAAAGCCGATCGCTTCACAAGGAACGCCGGGAGCCTATCGGGGTTGCGTTTCGGCCCCGTCCCGACCCGTTGACGTCCGCGATGTGAATGCCCAGGAGATGAAAACGCCGGCCAAAACCGCTGCCAGACCGTACCAGGTCACGGCATATTGCAGGTGATTATCGGGCATATTGACGGCAAGCCGGCCCGGCTGCGGCAACCCGCCCGGCGGCACGGGCGTCTCCTGCTCGACATAGAACGGCGCCACCGGCCCGACCCCCTTGGCGGCGGCGATCGCCGCCGGGTCGCGCGTGAACCAGAGATTATGAGCGGGGTCGTCATTGGGCGTGAACCAGCGCCGTTCGTCGGGCCAACGCAGCGCGCCTGTGATCTCCAGCGGCCCGGAAACGGCGCCGCCGGTCCGGGAATTCGGATCCCGTCGGTCGTCGGGCACGAAGCCGCGGTTCACCATGACGATGCCGCCATCGGCGAGCCGCGCCGGCGTAAAGACCCAATCGCCGGGCCCCGACACATCGGGACGGAAGCCGGTCGAGGCGGCGAACACCAAAGCGTCCTTCGTAGTGTCGAAACTGGCGGTGAATTTGACGCGGCGATATTCGTCGCCCGCCGATTCGAGGCCCTGCCAGGTGCTTGCCGGAGGCAGCGCTTGCGGCAGCGTCGCGAGCCGCGTCGTCAGCGCGGCGATCAAGCCTTCCTTCCAGGCCTTGCGCTCGACCTGCCAGGTGCCCAGCCCGATGAGCACGGCGAAGAGAAGCACGGCCGGCACCAGCAATCCGCGCCAGGAGCGGCCGTGCCCGGGCCCGGCATCGATCGCTTCCGTCATGGCTCGTCGGCGCCGCGGAAGCGGGTTTCCGCCGCCTTGTGATGGTATTGCAGCGCGATCATCAGCCCCTTCATCGGCCGCAGCGGGCCGAGCGTGACGAGGAGGATGAGCGGCAGCCACAGCGCCGCATGCACCCAATAGGGCGGGTGAAATTCGACCTCGGTCCACAATGCCGCGCCGACCACGATGAAGCCGGCGATGAACATGATGAAAACGGCCGGTCCGTCGCCGGAATCGGCAAAGCCGTAATCGAGGCCGCAACGGTCGCAACGCGGCCTCGGCGTCAGGAAACCCTCGAACAGCTTGCCCTTGCCGCAGCGCGGGCAGGCGCAGGCCAAACCGGCGCCGATCGAGCCGGAGAGAGTGGTGATGGTGCTTTCGCTCATGCCCTGAAGATAGTGCATGAACCGGAAGAGTGGATAGCGGTATTCGGTGAGGTCATTAAGTGCGCGCGTCGGAGCGGAAACTCTCCGCGACGGGACTCGCCTCTGTGCGGTTACAGGCAACGCCAGTGCGTTCAACGGCAACGGCGGAGGATGGCGCGCCAACGGCACATTGTCATTCCCGATCGGCCCGGTGATCGGCAATGTCTACGCGCAATATGCCAACCTCAATGCGTCGGGCAGCAATACCACCGTTCCGCTAACGAACAAGGATGAAGTCTGGACCGTCGGCTTCGGTGTCACCTACAAGTTCGGCGCACCGCCAGCGGCTGCGGCGACGCCGTGTTATCCGGTGAAGGCGCTGCCGCCGAAGTAAGGCTTCGTTGTCCTCGACCGGCTCGCCCGGATCGGCTAATTTCGTTCGACGCCGATCGCAACGGCTGTATTAGGGCATCGCCGATGACAGAGCATTCCGTCGTTCACTCTGACCCGAATATCCTGGGGGGCACTCCGGTGTTCGTCGGAACGCGCGTGCCTGTGCAGGCGCTGATCGACTACATCGAGGGCGATCACTCGTTGAACGAGTTCCTTGACGACTTCCCGACCGTGACGCGCGAGATCGCCATTGCCGCGCTTGAGCAGGCAAAAGCTAGCCTGATGGCCGATGCGAGTGCTGCTTGACGAGTGCGTTCCCCGCGCGTTGCGCAGAGATATTCCCGGCCATGAGGTCAAGACCGTAGCCGAAGCCGGCTGGGCTGGCGTCAAAAACGGCGAGCTGTTGCGATTGGCCGCAGCCGCATTCGATCTTATGATCACGGTCGATCGCAATCTGGAATACCAGCAGAGCTTCGAAGATCTTTCGCTTGCGGTGATTGTCGTTCATGCGCCGAGCAACGACATCGCCGTTCTTCGGCCGTTGATGCCGGCGGTTGTCGCTGCCATTGCCCAAAGCAAGCCGGGAGTCGTGGCGCACGTCGGCGCATCGTAGGTGACCGGTAGTTTACTGGCGATCTGACCAATTTTGCTGCGCTGCACTTTGGTCGCGAATGGCACGAAGCCGCGGTCGATTGCCGTCGCTCGCGTGACGCGATCAGCCGACAAGCGATATCAGCGGCATTCATTCCTAGCGTAAGATTTTGGCGGTTGGTTTCGCCGACGCCATCGGGGGCTCTGCCGACATGCCGCGGATCGGCAAATCGGTCGGTCGTGACCCATCTCGGTCATCGGCGCGCCAATTTTGCTGCTACGCACAAGATAAGTACAAGACGGCTATTTTTCGACGCACGCCAACCTTAGAGTTCGGCGGAGACCGGCTCGCCCGTATCCAAGGCGTGCCACGCCGGTCACGGCGGAGGGCGACCGTTATGCGTAAAGGATACCGAAAAGGGAGGCATAAGGACTGCATAGATCGAACCGATCAGACGATTGTTGCGCGACGCCAACGGACCTTTCCGTGTGCGGTATGCTCGTGCGACCTCGGGCTGCAATCGAACGTTCAACTGACCGTCTTCGCTCTTCCATAGACCGACAATGTGCTAGACGGACGAAACAGATGGGATGGTTCCGCAAGAAGTCAAATGAGGCAGTCGCTTCAACCGCCGCAACTGAAACAATTAATAAAGCTTTCGCTGCACACGGCAGAGGCGACTATGCGACGGCGCTGCGGCTTCTCCGGCCGTCAGCTGACCAAGGCAACGCCAACGCACAGTACAATCTCGGCAACATGTACATGGACGGCCAGGGGGTGCCACAGAACGACGTGGAGGCTGTGAAGTGGTTTCGTCGCGCCGCCGAGCAAGGCTTCATCGACGCACAGTCAAATCTTGGCTCCATGTACATCGAGGGTAGGGGTGCCCGGCAAAACTACGCCGAGGCTTTGAGGTGGCTTCGTCTTGCCGCCGACCAAAGCGACGTTGAAGCGCAATCAAATCTCGGCAACTTGTATGTCAAGGGCGCTGGCGTACCGCAGAGCATTGGTGAGGCTATGAAGTGGTATCGCCGCGCCGCTGACCAAGGCCTTGCGATCGCGCAGTTCAATGTTGGCTTTGGGTACGCCTCCGGTCAGGGTGTGCCACGAGACGATGTCACGGCGCACATGTGGTTCAACTTGTCGGCTGCCCAGGGCAATCACGATGCAGCAAGAAATCTAGACACTATTGAACAGATAATGACCCCCGCGCAGATTGCCGAGGCGCAGAAGTTGGCGCGTGAATGGAAGCCGAAGAAGACGCAGAGGGAAGGTACAACGGCGGATGCGCGATCGTCCCATACAGTGAAAGAACTGTTGATCGCACGCGCCCCACCATGGAATCGTGTGGCTCCAATCGTCATCAATACAATTGTTGCCGCGATCACCGACAAAGGATTACTCGAGGCTTTCGTGATGCACTCCATGAACTCGGGTCTAATGGCGAGATATGAGGCCCTTGGTGAGGACTCGCCAACAGTTATTCGCGCTCAGATTTCTCATATCTTGTGCGAGACGGGCAATCGGGCAATACCTACGCTCGCCAAAGCACTAACTGGGAAGCAAGTGGAAGCGGCCCAAAAAGCGATGATGTTGGCAGGCGACACATTTGAGGCGGCCATTGCGTTAGCGAAAAATCAGATTGCCGGATACATTGGACTGGCAACGATCTATAGTTTGGTCGGAAAGGCAGCGGAAGCGCAGAAGTATGCAAGGCTCGGTTTATCTGAATTGGGAAAAATGCGACACGACCCTGCGTCGCAGGCGCTCCGCGACAGCACGATCTTCGCTGCGGACATTATCGACCAAATGGAACGGCAACTGCGTACGTTCCTAGAGAACGAATAACTTAAGGATTACGGCGGGAGGCAATTTTGTCCGTAACCTATTCCGCCGATATATGGGACGGCCGCCAAGCGCATGACAGCTTGGGTGTTACTGCCGCCTCGACCAAAGCTGAGGCTATTGAGAAATCGAAGGCGTGGGCGAAAAGTCGCCCATCGATTCCCGATCGCGCTTGGCTAAGGGTCAACATTGACGGCGTGCTCCATAGCCTTGCTCTGGGAGAATTTTGAACGCCGACGTTCTCACGCGCCGCCCGTAGTGCCCCGCCCAAAGCTAAGGTGAATTCGGAGTGCAGGTGTACGGTGCACTTGGGCCACGGTCCTCAAACCCGAGCGGTAGCTCGGCATCTGGCTTGGATGATGCGCCGGCGAATCGTCGGAAAGTGGCGGCGGTGCGGCATAAGCAAAGAGAGGACGGCGCACATGATTGACGAGTGGCAGCAGCTTTCAGATGAAAAACTTGCACGGATAGCGCAAGATGGTTTGCAGGGACAAGGCGCGCCGGTCGAAGCAATGCGCCGGCTTAGAGTCGCAATTGATACAGCCAGTGTCAAAAGCGACACCTACTCGCGGCGGATGTTGTACCTCACCATTGTGCTGGCTGTCTTCACGCTCGTTCAGGTGATTGCCGTTGGTCCCGAAATCGTTGCGGTTATTGAATCGTGGTTCACGCATTAGCGATCGTTAGGAGTAAGCGGCGCGCCGGATTTTAATGCTTCGGCGAGCGGCTCGGGTATCCACGCTCCCGGCACCAGTCCAAGAAAGCCTCGATACGCTCGGTGCTTTGCCGGTGTTCCCATTGGAACTTCGACAGGGCACGGATCGTCATGATGACGGCGTCATACTCGCTGATGGTCCACTCGTCACCGTATTGAGGCGTGGGATGCTTAAGCCAGTCTCTCACTGCGTTTAGCCGCGCTATCCACTGCTTCTCATCCTTGAACTCGGGGGGCACGCGAACTTTCAATTCCGCGAATAGCGTGGCCTTATTTTGGTGCGAGCTTTGTCCTTCCGCGGCACCTGCGAGCGTGATCGCGCACTCGAATTCACCCTTGTAAATATGCTCTATGGCGCCGTGGACCTGGCGGATGACGGCCTCCTTCTTCGACATGGGTGCCATGGGCTCATCGCCGCCGAAAATTGCTCTCGTTCCCTACTTTTTAGCGGTGCGTAGCCCACGGCGGCAAGGTTGTCGAAAGCTACCGTCCATGACGGCGACGCCGGGACATGCCGATGGCATTTGCTGCACCACACCGGGTCGCGAATGTGCACAAAGCCGACTCGCCGACGACCTCAATCGATGTCCGCTTATCGGCGAAAAGCGAACCTCGCGCTCAAACGCGAATGGAGCGCATCCGGCAGGATGCGCCCCATTGAAGTTGTGGCCTTGCGCCCGCTGGCGCGGGAAAACCCGGAAGAGACTGCTGCCTACCCGGCGTGCGCTCCGCCGCCCCAGACATAGATGCAGGCGAACAGGAACAGCCAGACCACGTCGACGAAATGCCAGTACCAGGCGGCAAATTCGAAACCGAGATGCTGCGTCGGCGTGAATTGCCCGGCCATGGCGCGGAACAGGCAGACGATCAGGAAGATCGAGCCGATGATAACGTGCGCGCCGTGGAAGCCGGTCGCCATGAAGAACGTAGCGCCGTAGAGGTTGCCGGAATAGTGAAACAGCGCATGGGCATATTCCCAGGCCTGCACGCAGGTGAAGCTCATGCCGAGCGCGACGGTCAGCGTGAGGCCCCAGATCAGGCCCTTGCGGTCGTTCTCGAGCAAGGCGTGATGCGCCCAGGTCACCGTGGTGCCCGAGGTCAGCAGGATGAGCGTGTTGAGCAGCGGCAGATGCCACGGATCGAAGGTCTCGACGCCCTTGGGCGGCCAGACGCCGCTGGTATAGGCGATCCGCGCCACGTCGCGGAATTCGTCCGGAAACAGCGCGGTGTTGAAATAGGCCCAGAACCAGGCGACGAAGAACATCACCTCCGAGGCGATGAACAGGATCATGCCGTAGCGGTGCGATATCTGCACGACGGGGGTATGGTCGCCTTCGACCTCGGCCTCGTGGATGACGTCGCGCCACCAGCTGAACATGGTGTAGGCGATACCGATGACGCCGACGCCGAGGATAAGGGGCGCATAGCCCGCCATGTGGTGCATCCACAGGATCGCGCCGACGGCCGCGACGAAGGCCGAGACGGAACCGATCGCGGGCCACGGACTGGGGTTCACCAGGTGGTAGTCGTGGTGCACTTCGGCATGCGCATTGGCCATCGTCGTCATCTCCACTTGACGGAGCGGTCCGCGCCGCCGCCGTTTCGTTGCCTGTTTATCAGATATGCCCGGATTACCCGCACCCTACCCTCCAACGCTTGCGGGGGAGGGTAGGGCGGGGGCCGCCACCGGATAGAAGGTGTAGGACAGCGTGATGTTGTTGAGGGTGTCCTGCTCGGAGTCCTTGGCGAGCTTGGGATCGACATAGAACACCACCGCCATGTCGCGCTGCTCGCCCGGCTTCATCGTCTGCTCGGTGAAGCAGAAGCAATTGATCTTCTCGAAATAGATGCCGACGGTCGGCGGCGCCACATTGTAGCCGGCCTGGCCGGTGGTGACGCGCGCGGATTCGTTCCTGACCGTATAGTAGACGGTCACGACCTCGCCGAGCTTGACGTCGACGGTGCGGCGCTCCGGCTCGAACGACCAAGGCAGTCCCGGTGCGACGTTGGAATCGAAGCGCACCGTGACGGTACGGCCGGACACTTGCTGCGTCGGCGCGGTCTTCGCCACTTGCGTGGTGCCGCCGAAGCCCGTGGTGCGGCAGAACCATGAATAAAGCGGCACCGCCGCGAACGACACGCCGACCATGATCGCGACGAAACCACCGCAGGCGAAAGCGACCAGAGCATCGCGGCCGGTCTTGCGGGGCATCGGGCTCTGCATGGTCACAGCGGCCGCTCCACCACGCCCGGTCCCTTGACCAGCGTGACAATGTAGAACAGCAGCACCAACAGACCGAGCGACACCGCGATCGCGATCGATCGGGCGCGGCGGGCGCGCTGTTGCTGCTCCGTCAACCGGATGCCGGTCTCTCCCTCCCCTGATTGGACGGAGGCTGGACTCGGGGGCTTCTGTGCGTCGTTCATTGTCACATTCACCGTCATGCCGCCGCCGTCATGCCGCAACATGGCCGAACAGCCCCGCCGACATCCGATCGACCAGCAGCATGGCGAACAACAGGAACAGATAGAGGATCGAGAAGGCGAACATCTGCTTGCTGGCGACGTGACCGCGGCGCTCGGCGCGGACCCGGAACGCCAGCGCGATCATCACGGCACCGGTCAGAAGCGCGGCGATCCCGTAGGCCGCCCCGACATAGCCGAGGAGCCAGGGCGCCGTGCCGAGCGGCGCGAGCAACAGCGTATAGAGCAGGATTTGCCGCCGCGTCTCCGCGGCGCCGGCGACCACCGGCAGCATCGGCACGCCGGCGCGCACATAGTCTTCAGTGCGGTAGAGCGCCAGCGCCCAGAAGTGCGGCGGCGTCCAGAAGAAGATGATCAGGAACAACACGCAGGGTTCGATCGCGATGCTCCCGGTCGCCGCGGCCCAGCCGATCATCGGCGGCAGCGCGCCGGCGGCGCCGCCGATGACGATGTTCTGCGGCGTCGAGCGCTTCAGCCACATCGTATAGACGAGGACGTAGAAGGCGATGGTCCCGGCCAGCAAGGCCGCGGCCAGCACATTGACCAGGAGACCGAGCACGACCACGGAGAATCCGGCCAGCGTCAGGCCGAAGGCCAGCGCCTCGCCGCGGGCGAGCCGTCCGGCCGGAATCGGCCGCGCCGCCGTACGCGCCATGCGCGCGTCGATGTCGGCGTCGTACCACATATTGAGCGCGCCGGCGGCGCCGGCGCCGACCGCGATACAGATCAGCGCGGTCAAGGCGATCACGGGATGCATATGGCCGGGCGCGACCTCGAGCCCGACCAACGCCGTGAACACCACGAGCGACATCACCCGCGGCTTCATCAGCTCGATGTAATCGCCGACACCCGCAATGCTGGGCTCGACGCGGGCGAGGGTGACGCTCATCGGACCAGCGGCAACGTCTCATATTGGTGGAAGGGCGGCGGCGACGACAGCGTCCATTCCAGCGTCGTGGCGCCGGGTCCCCACGGATTGCCGGCCGCCCGCTCCTTCTTGACGAAGGCGAGCACCATGCCGAACAGGAACACCAGCACGCCGAAGCCGGAAATATACGACCCGATCGAGGAGACGTAGTTCCAGCCGGCGAACGCGTCGGGATAATCGACATAGCGGCGCGGCATGCCGGCGAGGCCGAGGAAGTGCTGCGGGAAGAACACCAGGTTGACGCCGATGAAGGTGATCCAGAAGTGCACCTTGCCGATGGTCTCGTTGTACATGTAGCCGGTCATCTTCGGGAACCAGTAGTACCAGCCGCCGAAGATGGCGAACACCGCGCCGAGCGACAGCACGTAATGGAAGTGGGCGACCACGTAATAAGTCCCATGCAGCGAGCGGTCGACGCCGGCATTGGCCAGCACCACGCCGGTCACGCCGCCGATGGTGAACAGGAAGATGAAGCCCATCGCCCACAGCATCGGCGTCTTGAACTCGATCGAGCCGCCCCACATCGTGGCGATCCAGGAGAAGATCTTCACCCCGGTCGGCACCGCGATCACCATCGTGGCGGCGACGAAATAGGCCTGCACGCTCGACGACATGCCGACATTGTACATGTGGTGCGCCCAGACCACGAAGCCGATGCCGCCGATCGCGACCATGGCGTAGGCCATGCCGAGATAACCGAACACCGGCTTCTTCGAGAAGGTCGACACGATCTGGCTGATCATGCCGAAGCCCGGCAGAATCAAGATGTAGACCTCCGGGTGGCCGAAGAACCAGAACAGGTGCTGAAACAACAACGGATCGCCGCCGCCTTCCGGATTGAAGAAGGTGGTGCCGAAATTCCGGTCGGTCAGCAGCATGGTGATGGCGCCGGCGAGCACCGGCAGCGACAGCAACAACAGGAACACGGTGACCAGGATCGACCACACGAACAGCGGCATTTTGTGCATGGTCATGCCAGGCGCGCGCATGTTGAAGATCGTGGTGATGAAATTGATCGAGCCGAGGATCGACGAGGCGCCGGCGAGATGGATCGACAGGATGGCAAAATCCACCGCCGGGCCGGGATGGCCGTAGGTCGACAGCGGCGCATAGATGGTCCAGCCGGTTCCGACGCCGTTGGTGCCGGGCTCGCCCTCGACGAACATCGACATCAAAAGCAGCGCGAAGGACGCCGGCAGCAGCCAGAACGAAATGTTGTTCATGCGCGGGAACGCCATGTCCGGCGCGCCGATCATCAGCGGCACCATCCAGTTGCCGAAGCCGCCGATCATGGCCGGCATGACCATGAAGAAGATCATGATCAAGCCATGCGCGGTGACGATGACGTCGAAGGTATGAGTCTCGTGGAAGATCTGAATGCCCGGATACATCAGCTCGGCGCGGATCAAGATCGACAGCACGCCACCGATGAGGCCGGCGATGATCGCGAACACCAGGTACATCGTGCCGATGTCCTTGTGGTTCGTCGAATAGACAAAGCGCCGCCAGCCGTGCGGAATTGCGTGTCCGCCGCCCTCGCCATGCGCCGCGTGTGTCATCGTATCCATTGCCAGTTCCCTTGTTACCGACGTTCGTTCGTTATCGTCCGGACTGTCACCGCGGCGGCAGCGCGCCCGCGGCCGCGAAGCTGTTCGGCGGAACGCCGTCCGGGCCGGCGAATTTCTTCTTGGCCTCGTCGACCCACGCCGTGAAATCGCTCTGTTTGACCACCCGCACCGCGATCGGCATGAAGGAATGATCCTTGCCGCACAGTTCGGAACACTGGCCGTAGAACATGCCCTCGACGGTCGCCTTGAACCAGGTTTCGTTGATACGGCCGGGGATGGCGTCGATCCGGATGCCGAATGACGGCACGGTGAAGGAGTGGATGACGTCGGCGCCGGCCACCAGCACATGCACGACCTTGTTCACCGGCACGACCATTTCATTGTCGACCGTCAATAGCCGCGGTTGGCCGGCCTTGAGTTCCTTGTCCTGCACCATCAGCGAATCGAATTCGAAATTGCCGTTGTCGGGATAGCTGTAGCTCCAGAACCACTGCTTGCCGGTCGCCTTCACCGTGAGGTCGGGCTTGGGCACGTCGAGTTCGAGAAACAACAGCCGGAACGACGGCACCGCAACCACCGCGAGGATCATGACGGGAACGATCGTCCAGATGATCTCGATCGGGGTATTGTGGGTGGTGCGCGACGGCGTGGGATTGGCTCGCGCATTGAAGCGGATGATGACGATCACCAGCAAGCCGAGCACGAATACTGAAATCGCGCCGATGACCCAGAGCAGGAAAGTATGGAACGTGGCGATGTCCGCCATGACCGGCGTCGCGGGATCCTGCAGATCCATTTGCCAGGGCACCGACTGCCCGAGCGCGGCGAGCGCCGCCCCCGCAGTCGCGAACACGGCGCCCGCGGCCACCGCAACGGCGGTCAAGCGTGAAAAAAGCTTCATCTGACGTTCTGCTCCCTGCTTCTGATCCTGACCACGACCGCCCAGGACCGGCGCAAAGCCTAAGCCCGCGCCGACCGCAACAGTATGACGCCACCTGCATCCCGCGGGACTTACGGCAATACCGGCAGACAAGTCTGGCTCCGGAGTAGTGCCGTGCTTTGCGACACGGCCGTGCAAATCCGGGTCCAAATCCGGATGCAAGTCCGGGTCCAAGTCGAGGTCCCTTGCAGGTGTTGGGATAGGGTATCCCGGTTCCTCCAAACCACAAATCCGAGACCGCCGCAATGCAATCGTCGCAGCTTTCGGCGCTGCCGTGGACAGCGTCCGGGTCGGGCGCAAAGCCGCCCTCGGCCGCGGCGCGGCACCAAGGCGCCGCCGTGACCTTCGCGTAGCCACAATGCCTTGTTTTGGATCAATCTTGACATGCCGGGCTCGCCATGTACGCAAGCCTCGCGCGGCGACCGGCCGGCGCGAGTGATTCGCGTGCGTGTTCGCGTATTCGGCGAATCAGTCGGAGGCGGCTCTAGCGGCTGGTCAGGGGAACACGGTCATGGCGCTATTCGGTTGCCGGCGGCGGATGGGGTCCCAAGCCGTCGCACTCCACGGCGTGGCAATCGTCTTTGCCGGCCTCCTCGTTGCGATCTCGGCCGCCACCTGCGGGCCGGCTTTCGCCCAAGGCGCGGTGAAATCGGTCCATGGCGACTGGCAAATCCGCTGCGACACCCCCCCCGGCGCCCAGAGCGAGCAATGCGCGCTGATGCAGAGCGTGACGGCGGAAGACCGGCCCAATGTCGGGCTGACAGTCATCGTGCTCAAGACCTCGGACCAGAAGAGCCGGCTGATGCGCGTGGTCGCGCCACTCGGTGTGCTGTTGCCGTCGGGGCTGGGGCTCAAGATCGACAATCAGGACGTCGGCCGCGCCGGCTTCGTGCGCTGCCTGCCCAATGGCTGCGTCGCCGAAGTGGTCATGGACGACACCCTCATCAAGCAATTGCGCACCGGCCAGACCTCGACCTTCATCATCTTCCAGACCCCCGAGGAAGGCATCGGCTTCCCGATGAGCCTGAAGGGCTTCGGCGAGGGCTACGACCTGCTGCCGTAGCTGTCGACATCGGCGCCTATGAGGCGGGGCGGCGACGCAGCCGGCAGCACGATCGCGCGATTGCGCGCACCCCTCGCCGGCAGGCTGCTAAGCGACTATGTAGGGCTGAACCCGCGCCGCAGGAACCACCCATGACCACCACCCCCATCTCGCTCGTCGACCGCGCCGGCCTCGATCGGCCGCGGCTCGCCAAAATCATCTCGCGCGGCCTCGACGGCGCCGACGACGGCGAACTTTTTCTCGAATATCGTCAGAGCGAGGCGCTGACGTTCGATAACGGCCGTCTGAAACAGGCGACCTACGACACCTCGCAAGGCTTCGGGCTGCGCGCCGTCAAAGACGAGGCGGTCGGCTATGCGCACGCCTCCGACGTCTCGGAAGCGGCGATCGAACGCGCCGCGGACGCTGTGCGCGCGGTCAAGGGCGGCTATAGCGGCAGCTACGCCGAGCCGCCGCCGCGCAGCAATGTACGGCTTTACGGCGACGACAGTCCGCTCGCCAGTCCGGGCTTCGAGGAGAAAGCGCGGCTGCTGGCGACCGTCGATGCCTATGCCCGCGCCAAGGACCCGCGCGTGCGCCAGGTCACCGCAAGCCTGGGCGCCACCTGGCAGGCGGTCGAGGTGGTGCGCGGCGATGGCGAGACCTATCGCGACGTGCGGCCGCTGGTCCGCGTCAACGTTTCGGTCGTGGTCGGCGACGGCGACCGCCAGGAGACCGGCAGCGACGGCTATGGCGGCCGCGAGGGCTACGAACGCTTCCTCGCCACCGACGCCTGGCAAGGCGTGGTCGACAACGCCATCCGCCAGGCGCTGGTCAATCTCGAGGCCGTGCCGGCCCCCGCCGGCGAGATGGATGTCGTGCTCGGCCCGGGCTGGCCCGGAGTCATGCTGCACGAGGCGGTGGGGCACGGCCTCGAAGGCGATTTCAACCGCAAGAAAACGTCGGCTTTCGCCGGGCTGATGGGCCAACAGGTCGCCGCCAAGGGCGTCACCGTGGTCGACGACGGCACGATGGCGCAGCGCCGCGGCTCGCTTTCGATCGACGACGAAGGCACGCCGACCAACCGCACCGTGCTGATCGAGGACGGCATTCTGGTCGGCTATATGCAGGATCGCCAGAACGCCCGCCTGATGGGCATGACGCCGACCGGCAACGGCCGGCGCGAGAGCTTTGCCCATGTGCCGATGCCGCGCATGACCAACACCTATATGCTGGCCGGCACGCGCGATCCGAACGAGATCATCGCTTCGGTGAAGAACGGCGTCTATGCGACTTATTTCGGCGGCGGCCAGGTCGACATCACCTCGGGCAAATACGTCTTCCAGTGCACCGAGGCCTATCGCATCGAGAACGGCAAGGTCGGCTCAGCGATCAAGGGCGCCATGCTGATCGGCAACGGCCCGACCGACCTGCACCGCATCTCCATGATCGGCAACGACCTCAAGCTGGACAACGGCATCGGCACCTGCGGCAAGAACGGCCAGGGCGTGCCGGTCGGCGTCGGTCAGCCGACGCTGCGGCTCGACCGGATTACGGTCGGCGGGACGGGATAGCAGGCAGAATCGCGTTGGCTCTGCTATAATCGCGCCCGGTCAGGAGCGGACTGCAATGGGCGAGCGCGTGACGCTTGAACTCGACACGGAATCAATTGCTGCTGCGCGGGCGGCCGGTATCGATCTGTCACAATTGTTGGTCGAGGCATTGCGACGGCGGCTGCCAAACCTCCACGCCGCCGAGCGCGCGGAACTGGCTAGGAAATGGCAAGAAGAAAATCGCGAGGCGATCGAGGCGTATAATCGCCTTATTGAAGCGCATGGTTTGTTTTACGACGGCGCACGAACGGACTGATCGCTCGGAAGTGCGATGGCGTTAGAGATTCTCAATTCCCCGCCACTCAACCGCGAAAGTGCTTCGACAACTTCAGCCCCTGCGCCTGATAGTTCGAGCCGATGCCGCTGCCGTAGAGCTTGTCGGGACGCGCCAGCATTTTCTCGTAGACCAGGCGGCCGACGATCTGGCCGTGTTCGAGGATGAACGGCACTTCGCGCGAGCGCACTTCCAGCACCGCGCGCGAGCCTAGCCCGCCGGCGCCGGCATAGCCGAAGCCGGGATCGAAGAAGCCGGCGTAGTGCACGCGGAATTCGCCGACCAGCGGGTCGAACGGCACCATCTCGGCGGCGAAATCGGGCGGCACCTGCACCGCTTCGTTGGAAGCGAGGATATAGAACTCGTCGGGATCGAGAATCAGGCTCTGGTCGGCGCGCGCGGCGATCGGTTCCCAAAAATCGGCGGCATCGTAGGCGGCGCGGCGCTCGACATCGATCACCGCGGTATGGCGCTTGGCGCGGTAGCCGACGATGCCGCGCCCGTCCTTGGGCTGCGGACTGCCCGACAGATCGATGCTCACCGCGACGCCGTCGCCCATCACCGCCTCGGTGCGGTCGACCAGCCGCTCGCGCGCATGCAGCGCGCGCAATTCTTCGGCGCCGAGCGCGGCATCGCCGCGGCGCAAGCGCAACTGCGACAGCCGCGAGCCCTCGCGGACCAGGATCGGAAAAGTCTTCGGGCTGATCTCGGCATAGAGCGGGCCGCGATAGCCGGGGGCGACACGATCGAAGCCGCGGGTCTCGTCGGCGATCACCCGGGTGAAGACGTCGAGCCGGCCGGTCGAACTTTTCGGATTGCTGACCGCGGCGATGTCCGGGGGCAAAGCGAGGCTTTCGAGCAACGGCACGATATAGACGCAACCGGTCTCCAGTACCGCGCCGGCGGCCAGCGGGAATTCGTGGAGTTTCAGTTCGCCGATGCGCTGCGCCACCGTGATGCCGGGGCCGGGCAGGAAACTCGCGCGCACCCGATAGGCGACGGCGCCGAGGCGAAGATCGAGGCTCGCCGGCTGGATCTGATCCGGGGCGAACGGCAGCCGCGCGCGAATGCAGCCGTCATCGGCCAGTGCCGCGATCATGCGGTCGGGCAGGATGCCCTGATCGGAAGGCGCAAAAGAAAGCATCACCGCGCGATCTAACCCGAGGCGCGGTTTGACGCAAAGACGGCGGCGGCGTATAAGCCGCGTTATCCCGTGGTCATTTGAGCCGGCCGGCTTGCAAGCCACGTAAAACAAGTTGCTAAAAGGCCGGGGACGCGTGTGCCCGGCCCGAGGATTTTCCTCCTGGCCGGGTTTTTTGTTTTGGCCAATGTTCCACCCAGACTTGGAGCCCCGCATGTCCGCGTCCGCAAGAAGAGATTACCGTCCGGAAACGCGCCTCGTTCAATCCGGCACGCTGCGCTCGCCGTTCGGCGAGACCTCGGAGGCGATGTTCCTGACCCAAGGCTACGTCTATGACAGCGCCGCCCAGGCCGAAGCGCGCTTCAAGGGCGAGGATCCCGGCTACCAATATTCGCGCTTCGCCAATCCGACCGTCGACATGTTCGAGCGGCGCATGGCGGCCTTCGAAGGCGCCGAAGCCGCGCGCGCCACCGCGACCGGCATGGCCGCGGTGACGCTGGCGCTGGTCGGCCAGGTCAAGGCCGGCGACCACGTCGTCGCCTCGAAGGCGATGTTCGGCTCCTGCCTCTATATCGTCGAAGACTACCTGCCGCGCTTCGGCGTTTCATCCACCCTGGTCGACGGCTGCAATCTCGATGCCTGGAAGAACGCGGTGCGGCCGAACACCAAAACCTTCTTCCTCGAAAGCCCGACCAATCCGGCGCTCGATATCATCGACATCGCCGAAGTGGCGAAGATCGCGCATGCGGCCAATGCCACGCTGGTCGTCGACAATGTGTTCGCCACGCCGCTGTTTCAAAGTCCGCTGGCGCTCGGCGCCGACTGCGTGGTCTATTCGGCGACCAAACATATCGACGGCCAGGGCCGCTGCCTCGGCGGCGTCGTGCTCGGCTCGCAGAAATTCATCATGGACAATATCCATATGCTGCTGCGCCAGACCGGGCCGTCGATGTCGCCGTTCAACGCCTGGGTGCTGCTCAAGAGCCTGGAGACGCTCGCGGTGCGGGTGCGGCGGCAGACCGACAGCGCGGCGACGCTCGCGGTCGCGCTCGCCGGCAACCCGAAACTGTCGCGGCTGATCTATCCCGGCCGGCCGGACCATCCGCAGGCCGCGATCGCGCGCAAGCAGATGCGCGGCGGCTCGACGCTGGTCGCCTTCGAAATCAAGGGCGGCAAAGCGGCCGCGTTCCGCTTTCAGGACGCGCTCAAGCTCATTCGCATCAGCAACAATCTCGGCGATGCCAAGAGCCTGATCACCCATCCGGCGACCACCACGCACCAGCGGCTCAAGCCCGAGCAGCGCGCCGAACTCGGCATCAGCGACGGGCTGCTCCGAGTCTCCGTCGGCCTCGAACATCCCGACGACATCGTGGAAGACGTGCTCGCCGCGCTCGAGGCGGTGTGAGCGTATTCAGCCCGTTGGGCGGATTACCCGAAGGCGTAATCCGCCGCCTCGCTGCGACCAAATGGCCGATTACGCTGCGCTAATCCGCTCTACGCCCTACTTACTGTCCGCTGCTTTGATGCTGAGGCTGCGGAGCCATACTCTGCGGCGCCGGGCCTAGGGCGTTGAATCTCGCCTTCTGCTCGTCGTTCAGCGAAGCATAGAACGTCTCGAGATTCGGGCGAATCGTCTTCAACGCCTCCGCCATGGCACCGAGCCGCGTTTGGACCGCATCGAGCCGCGCTACCGGCGTCGGCGGCATTTGCGCCGGGCAGGATGCTTGGAGAGTGCCGGCGGCGTTTTCCGACGCCGTCTTGAGTTCGTCGAAGGCGCCCTGCTGCTGCGCGTTCGGTTGGAGCACCTGCTCGATGCGCTGCACCGGCAATTTCGCGACAGCCGCCGATTGCTCGCTGCAGAGCGTGGCCAGATTGCCGGCTTCGGTTCCCGCTTTGCCGGAGCCGCGCATGACATCGAACCGCTTTTTCTGCGCATCGCTCAGCGAATCATAGAACTTCTCGAGCGGCACGCGCACGATCTGCACGGCCTGGATCATCGCGTCGATGCGTTGCGCGGCGGCGTCAAGCCGCCCGACCGGAATGAGAGGAATCTCCGTCGGGCACGATGCCTTGATCATGCCGTTCGCTTTGGCTGACGCAGCGCTCAAGTCGTCGAGCGCCGCTTCCTGGTCCACCGTGAGATGGATGGTCCGTCGTATCTGCTCGATCGGCAGATTGGTCACATCGGGGGCAAGACCGCCGCAACTTTCCACCGCCGCCGCGTTGATCTCAGCGAGCGCTTGGCGCTCGGCCGGAGTGGCTTTCGAGATAGACGTCCCGCCGTTGCCGCCCGCAGGGCCGATGCCTGGGCCGGGGCCGGCATAATTGTAATAGATGTTCGGAATTCCCTCATAGGCGTAATAGTCCGGCCCGTAGCCATAATCGAGCCCGAAATAGGGTCCGGGCGCGAAGATGCTGGCGAGGAGAAAATCGGGGCCGAAGGCCCAGAACGGATCATAGTAGTCGTACGGCCAGAGCGCGAACGAGAAAATGTCGCCATAGAGGTACGGCCAGAAAACCGGGCCGGCCCAGCCGCCCCATCCCCAACCCCAGTTGTTCCACCCCGCGCCCCAGAAGTGGCCGGCCCAGCGATTCCATCGGCGTCCATTGCCGAAGGCGTTGCGGTTGAATCCGTGATGACTGAAATTGTTCAGGCCGTTGAAGTGGCGAGCGGCGAATTGGTTGTGAGCGACCTGCCGCTGCGCCAGAGCTCTGTTGGCGCCGACGCCGCTGATCTGGCTGCGAGCGGCGCGCGCGTTGCGCCGGGCGGCCAGACGATGGCTCGTCGCCAACCGCCCGACAGTTCGGTTGGGGACGACGCCATGGCGGCCGAACGCGAAGCCATGGTGGCCAAAAGTGTGAGCCGTGAGGCCATGGACGGAAAGTCCATGAACAGAAAGTCCATGCGCAGAAAGGCCGGGGGCGGAAAGGCCGGGGGCGGAAAGGCCGTGAACAGAAGAGAGTCCGTGGATGCCGCCACCGCCTCCCAAGCTGTGGAAACCGCCGCCACCGCCAAGACCGTGGAAACCACCACCGCCGCCGCCGTGAAAGCCGCCGCCGCCACCGCCGTGGAAACCGCCGCCACCATGGCCAGCCGCTGACGCTTCCGTCGCAAGGCAAACCGCGCACAGCGCAAGGCTTGTTGCGAGAATTCTGATCGTGTTTTTGCGCATGACATTCTCCAAGCTCGATCGAACGACAAAGAATGCCGCGCGTGACGATTGCAAATTCATCACGCCTGAGCCGAAGCCGTGTAAGATTGCGCGATGAAAGCGCGCGGCGCCTTGATGTGAATCAACCCTGCTCGCTGTTGGTGCGACGCCGCGCTACGCGATACCGACGAGTGTCCCTTCCCTCAGCAGCCCATCGTGCTGAACGTGCACCTTGGCGATCGGCCAAAATCGTTTCTGTTTTGTCGAAAACCATGTCTCTTTCGAGCGCCTGAAGCAGCGAACACATTACCGTGACAGTGCACTAATTACCCACTCCGCGCGGGGCCGATCGCCAGCATGGATACGCGGGCCTTCGCCGCGCCGAAGTGCGCACGGGCTCCGTCCTTGACCGGCTACGGCCACGCAGGCGGGTCGAGCCCGCGTATGACGGCTTTGGGAGCGACGTCGCTGTCACGGCGACGCTCTCTTGACACCAGTCTCCGTAACGGCTACATTGCCTGCGAATCATCTCGCTCACGTCAGGGACGCCAACCGGTGACTCCGGCTGGCAGGAGCGAGTGCGGTTCCCGCGGGCGGCTCGTCACCTCCGCTCCCGGGCGGCTCCGGGTCAATACGCCCGGCCGGCATTACGACCGGTCCGCGGGGCAACCCGCTGCACTG
>Ga0181539_1000802_pt1 | contig 37498 bp, 27 predicted proteins | sample PEATcosm2014_Bin_46_FD_119767 | JGI IMG/M metagenome (GOLD analysis project Ga0181539, IMG submission 119767) | Peatland microbial communities from MTU Mesocosm Facility, Houghton, MI, USA - PEATcosm2014_Bin23_60_metaG | ecosystem: Environmental > Terrestrial > Soil > Wetlands > Peat | place... | reverse complement strand
GGGACGCTCGACCCGCGCAAGAACCTGCGCACGCTCCTGGAGGCGAGCGCGGCGGTGCGTCCCGAGACCCCGCACCGGCTCTTGGTGGTCGGGAAAAATCCCTATGGCCCCGACCCGGAACTGGCCAGGCAGGGGGTGTTGCATCAAACGGGAATAGACGATGAGACGCTGGCCGGCCTGATGAGCGCGGCGACGCTGTTTGTCCTGCCAACGCTGGCCGAGGGGTTTGGCCTGCCGGTGCTGGAGGCGATGGCGTGCGGCTGCCCGGTGATCGCGAGCAACACGACCTCGCTGCCGGAAGTCGCCGGCGATGCGGCGATATTGGTTGACCCGCGGGATGCGAACGCGCTGGCGGAGCGGCTGCGGGCGGTGCTGAGGGATGAGTCGCTGCGGCAGGACCTTCGGGCGAAGGGCCTGGCGCGCGCGGCGCAGTTTTCCTGGGAGCGCACTGCGCGAGAGACCGTCGCGGTCTATCGGCGCGTGGCGCAGGAGGATCGTCCGTGAGCGAACCGATGTGGGACAAGGCGCAAATGATCCAGGCCCACCGCGAGGTGGATGATCGGCTGAGGCAGGCGCGGGAGGAGATCGCGCGCCGCCCGTTCCGGCTCCCGCCGTTGGCGGACGCCGAGAAGGCCGGGCCGTTGATGACCCTGTGCGACGCGCTGGAGATGCGGTTGCGCGAGGCCGAGCGGCTGGCGAATCCGTTGTCCATACCGCATGCAGGGCGATTTCTTTTTCTGCAGCGCGTTGTCCGCCGCATCATGCGCCCGACGCTGGAACACCAGGTCCGGATGAACGCGGCGACGCTGGCGGCGTTGCGGGCGGAAGTGCATCTGCTTCAGGCGATCCTGGCGGCGCAATACCCGGTGCGGGAGTCGGGAGAATGAGGATTCTGTTGAGCACCGTTCGGCACCCGCCGTTCGGCTATGGCGGGGTCGGAGTCTATACGGACTATCTGGCTCGCGTCTTGAGCCGGATGGGCCACGTCGCGCACGTCGTGACGGCGGGCGAGGCCCTGTCGCGGCGAATCGCGCCGGGCCATTTCGTTCATTATCTGCCGTTTCCCGATCGCGCCCCCTTCGGCACAGGCATTTTGGGCGACGCCCTGGCTTGGAGCATGTCCCTCTGGCAGGCGACGGAGGAGATTGACCGGCGATGGGGAATTGACCTCATCGAGACGCCGAACAGCGTTCCCGAGGCCATGCACGGCCTGATGGCGGCGCGTTCCGGCAAGCATCCGGTCGTGGTGCGGATGAGCACGCCGACGGCGCTGTGGCAGGTGAATGACGGGTGGAAATTGGAGGGTGAGCGGCTCACCGTTTGCGCGGTCGAAGAGGAACTCTTGAAGTGCGCCCAGGGGCTGATCGCCAATACGCATGCCGTTTTTGAGGATGCCAGGCGCTGCTTCGCTCTGCCCAATGGCCTCCGGCGTCAAGTCATTTATCCCGGCCTGCCCACCGATTATGGAGTCCTGAGCGCGCCGTCCGACATGAACGACGAGGTGCGGGTGCTGGTGCTTTCGCGCCTGCAACCTTCGAAGGGGGCGCGCGCGCTGCTGGCGGCGATTCCGCTGGTTCTTGCGCGCGACCCGCGCGTGCGATTCGACATCGTCGCGCGCGACGTGGCCCCCTGGACCTTCGGCGCCGATTTCCGAAAGAGGCGGCCCGATCTGCTGGACCGCCTGAAGTTCCATTCCGGAATCACGGAGGACCGGAAGAAGGAACTGCTGCGCCGCTGCCATGTGATGGTTGCGCCCTCGCATTATGAGTCCTTCGGGATGATGTACGTGGAGGCGATGGCCTTCGGACGGGCGACGATCGGCTGTCCTGTCGGCGGAGTGCCGGAGATCGTCCTGGACGGCCAGACAGGTCTCCTGGTGAAACCGGATGACGAACAAGCGCTGGCGGAGGCGATTCTCTCCCTGGCGGCGGACCCGCAACGTTGCGCCGCGATGGGGCGGACCGGATATGAGCGTTTCCGCGAGCGCTTTACGGTCGAGCGCATGGCTAGGGAGACGTTGGCGTTCTACGAGTCGGTTCCGGGAAGGAGCTGACGACAGGGACCCGCGGAAAAGGGCGGACCGGCCAATCGGCCGCCCCGGAATGTGATGCCTCCGCGCAGGCTAGTGTTTAGTTGCGTAAATTGGCGTACCAATTTACGCAACTAAACACGGTTCAACGGGACGCATAACTCAGCAAATTGACGCGGCTTATCGCGGCCATGCTTCCTTGCGGAAATAGGACGCCTATTTCCGCAAGGAAACGCGAGGTGGAGAATCGGCGATGATCATCGTCCGCCTCCGTGGCGGGCTGGGCAACCAACTCTTTGAATACGCCTGCGGGCGCGCGCTGGCGTTGCGCAACGGCGCGCCGCTCAAGCTCGACCTGACCAATTACCGGGACCGCTCCTACGCCGAGCGGCGGTCGTATCTGCTCGACCGATTCCAGATCACCGCTTCGGAGGCCGGCGTGCTGGAGCGGAAGCTGGCCCACGGCGGGCGCATCACGCGGGCGGCGACGGCCCTGGCGCCTTCGCGCCGTTTCCGAACGTTCTCCGAAGGGACGCTGCGTTTTCAACCGGAAGTGGCCGCCGCCCGCGGGAACGTTTACCTGCTCGGCTACTGGCAATGCGAACGCTACTTTGCCGACTGCGCCAACACGGTGCGCAGCGAGTTCGCTCTCCGGGGCGAGCCGCAGGGCGAGAGCCTTCGCCTCCTGCGCGAGATCGAGGACTGCGAGTCCGTCAGCGTCCATGTGCGACGCGGCGATTTCCTGACCGAACCGGGGTTCCACGCCTGCGGCCTTGAATATTACCAGAGCGCGGCGGAAAGCATCGCGACGGCCGTCCGCGCGCCGCATTACTACGTTTTCTCCGACGATCCGGCCTGGACGAAAGAGCACTTCACCCTTCAACCGGCCGTTTTCGTCAGCCACAACGGCGCGGGCCGCCCCGAGGAGGACCTGCGGCTGATGCGCCGGTGCAAGCATCACATCATTGCCAACAGCACATTCAGTTGGTGGGGGGCGTGGCTTTGCGAACACCCGGGGAAGATCGTGATAGCGCCGCGCCGATGGTTCGCGGATCCGGAGCGGGACTCGTCTGATATTGTTCCGGCGAGCTGGACATGCCTATAGAACCTTCGAAACAGCGGCCCAGCCTTTCGGTGGTTGTCGCTACGCGAGACCGCGCGCCGGCGCTCAGGCGCTGCCTGGATACGCTGGCCGCGCAGGACTTTCGCGCCTTGAACGCGGAACTGGTCCTGGTGGACAACGCTTCGACCGACGCGACGCCGCGGGCGCTGGCGGAGGAACTGGCTCGCCGGAGGCTCCCACTGAAGGTCGTCGAGGAACCGCAGCCCGGCTTGTCGCGCGCGCGCAATACCGGCATTCAACACGCCTCGGGGCGGTTCATCATCTTCCTGGACGACGATGCGCTGGCGTCCCCCCGTTGGCTGGCGGCATATGAAAGGCTCTTCCGCCAGGGGCACCCGGTCGTCCAGGGGCGCATCCGCGTACAGATGGAAGGCGCGCGGCCGGGGTATCTGGCGGACGACCTGTTGGCGTACCTGACGCACCTGGACCAGGACGGGCCGGAAGGCCGGTACGAGGGCAACCTTCTGGGCGCGAATTTCGGCGCGATGCGCGGCGTCTACGAACAGTTGGGGCCGTTCCGCCGCGACCTCGGGGCCGGGGCCAGCGGCTTCGGGGAGGACACGGAGTTCAGTCAGCGCGTGACGGCGGCGGGCATTCCGGTGACCTACTGTCCGGATGCGCTGGTGCTGCACCGGATTCCGCCGGAGCGGGCGACGCGCAGGGCCCTGCTGCGACGGTGTTATCTCAGCGGGCAGAGCCAGCCGCTTTTCAGGAAGTATCCCGATGAATCGCTGCCGCGCACGCTATCCTACTTTGCGCGCCGGTCCGTTGCGCATCTGGGCCGCGCCCTGTTCGCCCGGCGCAGCGCCCAGCGTATCCGGGAGCTGTGCCAATGGGCCGAGCACGCCGGCCGCGCGCGGCAGATCCTGAAAATGCAGCGCCAGGCAAAGAAGGCAGGCCGATCATGAGTCCGGGAGAGACGATGCGGCGTATTTCGCTTGTGGGGCGCGCGGCGAGCTACGTTTACCGGCTGGCGATGCTGCCGGGACTTTTTGAAGCGATCTGTGCCAGGGCGGCGGACTTGAACCCGTGACCTCCAGACCCCCAGTCTACGATACCACCGTCGTTAGTAGTTACGTAATATAGAGTTACGAAACTGCCAAGTCTCATACTGACCACTGTACTGTCATGCCGTCGAACACCGCTCCAAAACGGCTTTATTATAGCGTAGCAGGCTCTTTTGATCCGTTGTTCTCCGTTGTGTATTTTTTCCTTGACAGAGCATGAATTGTATGATATGCTAAGTATGAACAACTGAGAACAACGGCTATTTTTTTGGAGGGAAGCGTCATGGGTGCAACCGATTTTAGGGCAAGTCTGAGTCAGAGCCAGAGCCGTAAGGGTTGGTGCGTGATCTTCAAGCATCCGCTGCGGTTGAGCAAGGACGGCAAACCGGGGATGCGAACTCGGAAGGGACTTGGAACCTCGGACAAGACCGTTGCGGAGCGGCTGGTTGAGCAGGTCAACACGCTCCTGTCAGATGAGTCTTACTGGAAGCCGTCCGCCCGTGCAAGGGCTGCCAGGGAGATGGATGATAAGGTTGTGCGAATTTTCTACGACGACATCCAAGGTCGGTCGGAAGACCCTTGGAGTAGGCGGGAGGCTATTCTGCCATTGCCGAAGCATGAGCACGGCTACAGCGTAGTGCTACTGGTCGGTCCGACCGGGGCAGGGAAGACGACTGTGTTGCGGCAGTTCATCGGGTCGCATCCGGTTCGTGATAGGTTTCCGTCAATCTCCACGGCGAAGACCACCATTTTCGATATGGAGATCATTATGCGACCGGGTTCCTTCGAGGGAGTCGTATCCTTCCTGTCGCGAGACATCGTGCGCAACTACGTCGAAGAGTGCGTCACCGCGGCGATTGTTGCAGCTGCTGAGCAAGCTTCGGAGGAAGAAATCTGGCGAAAGCTTATGGAGCATGCTGAACAGAGGTTCAGGATGAGCTATCTCCTTGGCAGGCCACGTTCCACCGGCGGTCTTGGCGCGGATGAGGAGGAAGATGATTTCGGGGACGCCGGCGAGAGCAAACGAATTGATGAAGCGGAGGCTGCGGAAATCGGCCCTGAGGAACAGAAGGCCATGTGGGCGCGCTTGGAGGAGTTCCATCGGCGCGTCATGACCCTGGCGGCCGACCTAGCGCAGCGGGTAACCAGCGAAGTCGGCTCGGCCTCGACCACCATGGGTCAAGATGAACACGATACGATAGTCGAACTTGTCGAAGAGGAGGTCCAGAGAAATGAGCAGGCCCAGGACTTGATTGATGAGATTTTTGAGGAGATCGAAACCCGCTTCGGCTTGCTCAATAGCGGGTCTTATGAGCACGATGCAAGCGGCTGGCCTCTCACTTGGCACTTCAAGACGAATGATCGGCAGGAGTTCATAAGGACCATAAACCGCTTCTCGAGCAACTATGCCGCGCACTTCGGACACTTGCTCGCGCCATTGGTTGAAGGGATGAGAATTGCTGGCCCCTTTAACCCGGCGTGGAGGGATGGCGAAGAACGCTGTCCACCGCTCGTATTCATTGACGGGGAAGGACTAGGCCACACGCCATCTTCGGCAACGACCCTACCTACTACGGTGACGAAACGGTACGAAATCGCAGACGTCATCTTGCTCGTGGACAATGCCACGGTCCCCATGCAAGCCGCTGCGCAGGCGGTTCTGGAAAGTGCAGCCGCTGGCGGACACGATGGAAAGCTCGCGATTGCCTTCACACATTTTGATCAGGTTGGGGGGGCCAATCTGCCGGATTCTCAGTCGCGCCGGGACCATGTGAATGCGTCGCTCGATGGCGCGGTGGCCGCTGTCGCAGAGGCCGTCGGAGAAGATGCAGGTCGAAGGCTTCGACGACATCTTGGCAACCGTGTCTTCTTTTTTGAGCGGGTTCAAGAAGAGTTGCCGGCAGGAGCCAAACGTACCAGACGACAGCTCGAAGAGCTTATTGACTTGTTCAAGCAGGCTGCCTTGCCGCCCGGGGCTGTAGCTGTGACACCCGTATATGACTTGGCCAACCTAGTCCTGAGTGTTCAGGTAGCCACAGAGCAGTTCCATGAGCGCTGGAATGCCGTACTCGGCCTAGAATTCAAGCCTGGAATACAGAAGGAACACTGGACGCGGGTGAAGGCGCTGTCCAAGCGCTTCGCGGAGCAATCGGCCGACCGGTACGACAGCCTCATGCCCGTTGCGGATCTCATCAAGATGCTATCTGACAGGTTAGCAGCCTTCATTTCAAGACCCCGTGACTGGCGACCAGCGGTAGCGACGGTGGATGCGAAGGACGCTGCTGCTGCCAAGGTTGCGCGGGAGACCTATTCCCAACTACACGTGTTGCTGAAAGAGCGGCTCTTCCGTGAGCTTCTAGCTGCATGGGGCGGTGCTTACGGCCACAGAGGCACCGGCTCGACCGTCACAAGAGCCAGAGACATTCGTGGCATTTATGAAACTGCGGCGCCCGTACCGGGAGGCACTCCCGATCCAGAGGCCAGCAGGTTCCTTGACGTGATCCGAAACATGTTTCGGGAGGCGGCCTTGAGCGCTGGTGCAGAAGTCCTCTGAGGCGACGGTACGGCGAACTGCCGGCGAGCAGAGGCTATCTTTCGCCGCGTACCTTTCCCTTGACATGCGGGCTTCTGATAGTCAGAATACGACACTTAGTGACTGACCGTCATGTGGACGGCGGTGATCTGGGAAACCTCGGCTGTCCCAGAATACTCACTTCAGGTTCGCGTTGCATAGAGGAGGTAAGGTCATGGTGAAGGAGAGAATCGTCAGGAAGACTATCTACACCCGGAAACCCAAAGGCGGCGAGCGCAAAACCCGAATCGTCGTTCGGAAATCGCGAAACAAGTAAGTAGGTCACGCTCGGACGCTTAAAGAGTTCCGACGTGTGGGGTTCAATCGACGGCGTAGCCATCATCGAAAGAGATCGAGTCGGTCTCACTGGCGCGCGGCCAGCAGGACCGGCCCGAAGCTCAAAACCGGCGTAATCACGTAGCGCATCCTGCCTTCAGTACTGCTAGATCGCCTTCTTCGCAGCGGTGACTAGGTTCTCGACGGTCGCCTCGGCCTTCGCCAGGTCCGCTTTCGCGTCCGCAAGCGCCGTGGACCCATTCGACTCGCTTCGCTCGCTCCGGGCAAGGAAGGCTGCCGTGGGCCTTCACGACCTCGTAAACGATGCAGCCGAGCGCCGCGACGACCGCGAAGCCGTTCGACGTTGCTCACCGCCCTGAGCCTGTCGAAGGGCCGAGCGCCGCGACGACCACGAAGCCATTCGACGTTGCTCATGGCCCTGAGCCTGTCGCAGGGCAGACGATCCCCAGCCCGACTCTTCTCCGCCCGCCGTAGCAGCGGACTCGTGCTACGTAGCGAAGAGCCGCTACTTCGCAGAGTAGAAGCTGCGAAGAGCGGGTGCCCGCGACAGCGACGCGCGACGTTTAGGAGCGCATCTTGTCGCGCCCTGTTGGGCCTTCTCGTAGCGCATGAGGGCCAGAAGAACGGCCAGCATGACCCGCCTTCGCCTCTTCGACTGCGCTCAGAGCTACGGCGGGCAAGCCGTAAAGGTCGCGGTCAGCGCCCGCCGGTGAATCAGCGGGGCGGTTGCGCGGAGGGGGCGAGGGGACGCAGGAGTTCCTCCGGGACGGTCCCGCCGAGTTTCCGGACCATTTGGAAGTCGGCGAGCGCATCGCTGTCCTGCTTCATGCGGTGGCGGACGATGGCGCGGTTGTAATAGGCGTCCGGATCCTGCGGGCGCAGTTCGATCGCCCGGCTGTAGTCCCGGATCGCTTCGGCCGGGCGGCCGGAAGCAGCGTAAGCGTTGGCGCGATTGTACCAGGCATCGGCGTAATCGGGCTTGAGCGCGATAGCCTGATCGTAATCATAGATGGCCTTCGCCTGGCGGTTGGCGTCCAGGTGGATGTTGCCCCGATTGTAGTACTGCTCGGCGTCATCGGTCTTGAGCGCGATGGCCCGGTCCAGGTCGCGCAGGGCCTCTTCGGGACGGCCGGTCTTGGCGTAGGCGGTGCCTCGGCTAAACCACGCTTCGGCGTCATCGGGCTTGAACGCGATGGCCTGATCGTAGTCGCGGAGAGCCTCGGCGTAGTGTTCGGCGGCTGCGCGGATGTTGCCGCGATTGACGTACGCCTCGGCGTAATCGGGCTTGAGCGCGATGGCCCGGTCCAGGTCGCGCAGGGCCTTTTCGGGGCGGCCGGTCTTGGCGTAGGCGGTGCCTCGGCCGAACCATGCGTCGGCGTCATCGGGGCTGAGCGCAAGGGCCTGATCGTAGTCGCGGATGGCTTCGGGGTACCGCCGGGCAACCGACCAGGCGTCGCCTCGGTTGCGCCACGCCTGAAAATACAGGGGGTCCAGTTCCAGGGAGTTATCCAGGCAGCGGATCGCCTCGTCCAGGGCTTCCGCGCGGAGGTACGCCACGCCCAGGTTGCTGTACGCGCGGGGATTTCGCGGAGCGCAGCGCACGGTCTGTCTCCAAAGCCCCACTGCGTTCCGATACTCGGCATTACGCCGCACCGTGAGGAAGCCCAGCCCAGCCGCCGCCAGGATGGCCACGCCGGCGAGCGCGCGGCCGCACCGGCGATCGGTTGCCAGGGGCCATGCGCGATTCCAGAACTGAAACGCGGCGATGACGGCGGCGGTCATCACCGCCGCCAGCGGCAGGTACATGCGGTGCTCGAAGGCCATGTCCATGATCGGGACGACGCTGGACGTCGGCGCGAGGATGCAGAAAAACGCCAGGCCCAGAAATCCCCACCGCCGGCCGCACGCGACGCCTCCCACGGAAAGGACCAGCAAAACGCCGACGACCAGGAGCGCCGGCAGCGCGTCGCCCACGGAGCGGACGAAGGGCCGTCCATAGTCCAGACAGAGCGGCCACGGGCAGAAGCTCAGGCGCAGGTAGTGCAGGATCACGCCCGGCTGCGTCAGCGCGTACTGCAGCGGCGTCACGACCTTGATCCCAAATCCGACCGTCGTTGATACGTCAGCCGTGTGGAAAACAAAGCGGCAAACCACCAGCCCGCAGCACAAGGTCAGCCCCAGATAAAGGCCCCAGCGCCGGCGAAGGCTTTCCCGCCATGAGCGCGTCAAGAACAGCGCGTCGTACGCCAGGGCCACCACGGGGAGCGTGACGATGACCTCTTTGCAGCCTGCGCCCAGCAGGCAGCTCGCCACGGCGCCAGCGTACCATCGGTGCGGGTGCGGCGAGCCGTGCCCCCGGATGAGGCAGTATAAAGCCGACAGATAAAAGAGCCCCATGAGCGATTCCGCACGCTGGATTACGTAAGTGACCGACTCTGTCTGGAGCGGATGGAGCATCCAGAGCAAGGCGATCGTCAAGGCTAGGGGCGCGGCCCACGGGCCGTAGCGCCCGGCCAGCGGCGGCAACTCCAGCGTCCTCCGGACGATGCCGAAGAGCGCCAGCGCGGCGAGCAGATGCACCGCCACGTTGACCAGGTGATAGCTCCAGGGATCGGACGCGCTCCAGGCATAGTTGAGCGCGAGAGTCGCGAAGACTACCGGCCTGGGGTCTTCCAGAGTCCGTGCGAGCGTCGGGAAGCGCCGCAGCGCCGGATTGGAGAGGATATTCTGGATGTCGTCAAAAACAAAGACGCCCCGCAGACTATTGGCGTAGATCGCTCCGCCGACGAGGATGATCAAGAGGGCCGGCCAAAGCGTTCGATGACGGACGAGGAGGGAGCGCGCCGGCATGGAGTTGCTGGAAGCCGTCATGCTTTCGGGAGATTCGCTCTCGCGGCGGTGTGGAGCAGGCCGCGGCAGTTCCGGCGCAGGAGGCGGCGCACTTCATGGTTCGTGCGCATGCGCAACAGGATGGAGTGCGTCAGCAAGTTCTTGCAGCGCTCCGACGCGGCGTCCTGCCGGCGCGGCTCGATCACCAGCCGATGCGCGCGCCATTCGGCGACAAATTTCCCGTCCACGTACAGCCGCACGCCATCGGACCGGAGCGGAGGACTTTCCGCTTCCGTTCCGGCCAGGAAAGCGTTGATGACGTCTTGTTCAATCATGGCAGGGGTCTTTCAGGTGAAATGCCTGACGGCTCTGCTCCATACGGCGATCCGCCTTCCCCAAAGCCCCGGCGGACAAGCCGGCCTTCGGCAACACCGTTACGGGCAGTCAATGCCCACCGCCTGATCGAACTGGTTCCAGGCGAGTTGGCTGGAGGCGGAGCTGATGGTGAAGTTATCGCTGCCGGGGTTGGCCGGATCAGCCCAGTTCTGCCAAGTGCCCAGTTTTCTGCCGGTATCGTCGAACCAGCCGACGTGGCCGTCGCCGTATAGGACGTTGTAGCCAAGCTTGTGGCTCGACAAACCGTGGCCGGGGATGAAGGCGCCTCCGCCGGGGGGCGCGTAGTCGAACGTGTCGGCGGCGATCGCCCGGTTGCCGAGCGCGCGGATCGTCTTGAACGGCGGGCACATGAATTGCGCCTGCACGACCGGGTGCGTGGGGCTCAGCGGCCACTCCGCCAGCCAGCCGGTGTCCGGACAGGACAGGTCCGGGTAATCATTGGTATAGGTCCAGCCGGGCGGCGCGTTGGCCGGGGTCAGACGGGAATAGAACGGCGTGTCGCGATAGCTGTAGCTGCACAGGACGGCGGTGACGCTGTTGCCAATGCCGGTGGTGCTGTAGCCCGTGCCGCTGCCGCTGCCGGTGTTGCTGCTGCCGGTGTTGCCGTTCAGAGCGGTGTGGTAGAAGCCGCGGCCGTCGCCGGTTACAAGCGGGCGGGTGGCGCCGCTTGTGCCCAGCAGTGTCGGCATGGCTGCGTTGTACTGGTACGTGGCCGAGTCGTAATAGGTATTCGCCGGGCCGACCATGGAAAGGCAGACCAGGTTGCTGCTGCTGATGGTCTCGCGCATGACCAGAACGCCGAGGCCGGTCGGCGCGAAGTTGAGATTTCCCGGGGCCAGGTCCACTATCGCGTCGGTGTCCACGGCGCCGTAGCCGATGACCATGTGGCGCGACAGGCCCTGCTGGCTGAAGTACGGCGTGACGCTGCCGCCATCCAACGAGAATGTATAGGCGCTCACGCCCCAGTCGGCGTGACTGGGCATGTATTCCTGGAACTCGTTGTTATAGATCGCCAGCGCCTTGCCGATCTGCGTGAGGTTGGCCAGGCAGTGCGTCCTGCGGCCCTGTTCGCGCGCTCCGCCGAGCACCGGAAGCAGAATCGCCGCCAGGACGCCCATGATCCCGATGACCACCAGTAACTCCACCAGCGTGAACCCGGCGGCAGATCCAGGGCGCAGTGGCAGCTTGTGTTGCGGCATGATGTATCGCTCCTTTTGACAGGGTTTATTATGCCGCGCTTTCGTAAGGACAAGGCTAGGAACACGCTAGTTTCTTCTGAAGGAAGATTCCCACGTTGGTCCGGGTCTTCCAATGGGTAACTAATAAGCGGGGACCGCAAAAAAGGCGAGGCCCGGTCCTTACGGGACCGGGCCTCGTGCCCCCAATTGAAGTCGCTGATGCAGAAGAGGCTACTGGTACGTGACAGCAGAAGTGACGGGTGGGTTGTCGGCCGGGCTGTTCAGGATCTGCGGCTTGCCCACGACAGACCACATGTTGGTGCCCCACAGGAAGTTGTTCGGATCCAGCGTTGCCGAGAGAGTGTACTGGGCAGCGTGGCCGTCCACAAAGAGGTAGTTGCTGCCGGTCAGGTGGGCATTGGGGTTGATGTACGTGATGTGGTCGAGGGTCGCGGCTGACTGCGTGCCATCCGTCACGGCGTTGATGTCGTTCATGGCATCGGTCACGCTCAGCTTGTAGAACTGCCAGCCCATGTTCGTGTCGTATTCCTCGCCGTCGTAAAGCCTGAAGTCAGCGGATGCCGGCTGACCATCAGCCCCCGTCATATGATAAATGCTCGCGATCTTGACGGCGTTGGTCGGGCGGTGGGACTTGTAAGCCATGCCGCCGCCTTCGGATTTGCCGTAGATGCAGTTCGCGTTTTGGCTGAACTCGGCAACCAGGATCGTGGTTGCCGGCGAGGTGATCTCGTCCTCCTGGACCTGGACGAGATTGGACGTGTTGTTCCAACCATTGTCATACGCCGTAGTATCATAATTTGCGAATGTGCAGACGGCGCTTCCCCCCTCAGTGCCGGCATACGTGGCGAGCATGTTGTTATCATGCTCAGCGCAGTATTTCTTCCGGGGCATGACCGCCTCGTTGGCGACGTAGCTCAACCGGGGACACTGCCGGTCATCGTCAGCCGCATAGACACCAGCCTTGGCGGGGGTCTCGCTGTATTGACCCGGCGGAGGCGCGGGGATGCGAGTGGTGGTGAAGTTCGTCGGCGCAAATCCGTGCGGGATGTGTGAAGGACAGACGTACTGAGGTTCCTGCATTGGATACGGACCGAAGTTGGTCGGGGTCCCGGCCGCGGCGCTCGCGGCGTTCTGGGCGGCGTAAAAGACGCTTGCGGTATATTGGTCGGGTTCCAGGCCCGCCGTCCAGTGGAAGTAGCCAGCCGTCGTGCCGTCGCCGGCCGTTGGCGACTCGCCCTCGCCGTTATTGTACTGATAGTCGATCGGGTAGTAATTTCCGTAAGCCGCCACGTACGTGTGCAAGGCCAGCCCGATGTTGTGCAAGTTGCTCATGCAGGCGACCGACTTGGCCGTTTCGCGGGCGCGGCCGAGCGCGGGCAACAGGATCGCCGCCAGCAGGGCGATGATCCCGACGACCACCAGCAGTTCGATGAGCGTAAACGCGTTCCTGCCTCTACGCATAACTCTCTCCTTCTTTCTTGACGAGGATGCCCAATGCGGCGCGAGGCGCGCACCCGCGCGCCCGATTCCGGCCATTGTTCTCTTGCCCATGACCTCCTTTCGCGTTCCAGGTTTCCGGGCGAGCGATGGCCCCGTTCCATCCCGCCCCTGCAGGTTCGCCGGGAAACGATTCCTCCAGACGGTTTTCACCTTCCTCGCAACTCAAGGGAAGGATAGAACCGCAAGGTTAGGGGAGTTTGAGGAGCAAGCGAATAGGGTGATAATTCCTCCTCATCCTTTCCTCGCGTTCTTCTGACGGGGGTGAAACCGGCCTGCGGAACGCTTGAGTGCAGATTGCAGAGCGCAGAATTAGGGTGGGAAAGGGGACACGAATTCGGAGGAGTCCGTCACAATCGGCGGGCGCAAGGCGTCGGCCTGGCGGGCGTTCAACGCATCGCAAACGAAGGATGCGCCTCGTCCACGACGACGATGATCCCGCGCCAGTTCGCGCAGAATTCGCCCACGGGGACCTGCATCTTGCCCAGGAGCGGGTCCGCGAGGACCGCCGTCCGATCGTTCATGGCCAACAGCACAACCCAGTGGTCGCGCAGCAGGTCCGACTTGATCCGCGCGAGCACGGGTCTCAACTGGCGGGCCAGATGATCCAGGCCGGGGCGCTCGAGCGTCACGCGGAGACCGGTTCCAGACAGCCTCATCCGCAGCGCGCGGCACACGGCGATTTCATCCGTGCCCGTGAGTGGCGTGGCGCCGCAGAGCTGTTCCATCTCGCGTTCGCTCGTCCGAAATCCGATCTGCGTCAGCAGCGTCGCGGCGGCGGCCGCGCCACAGGTGAAGTCCTGCGTCTGCATGCACACGCCGTCGCCGTTGGGCGCGCCGGCATAGTCGCCCGGATTGAAGGTCGCCCGAGCCCAGGGCTGCTGCAGCGCGAACGCAAACAGCGCCAGCGCCGCGATCTCTATGGCTGCGCGCAGCGGCCGGCGGCGCATCTGCCGCGCGCCGATCCCGAGACTGATAAAGGCGAAGGGGAATACCCACAACGGACGGATGGCGCAATAGAGGTTCGACGAGAGCAGCGGATACTCAATTTCCGGCCGAAACCGGAAGAGCGCGCGCAGCGCGATCATGCCGAAGGTCAGCGCGGCGGCCGCCAGCGCCACCGGCTTCGACCGGCCGCCGACCCACAGCCCGGCCGCCCAGCACGCGGCGAACAGCAAGCCGCACAAGCCCAAGATGACCCAAGCCCAAGCCATCAGCCCATCCTCCGCGCCCAGCCTGAGCGAACTGAGGAACGCTCCAGCCGGCAGGCTGCTCTGTTAGCTTTGCGTTAATTATACCTCAAAATCACGTTAGCGTCCAAATCGCAGCTTTTCCCGGCCACTCCTATTATCGGCGGGACTGCCGTAGATATTGAGCCTCCGGGCGCCGGCAAAGCAGAGTTTTTGACGAGCGCATCGCCCGCCCGAACCGGCGGTTGCTTGACGGGAATGAGATCAGTCATCACAATATAATGTTTGATGCGTGACCCTCGCGCGCAGGGCGGCTGTATGGCAAGCCCCGAGTGAAAAGGATGAGAACTCATGGCCACCGAGATGTGCCCAGGGTGCAGGGAGATTCGCAATATGCGAATGTCGGTCTCCGAGAGAACTGAGAAGGGAAGAGAGGAAAAGGCGAGGAGAATCCGAACACTCCTCTTCCACTGTGAGACCTGCAACCGGTTTGTGCGGAGTGAGGACCATGAGTTGCAGGCAACGAGTAAAGGCGGCTGATTCAGGGATTCGAGGAGATCGCCGAACTGCATGACGACGGACTGCTGGTCTGGGGCGCGCAGGCGGGGGAGCGTTGTGGTCTGGACTAGTGCGACCTGATGGTAATGAGGAAGACCCGGCCGCACGCCAGGACGCCCGTTTTTTCACATGATCGGTTTAATGACGCAGGGAGACGCTATGAGCTATCGCGCGACTCCGGAACCGGCGATCGCGGGCCCGACTCTGTCGAGCAGATGGGCCGCGCGAGGGGCCGACCTGGAGCGGCTGACGCCGGTCGGCGAAGGGAAGGGCATTCATCCCGGACGCGTGGTGTGGGCGCATGACCCGAAGGCCGCGGACTGGCAAGGGCCGGGCGACGGGCATTGGTGGGAACCGGCGCACACGAATCAGAAGGAAGTGGACCGGATGGTCTCGCGGGCGCTCCGCGAGCTGACCGGCGAAGCTGCGGATGCCGCCGCCTGGGACAAGCTGTTCCGTCATTTCAACAAGACGCACGGCCGGGGCGACGCGGGCTACAGCCCGGGCGAGAAGGTCGCTGTCAAGGTGAACCTCGTCGGATTGATCCGCAGCGGGTACACCGTCTCTCCGGACACGCTTGCCCTGGTGCGCGACCGGAATTACATGAACACCTCGCCCCAGATGATGCTGGCCCTGCTCCGGCAGCTCGTCAAAGTCGCAGGCGTGCAGGAAGCGGATATTTTTCTGGGCGACACGCTGGCTGTCTTTGCGAATGAGTATTACGATCCGCTCCACTCCGAGTTCCCGAACGTGCGCTATGTGGACGCCCTCGGCAAGCGGGGACGGATCCAGGCCAAACCGTCGGCGATCCCGTTCTACTGGAGCTGTCGCCCGGAGGGGATGAAACAGGACTACCTGCCGGACTTCATTGCGGAGGCGACGTACCTGATCAATCTGGCCAACCTGAAGGCCCACGGGGGCGCCGGCATAACCCTTTGCGCCAAGAACCATTATGGCTCGCTCGTGCGCTACCCGGCGGAGCGGGGATACTATGACCTGCATCGCAGTTCGTTCCGCAAAGAACCGAACTTGTACCGGCCGCTGGTGGACCTGATGGGACATGCACACTTTGGCGGCAAGACAGTGCTGTACATGATTGACGGCCTCTATCCCGGCACGCACGAGAGAGATGCCGCCCCACGCAAGTGGAAGTCGGCGCCCTTCAACGGTCACTGGGCCTCGAGCCTTCTGGCCTCGCAGGACCCTGTGGCGATTGATTCGGTCGGTTTCGATTTTCTCTGGACGGAATGGAGCGACTATCCGCGCGCCGGCGGCGCGGACGACTACCTGAACGAGGCGGCGCAGGCGGAGAAGCCGCCCTCGGGAACGTTCTACGACCCGAACCACGCGACGAGCGTGACGCGGTTGTCGAGCCTCGGCGTCCACGAGCACTGGAACAACGCTGAGGAGAAGAAATACTCGCGTAACCTGGGGCTTGGCAAAGGGATCGAGCTGGCGCCGGCGACGTTGACCGCCCCCGCCACGCAACCGTGAAACTGGGACGTGCATCTTTATCGGATAAGGTAGGCTGCCTATGACCACATCTGTTCCTCGCCGCGGGCGACTGGCAGAAGCGCTGCAGCCGTTCATTGACAAACGCTGGGTGGCCGGCGCCGTGATGCTCCTGGCGGACCGAAACAAAGTGCTCCGCGTCGAGCCGGTCGGCTTCGCCGACATCGCCGCCGGCACACCGATGCGCCCGGACAGGCTCTTCTGGATTGCCTCGCAGACCAAGCCGATCACCGCCTCCGCGATCATGATGCTCGTGGATGAAGGCAAGGTGCGCCTGGACGACGCGGTGGAGGCGTATCTGCCGGAATTCAAGGGGCAATGGCTTCGCGTCGAGGAGGATGCCGATCACATGGTCCTCAGGAAGCCCCGGCATCCGATCACGGTGCGCAACGTCCTCAGCCACACCAGCGGGCTGCCGTTCAGCTCGCCGGTGGAAGCGCCCACGCTGGACATGCTGCCGCTGCACGCGGCGGCTGCAAGCTACGCCATGATGCCGCTTCAATTCGAGCCGGATACCCAGTACCAGTACTCCAACGCCGGCATCAACGCCGTCGGCCGCATCATTGAAGTCGTCAGCGGCATGCCCTACGAGGAATTCCTGGACCGGCGGCTCTTCGGACCGCTCGGGATGAGGGACACCACCTTCCGGCCCAGCAAGAGGCAGATGGCCCGCCTGGCGAAATCGTACAAGCCGAACGCGGACGACACCGACCTCGAAGAGACTCCCATCGGGCAACTCCGCTACCCGTTTTATGACCGCGCGCGGCAGCCGATGCCGGCCGGCGGGCTGTTCTCCACGGCCGGCGACATCGCGCGCTTCTGCCAGATGGCGCTCAACGGCGGGAGCTTCGAGGGGACACGGTACCTGTCCGAAACCGCCGTCCGGCAGATGACGAGCCGCCAGACCGCCCAGGCCATCGCCGAGAGTTACGGTCTCGGCTGGGCGGTGGGCGACGGCTGGTTCGGCCACGGCGGCGCCTATGCAACCAGCATGACGGTTGATGTGAAGCGCGGCCTGGTGCGGGTGTACCTGGTGCAGCACGCCGGGTTCCGCGGCGACGGGGGCAAGGGTCTCGCGGCCTTCGAGAAGGCTGCAGAGGCATGATTGGAACGGATTTTGCTCTGTTGAAAACATGGCAGCATGACTCTTTGAGGCTGCCTCATCGTCATTCCCGCGAAAGCGGGAATCCACGTTCTGCGCAGGATTCTGGATTCCCGCTTTCGCGGGAATGACATTGGAATCGGCTGAAAACATGATGCTTTCAACAGAGCAAACGGATTTCAAAACCTCGTAATCGTAATCTTGCTCGTAATCGTAATCGCCGTTTTCGGTTTCAGCCGGACGAAGGCCGAGCATGGTTAGGATTATGATTACGATTACGAAGAAGAAAAAGCGCTGCGCGCTCTTCGCGGGTTATGCAACGGGTCCTAGTTCGGAAGAATGGTGAAACTCTTCGGCGGCAGGCCGGTCGCCAGCCAGTAGACGAATCCGATCGCCATCGGCAGGAGTCCGCCGAGCATCTCCCCGGCGATCAGCCCGAACATGAGCGGCTTGAGCCGCTGATACCATGACGCTCCCCCGTATTGAGTCACCAGGACCTTGATGCCCCATCCGCCCAGGAAAGAGGCCGCTAGCATCCTCCCGGGCCAGGTGCTCCAAACCAGGAACAGCACTGGATGCAGCGGCCATCTCGGCCAGCGCAGACGAATCGCCGCAAAGGCGAGCACCATCGCCAGGCCGGCCCCGAAGCCGATCAGACAGGGCGCCCTGGGCGACATCTCGGTGAATCGCCTCCACCCGGTCGTCGCCTCGGCGGATTCCAGAGCGCCTTGCGACGTCAGCCGCTGCCGAACCTCGATGGTGTTGCCGAAAGGCATCTGCGGCACGTCCTCCAACGCCCATGTGTCGTCATGATTAACGCCCCGGTCGTACTGGAAGGCCAGAGTCACGGGCACCGCCACCGCCAACCCGATCAAAATGGCCGCCACGCTCCAGGCGGCCGCGCGCCCGATTCCCTCCCGCCGCAGGTCGAGCAGTTTGAAGGCGTTGACCATGAACGGCATCAGCGCCTCGCGCGGGTCAACGGCGAGGACCGCGGACAACAGCAGCATGATCAGCACCGGCTTCGCTCCCAGCGCCCGCGCGCCAAAGAACCCCCAGAGCGCGATGCAGGGAAGCCAATACGGCTGGATCATGAACGCCCCCGTCTCGGCGATCAGCCGGCCGATGACGAGGAAGAGCATGAAGATCAATCCCGTGTACAGGACCGCCAGCGGCCAGTCGAGGCCGACGGAGATGAGGTCCACGATGAAGAGGGCCGCACAAATCAGGAACAGCCGCGCGCCCCAGGTGGCTTCCGGCGCGGGCGCCTCCGCCGTCGGGATCATGAGCGCCCGCCGCAATGTCCGGCCGTAGTAATGCCGGCCGGTGTACAGGATCGCCAGCAGCAGGCCGAAATAGGCGCCCAGATTCATGAAGCTTTGCGCATTCGGCGCGAACATTCCGCCGGCGGTGAGCGAAAGCCCGTAGCCGGCCAGCGCCCCGACTAACAGCGGATAGAGGAACGGGCCGAGTCCCATCGCCAATGACACGTCCGAGGCCAGGAAGTACCCGAAGGCCAGCACTGTAAAATACACGGTCGGCTGCAAGTAGGCGCCCCCGCCGCCGGCGGCGTACGTGGGGGACAGCGCGACCAGGGACGACAGATCCACCTTGGTGGGAACCGTCACGAGAAAATCCGGAAACCAGACCGCAAGGTAGTTGTTGAAATGGACCAGGAACACAGCCGCCGCCCCGATCCAGAACAGGCGATCTCCGAGCACGGTGCCCCATCGCTTCCCGGCCTCCGGCAGCAGCGCGTTGGAGAACGTCGCCAACGGATAACGGAGATGCTCATGCTCCGACCATTGGCGATGCACAACCAGGGCCAGTCCGATCAGCCCGACCCACAGCAGCAGGATCACCGGAATCCAGAAGGCCAGCGTCGCGCGCCATGCCGGCCAGGGCACCTCGCGCGGATTGGGAAGCCCGCGCCCGTTGCCGATCCCCCGCATAAAACCGTTCAGCGCGTCCTCCTGATTTCCCGGCGAGGCCAGCATCTGCCGAGGGGCGATCTCCACAATGCTGTCCGCGCGCCAACCCGGCGTGCTTCGCTCCCATTGCCAGGGCATCATCAGCGTCACGGTGAACGTCCGCATCAACCCGGAGCCGGGAATGCAGCACATCGCCAACACCAACGCCAGCGCCACCGCCAGCTCGCCGGCGGAAAACGCCCATCGTTTTAGAAGCGGGTTGAGCAAAAGGACGAAAAGGATCAGGCCCCCGTACACCGAAATCGGCATATTGCTGCCGACGAACATCGTCTGGCGCATCACGGCGTCGTTGAAATAGCCGAATGCGCAGACGAAAGCGCCCGCCAGAAGCCCCACCAGAACCGCGCGCCATGTCACTGCCGGGAACCCTTATTCAGTCACTGACGTTTCACTCACGAATGAATACTCCTTCGATTGTCATTCCCGCGGAAGCGGGAATCCAGAATCCCGCGCAGTCCGTGGATTCCCGCCTTCGCGGGAATGACGCGAGGAGCACGAGTCGCGTATCCATCATTCGATGAAAGCTCAATAATTCAGCTAAGAAACGCCGGGCAACTATTCAGTTGCCGCCGCTGTGCGAAAGAGATCGCCCTCTAGGGCTGGGTCTTCCAAGTCACCTTGTCGTTCTCGTCAAACAGATCCAGCCCCGCCCCGCCCTTGTCCACGGACAGGACAGCGCGGAGGTTGCCGTTCTCGTCGAACAGGCCCAGCCCCGGCCCGTTTTTGTTATTCGTGGACAGCCTGGCGCGGGTCTTCCCGTCCTTGTCGGACAGGCGTAACCCCGATCCCTCTTTGATTGCGACCAGTGAGGCGCCGGCCTTGCCGTTCTCGTCGGCCAGGGACAGCACGGCCCCGTCCTTATTCGCGCCCAGCACGACGGTGAGATTGTCCTTCTCGTCGAAGAGTTCCAGCCCCGGTCCGTCCTTGTCCACGGCCAGCACGGCGCGGCGGTTTCCCTTTTTGTCCGACAGGCTCAACGTCGCGCCGTGCCTGTCTACGGCCAGCGCGGCGCGTTCCGTGCCGTTCTCGTCCAGGAGAGCGACACTGCGCGCCCGCACCTCCGCCGGCCGCGCCCACACCGCCAGGAAGAGTGCGACGCACACTGCCACGGCCGCTCCGCCGAGCGCAAGCCGCAGGTTTTGTCGCTTCGATTGGGCGAGTTCCCGCTCCAGATTCCCCAGCCGTTCCTCAACGGTCATGGCCGCCTCCTTTTCCGCCGTTGCGCAGACGCCCTCCCGTGCGCCGGGATTGTACCATGCGCCGTTGAAATGCGGAATGGGCCGTGCGGCGGATCGTCGAGAGGATGGATCGCGCGGGCGACCCTTCTTGCGGTGGTGAGGGGCTCGTGGTAGATTCCTGCAAATGGCGGCGCAATAAGACCGCGCATAGGATGGAGCTGCATGTATGGCAAAGCCCGGGTCAATGGGAACGAGTCCCTTCCGGAAGGAAGTGCACAAGGTTGATCTCTGCGTCGTCGGCGGCGGGCTGGCGGGCATGTGCGCCGCTATCGCCGCGGCGCGCCGCGGCGCCCGTGTCGCGCTCATGCACGACCGGCCCGTTCTCGGCGGCAACGCCTCGTCCGAAATCCGGATGTGGATCTGCGGCGCCGGCGGCGCAAACAATGCCGAGACCGGCATCATCGAGGAAATCCTCCTGGACAATCTGTACCGCAACCCGCTTCAGAGCTTTTCCATCTGGGACAGCATCCTGTATGAGAAAGTCCGGTTCGAGCCGAACATCACTCTGCTGCTCAACTGCTCCTGTCTGGACGCCGCCATGGCGCGAAAGCGCATTCGCGAGGTGACCGGGTGGCAGTTGACCACCCAGACCTGGCATGCCGTGGAAGCCGACCTCTTCGCGGACTGTTCCGGCGATAGCGTCCTTGCGCCGCTCACCGGCGCGGAGTGCCGCATGGGGCGCGAGGCCCGGCGCGAGTTCGGCGAAAGCATCGAGCCTGAGGAATCCGACCGGCGCACCATGGGCATGAGCTGCCTCATCCAGGCGCGGGAAACGGATCGGCCTCAGCCGTTTATCCCGCCGGCGTGGGCGTATCCGTACCGGACCGATGACGACCTGCCGCAACGCAGTCACGGCGTGTGCGACGGCAACTTCTGGTGGCTCGAGCTCGGCGGCGAGCAGGACTGCATTAACGACACGGAGGCGATACGGGATGAACTGCTCAAGGCTGCATTCGGCGTCTGGGACCACATCAAGAACCACGGCGACCACGGGGCGGAGAACTGGGTGCTGGACTGGGTAGGCTTCCTGCCGGGCAAGCGCGAGAGCCGTCGCTGCCTCGGCGACCATCTCCTCACCCAAAACGACGTGCGCGCGGAGGCCCGGTTCGAAGACCTTGTGGCCTACGGCGGCTGGCCGCTGGACGACCATCATCCCGGCGGTCTGCGCTGGCGCGGCGCGCCGAACATCTTCCACCAGGCCCCATCGCCCTACGGCATTCCCTATCGCTGCCTCTATTCCCGCAACATCGCCAACCTGTTCTTCGCGGGGCGGAACATCAGTGTGACGCATGCCGCGCTCAGTTCCACCCGTGTCATGGCCACGTGCGCTATCCTCGGGCAGGCCGTCGGCACGGCGGCGGCCCTTGCCGCGCGCGAAGGGTTGCTGCCGCGAGACCTCGGGGAGAAGCGCATCGGCGATTTGCAGCAGGCGCTGATGAGCGATGACTGCTACCTTCCCTGGCGGAGAAGGAGCGTGCCCGATCTGACGAAATCCGCCCGACTGGCCGCATCCGCCGGCGATCCGGAATCGCTGCGTAACGGCATTGACCGGCCGGTCGGTGAGAAGGACAACGGCTGGGCGGGTGACGCGGGCGGCAGTTGGCTGCAGTACGAATTCGACGCGCCGACGGCGGTCAGCCGCCAGCGGTTTATCTTCGACAGCGACCTCAATCGCAACGGCCCCCAGGAAGCCTGCCGCCACAATATCCCCTGCCGACATCTCCTGCGGCCGGAGCCGCAGGCGGTTCCTCCGTCGCTGACGCGCGCGTTTCGAATCGAGGTGCGGGATTCGGACGGCACCTGGCGCACACTCACCCGTGTGCAGGAAAACCATCAGCGTCTTGTCCGTCTGGAGACCCGTCTACGCACAAAGGCCATTCGCTTTGTGCCCGAGGCGACCTGGGGTGCCGAGCGCCTCCATCTGTTTGCCTGGGATGTCGAGTAGCGGACCCTGGCGCAGGAACAGGAGTACAGCAGGAAGTCCTGAGAGATTTCAGCCGGAATTTTCCATTCGGCCGTCCTGCGCCGGAGCGCGTCGTCGGGCGGTATCATTCAGAATATTCTGAAACCATTGGCGGATGACCTTCCTCTCCGGAATATCCCGGAGCACCCAGGCGTCCGTGTGGTTCGGGAACGGCAGCGCCAGGAAAGTAAACTTGCCGCCGGAGAAAACTTCCTTGAGATAGTTTTGCGTCGCGCTGATATCGTTTTCGTGACTGATGAACTGTGGCCTGTTTCCCAATCGCTTGATTCGCCTGACTGCGGCTTCTCGATCACTTTCGGCATACTCCCAGCGATCCACGCCGTCATAATGACTGTGGCAGATGAAGCCCCGCCAGAGGGAGGCGATTTCATCATCATGGAGTCCGATGTAATTACAGGCGATTGCCCCGCGAGAGAAGCCCGCGAGGAGCACTTTGGATGAGTCCCCTCCGTTCTCCGAGCATATGCGTCGCACCGTGTTCTTGCAGTAATCAACGGTCGCCTCGACGTCGCCCCACCAAATTGTTGAATTCATTCTGTTCTTTGCATCAACGAAAGGCATGCATACCCAAATACCGCCTTTGCCTCCCGAGATGCCAAATCCAAGGTTACTCCCTTCCAGGGTTCCAGGGCACGTCCTGTACGCATTTCCTGCATATTCAACGATAACGGGATACTTCGTCCCCTCTTTCCAGTCGGTTGGCAAATAGAGAGTGTGATAGACATCGCTTCCAGCATATTCCCTGTTGACTTGCTTGACTCTCTTGCCGGGCGCCGGCGTGCCATCAGTGACTGGAGGCGTGATGAGGTCCTGGGGCACAGTCTCAAGGTCCAAAATCCGTCTTTGCCCCATGGCGGTTTTCTCCTGCTCATCGCGCCCGTCGCTACTCGACCTCGGTGAGCTTGAACTGTTTCGTCCCGTGGCCGAGTTTGGCCAGGAAGCCGATGACCGCGTGCGGGTCCTTGCCGTGAATCCGCTCGAACAGGTGGCCCTTCTTGCCGAGTTCGAGCTTTGCCGGCAATGTGCCGGGGATCAGGTCCCTGGTGCGGATCATGTCGAGCGAGGCGGTCTCGATCGCGACAATGTCGCGGCCGGCGAGGATGCCGATGTCCGGCACCAGCGCGTGCTGCGTCATCCCCCAACAGTCGCAGAAGATCGTGATGTCCATCAGCATGTTGATGAACACCACGTTCCCAGGCGCGAAGGTCTTGAGCACTTTCGAGGTCGTGATGGCCATGCCTTGCTGGAAGTCCTTGTACCGCCCGCCGACCATCTTCAGCGCCTTCTGCGGACAGATCAGGACGCAGTGCCGGCATAGCTTGCAGTGGTGGTAGAAGACGGAGAACTTCGACTCCCGGAACCGGATCGCGCGGTTGGGGCAATTCTCCATGCAGATATTGCAGAGCTTGCACTTCCTCCGGTCCCACTCCAGTCCTCCCTCGAGGCCGTGGATCTTGCCGCGGGTGCGGCCGGTGACGCAGCCCATGGAGAGGTTCTTCGAGGCCCCGCCGAATCCGCAGTCGCCGTGTCCCTTGACGTGAGAGAAATCAATCATCGCCTCCGCGTCAACGATCTCGCCGGCGAGCTCAACCTCGTTGAGCGAGAGGAAAGCCGGCTCGACGGCCTGCTTGTAGAAGTAACGGTCAGCCGTTCCGGTGACGGGGACGAGGTTGCAGCCGAGCGCCTCGGCAGTGTACCCGCGTTCGGCCGCGTGGAGCACCGCATCGGGGCTATCGGTGACGAAGACCTCCTTCGCGCCCGCCGCCTTGACCTTCTCGACGAGCTTGCGGACGAAGAAGGGATGGATCGTCGAGAACCCGGAAGCGCCTCCGAGGTGCATCTTGATCGCGGTGCGCTTGCCGGAGACCGCCCTGGCCAGGTCGAGCTGGTCGAGCAGCCGCGGCCACTTCGCGCCGATCGAGTCCTTCGGCTCGAGCGTCTTGGGTGTGAATCGCGCAAAAAGCAGGTTCGTCATGGCGTTCCTCACTTTACCTCTCCATAGGTCGCCCCAGGGCAGACAGAATCCGGAATCTGACGGATGGCCGCCTTTCACGTGACGGGCGGCCATGAAACGCAGATTCTGACTATCGGAATCCCGCTTGTCAAGTGAACTGTAGGAGGAGTTTCCCCAAAATTTCCGGGCAATGATGGGGCGGGGCTTGTGGTTATTGGTTTTTGTGAAATGAGGAAGTGGAAAGGGTGATCCTGAGGTAAGATAGGCCAGAATCGACCAAGATTTTGGGGAATCTCCCGGAGGATCACCCATGGGTGAAGATAGCAAACTGGGCGCGAAAATCAAGTCGCAGATCACGCGATTCGCCGGTCGGCTGACCGAGGGGATGGACAAGGTGAAGCGCCGGTTCGTCACGGAGATGCTGTACGGGATCCAGGCGCCGAAGGAGGGAACCGAGCAGGCCGAGTGGATCGCCGACATCTACCTGACGCGCTGGAAATGCGAAGAGGCGTACCGCTTCATCAAGCAGAGCTATCACCTCGAAGACATGCGCGTGCGCAGCTACATCGGCTTGCGCAACACCTGCGCCTTGGTGCACGCGATCTTCTACTTCGTCAGCGTCATGATCGGCGCGAAGGCGAAGCTCAATCTGATCTTCAAGAAGGTCTGCGAGAAGGCGAAACGCTTCTACGAAATCACCCCCTTCTTCCAGTGCGCCATCGCCGACGGCATCCACCGGCTACTCTTCGCCTCGCGCACCGGCCCGCACGAGCCGCCGACGCGTCCGCCAACCGGACAACTCGCCTTCCCTTTCCTCAACCCGCTCCTCTGAGAGTCCATGGGGAAACTCCTCCTCCGAAATGAACCTTGACAACGGCCGCTCGGCGGCTACAATGTGCCGTTTGGAGACGGCCGTCCTAAGAGGGGCGGCGATATGGCAAATTCCGGATTCGAGGGAATTCCCATGTCCGAAGGCTCTCATCTGAAGACCACCAACGACCGCTATTTCACCTATCAGGGAAAGCCTGTCTATGTCCTGGGGAGCGGAATGGAGGGCGTGGGAAGAGAGCAAGCTTATGACTTGGCGGGCTGGAAGAAGTACATCGAGCTGTTGGCCGCGCATCAATTCGGCAAGGCGAAGTTCCGAATCCGTTTTTTCCCCTGGGGTTTCTGCTGGAACCAAACTGCAATAAGAGCCGTTGAGTGCCCGTGGGAAATAAGGGAGGCCGCCAGACATACGTATAACCTCCATAATTTCAGCACGGAATACTGGGCCATGGTCAAGCGCATCGCGGCGTATGCGGAGCGCAAAGGTGTATTACTTGAATACGTGCTGTTCGACGCATGCAGCATCTCGGAATATTGCAAGGTGTGGGTCAATCATCCGTGGAATGCAAATCACGGCAATGGTGGAATGATCGTGAATGGCGTTACCGGAATCGACGATTTCTATGCCTTTCACGATTGCGGTGATTTCAATCTGTTCGCACAGGAATGGAAAGACGACTGGACGTGGCAGAAGAAGAACCAGTATCATCAGCAACGGTACGTGAAAAAGGCGGTGGACGAACTGGCCGGACGCAGGAACGTGCATTGGGACATCTGCAACGAGATATCGGGACGGAATTACCCCAAAGTGCCGCCGGACAAGCCTGTCGCGGATTATCTGAAGCACTGGATCGGCTTCCTTCAGAGACATGATCCCAACCATAACCTGATCGGCAGCTCCACTTACTGGGCGGCCAACCAAGAGATCGGGTCGTACTGGGGCATGGACATGATCCTGCCGCATCTTGAGGCGCACAGACATGACGCGAATGATTTCGTTCACGATTCCACGAAGGCTTTATGGGACATCGGCAAGCCCGTTATTTTCGACGAATACGTTGGCGGTTACGATCAGGATACAGACCATACGACCTGGATGGTGGAGCGTTGGGACTTCTGGCACGCCTTTGTTTCCGAAGGCCACATGACCGGGCGATGCTGGGGGCGTTTCAAAGAACGGCCTTTTCACAACTGGATGCTGCATTTCTGCCGGTTCATTGAAGGAACCGATTTTGTTAGTATGCGCTCACACGATGAACTTGTTCTGGGCCTTCCTTCAGGGCTTTTTCAACACACCCTTGCTTCTCCGGGCAGGGAATACATCATCTACTTCACAACGCCGGTTGATAGACCGAGATTTGGAGGCGGGTTCGTTCAAATGGAACTGGAGTCCGGGCTTTTTACCTTGAGATTTTACAATCCGCGCAAGGGCGAATACTATGGTAGGATCTCATTGGAGCAACCCGAAAAAGGGAAGCGAAAAATAAAGGTTCCGGCATTTGCGGAAGATTGCGTACTGCATATGGTTGCCACTAAAGGACATGATAGGTGGAGAATCAACGATGCAATGTGATGATGAACCGCCGAGATCCCGTTTGGAACACCAAGGCGCCCGACCGCCTGATTTGCCTCGCCGGACGGGGCAACATGTTCGACAGCATTAAGTTGGCGACCGAAGACATGGTCGCGCTCCTCGTGCGGCTGCACGGAGTGTCGGAAGCGGACGCATATGTCTTCTGCACGACAGTCGAGTCCGTGCGCATTAGCGCGTGCGTGTCCAATGCACAGCACATGGAAGGGCGCGCCCAGGTCGGATTGAGTGTGCCCACGAACGCAGGTTGCGCGGCACAGACGGGATGGGATGCCTCCTGGACGCGCAATGTTTTGTTGTGAGATCGCCGTTGGGTAATCGCATCTGATCAGCTCCCTATGACTACGATTCGGAGCGTGCATGTGGTCTTCGGCAAGCCGGTCGCCCCAGGAGGGGCGGCCAAGTGGCAAAGCCCGAGTCAAATGGAAAATCCCATGCGAAACATGCTCGCGAGTGACAGCCGGCAACAGAGACTGCTGTTGAAAGGCTGGGCGGCGCGGGTGATGATGGCCTGCGTCGCCACGCTCGCGACGGTTTCAGCGGTCGGCGCAGAAACAAAACAAGCGACCGAACAGGAGAAGAAGATGACCGTCGGCGTATACTATTACGACGGGTGGGCGGGCCGCAACCAATTCGCCGACGATCCCAAGGAACCTTGGGCTCGAAACGCTCCGACTCAGCTGACGCGAAGGATGGTCGAGGAGTTCCCCGAGCGGGAGCCCGTCTGGGGTTGGCGGGACGATTCGGTGGAAATCATGGAGCGGCAAATTGGTCTCGCCGCGGATCACGGCCTTTCCTTTTTCGCGTTCTGCTGGTACTGGCGCGATAACGGCGGCGCGGTCAATGAACGAGCGATCAAGGCCGCCCCCGAGAATACGTCGCTGGAACTGTTCCTGAAGGCGAAGAATAACCAACGTCTCAAGTTCTGCCTGATGGTAGCCAATCACGAGGGGTTCGAGATCAAGGGGACAGAGCATTGGAAGCAGGCCGCCGACTACTGGATGCGTTATCTGAAGCACCCGCAGTGCGTCACGGTCGGAGGGAAGCCGCTGCTGATCATTTACAATACCGGCGGCGGAGATAAGGACGGCCTCGCGTACCTGCAGGACTCGGCGCAAAAAGCGGGACTGTCGGGCGTGGCGGTCGCCGGTTGCGGTAGCGGGGCGCTGGAGACCTGTTACACGCTGAGGACGCATTACAACTACAGTCCAGGGTGGACGGCCGGATCGGAGCCGCACAAATATGCGGAACTCGTGGCCGCGACCCAGGCGGTGTGGGGCGGCAGCCGCGAGCAACCGTACATGCCGCTAATCGTTGCCGGCGGGGATAAGCGACCGTGGGAGGGTCCGACGGGCCTTAACCAAGCGGCCGGATGGTACTACCCGGACCGAGCGCCGGAGCAGTTCGCGCGGTTCCTGCGGGATGCGGTGTCATGGATGGACAAACACCCCCATCAGACGACCGCCGAACGCATCGTCCTGATCTACGCGTGGAACGAATTCGGCGAAGGCGGGTATATCGCCCCGACGAGGGGTGACCCGGACGGCGAGTACTTGCAGGCGCTTCGGTCGGTAGTGCTGCCGGCGTGTCGGCCCGCTCAACCAGGCGCCACAAAGGAAGAGCCGATGGAACTGATTGAAGCGCGAAAGATATGGGATCAGGCGCCGCACAATGCATTCACCGATCTGGTTCGCTTTCAGAATCGTTGGTTCTGCGTGTTTCGCGAGGGGAAAGCCCACAGCGCCCCGGACGGGGCGCTGCGAGTTATCACGTCGCCGGACGGCAGAAACTGGGAATCGGCGGCTCTGATCACTTCGCCGAACTCCGACCTGCGCGACCCGAAGATCAACATCTCGCCGGACGGCCGGCTGATGCTCTGCGCGGCCGAGGCGCTGCACAACACATCGAAGCATACGCACCAATCGCTGGCCTGGTTCTCGAAGGACGGGCGCACCTGGAGCGATAGACACGAGATCGGCGAGCCGGACATCTGGCTCTGGCGAGTCACGTGGCACAAGGGGAAGGCGTACGGCGTCGGATACGGCTGCGGCAAGGATCATTTCGTCCGGCTCTACACCAGTGGCGACGGGAAGAAATTCGATGCACTCGTGGATCGCCTGTTTGACGCCGGCAACCCCAGCGAAGCGTCGCTGGTATTCGACGGTGACACAGCTTGTTGCTTGTTGCGGCGCGACGGCGCCAGCGCATTGTCTGGCGTTTCTCAGCCGCCGTACACGCAGTGGATTTGGGCTGACCTGGGTGTGTGCATCGGTGGTCCGCAGATGCTCCGCCTGCCCGACGGTCGTTTCGTGGCCGCGGTGCGTCTCTATGACGGCGGCGAACGCACGTCGCTCTGTTGGATCAATCCGCAGACCGGCAAGCTCAAGGAATCGCTCAAGCTGCCTTCCGGCGGCGACACGAGCTATCCTGGTCTCGTCCTGCACGACGGGCTGCTGTGGGTCAGCTACTACTCCTCCCACGAAGGAAAGGCGGCCGTCTATCTGGCCAAGGTCAAGGTTGACCAGTAGAACGGCATCCCGACAAAGCCGATGAGGCTCTCTGCGCCGGGGTCAATAATCCAGCAGCTTGTCCTGGAGTTCCTTCCAGCCCAGCGCGGTAACCTGGAACTCCGCGGCCCCGGCCGGAATCGCCTGGCCGTTGGCCGACTTGATGGCCAGTCCTTCGGCGGCGCAACGCACCGGGCCGGCCTTCTGGTTGAGCGGCGCGCTCAGCCACAGTTTGCCGGCGGCCGCGTCGGCCAGGGCGCTGGACGATGCGTCGAAATGCAGCGTCGCGTCGCCGGCTGCCAGACTCGTCCCGGCGACGATCATCGCTTTCACCGCCTTGCCGTCCTTCAATGTGACCACCGCCGCCTCGGCGTCGCTCTTGATCCCGCCCTCGGCGTCCGGCGTCGGGCCGACGGCCACCAGGTCAACCACGTCGCCGCGTTTGATCTTCAGCACGAACCCGGCGGGGGTCTCCCGGCAGTCCACGACCTCGGCCGGCGCGGCTGATTGCGGCGCCATGACCGCTACCAGGCGCAGGCGGTCGCCGCGGTACGAAGCCGTCAGGACGCTCGCCCCGCCGCCCCGCCGGCCCTGCGTCCCCGCCGCCACGTTGGCCTTCAACTCTGCGGGAGCGGCCGCCAGGGACAGGCGAACCTTATCCTCGCCCTGGGCGATCAGCCACGAAAGCTTGCCGGCCTCGGTCCACCGGCCGGCGCCGTGGTAGAGCCAGTCAATGGCCGCCGGTTTGTGGGCCTTGACGTCGTCGGCCACCACCAGATAGGCGTTATCAACATAGATGAAGGTGCGGGTGAATTTCGAGAGGTCCGGATAGTACCCGCCGGCCTCGCCGCGAACCAGGCCGAAGCCGGGAGCGCCGAAGCATTGCTCGATGCGAGCCCGCTGTTCCATCTTCTCGATCGGCTGCGTGTAACCTTCCCCTTCGCCGTCCTGCCCCTTGCCATTGACCAGGATCGTATTGAATCCGCGCGTCTGCTTGCCGCCGGTATTGGTGGCGAAGACGTGCCCGCGCCAGGCGAAGAGGAAGTCGTTGGCGTCCGGGTAATCGTGGGCCACGTTGACGTAGTGCGGCGGCTGGAATGAGTCGGCGTACTGGTCCAACTTGTGCCCGCCGTAGGGGCCGCATTTGAAAAAGGTCGCCAGGGCGTTCGGGTCGGTCCAGCTCTGGCGGAAGGCGGCGATCTCCAGGTCCGGGAAATAGTGCCAGGTCGGAAGGAGCGCGAGATTGCCCGGCTTGAGCGACGGATCGTACCAGAGCAGGGTCCAGCCGTGGTAAATGTAGCTCTCGGGGGAGAGCCGGAAGTTCCGCAGGTGCAGGGCTTGGGCCATGGGGTCGCGCCATTCCGCGGCCAGTTTGAAATTGTAGTGGCTGAAGTAGTAGGTGCCCCAGTCGCCGTCGCCGAAGTTCCACATGTGCTGGCCGTCGGGCGTTATCATGTGGGCCCTGAAGTACGGGGCCTCGTGGAAGCCCGGGTGCCGGCGAATGGCGTCCATGCCGAGGCAGCGGTCCATGGCCGCGAAGGCCGGCACGAGGAACTGCATCCCAAAGGCCTGGTAGCCGACGCCCTCGTGGTTGGAGCCGTCCTCGGGCAGCCACTTCTCGATGAACTGGGCTTGCTTGATGGCGTCGTCGAGGTAGCCGTCAATGCCCGGCTCTTCGCCGTAGATGGCCAGGCAGGCGAGCATGTAGCCGCACAGCCGGTGCCAGCGGTGGTTGTTCTGCGCATCCTGCTGCCAGTAGCGGACCGAGGCGTTGGGGATTTTCTTGAACTCGTTGAACCCATAGTTGTACATCCGGTCCGCGGCGAGCCAGAGCCGCTGGCGGACGATCTGCCGCTGCGCGTCGGTCAGCAGGTCATAGGTGGTATCATAGATCAGCGCCACGGTGGCCATCAGATGGCCGGTGCCCATACCGTAATCCGTTTCGTCGCTGACTTCCCAGTGCTTGCTTTTGCAGATGGCCATCATCAGGTCAATGGCGTTGTGGGCATAGGTCCGGTCGCCGGTCCTGGCGTAGAGCAGGAGCGTGGTCGTGCCGTGCCACCAACCGATCGACTGCCACCCGTCGCCCTGGTTCCACGGCTCGCCGGCGGTCGCGACGGGTCCGGCGCACGCCTTGAAATAGTCCGCACCAGCGTCCCAGATGAATTTCTCGTCGGCCTTGCCGGCCTTCCACCAGCGGGCCATGTCCTCCTTGCTGAAGAGCAGCCGGGGATGGACGTTCAGCAGGTCGTGCTTGAAGGGGATGTTGAAAGTGCCCGGCAGCGCCGCCGGTTCGTCGGCCGCCGCGGCCACAGCCGCCAGGCCCGACAGTACGGTCACAGCCACGGCCACGCCAAGAATGATGCGCTTCATAAAGGCCTCCTTCTTAAAGGATGTGTACGAAACCCGGATTCCTTGGGCGGCGCTTGCTTCAGTTGGCGCCTGCCGCCGGCCCCGCGCTGCTTTGCTCCTTTTGGTCCTTTTGATCTGCCAACGTCACCAGCTTGTCGAGGAGTTCGGTTGACTTCTGGACAATCTCCAGCCCCCGCTTCCCTTCTGCGATTCTGCCGTTGGGCTCGTAGCCGCCCTGCTCATATCCTTGATACGGGGGGATGTAGCCTCCGAAGCCCGCGCCGCCGCCCATGCCGCCGCCGCTTGGGCCGTAGCCCACCAGAAGCATATGCTCCAGCGGGCTCTGCTGATGCATCATGTCGCCAAAGGTGTTGAACATCTCGCCTGGAATGACCACCAGGGCGATGTTGTCGAAGGCCAGGGCATTGACTCTGGGTATCTGCTTGTCGTTGGAGGCAACCGTGTCGGACTCGCGCCTGAACTCCTCGGGCCGCCGGTAGCCGTCCGTGGGAATCGCCGAGATCACGGCGTCGGCGAAGCGCTTGCTGAGAATCGTCATTGTATCCTTGTAATACTGGATCGTCTCTTCACTACCGAGTTCCTTGAGCGGAACGGGCAAGGGGCTCTTCACAGTCAGGTCCCCTGCCGTGCTGTTGGCGTAAACGGCTGTCGCGCCCGGCAATCGTGATTCGATCTCCAGCCTGGCCCGCCCGGCAAACTCGCTGTTGAAATACGGTATGCCGACCAGGTGAATATGCGAGGCGTAGCTGGTGAGAACGGCAAAAGGTTCCTTCCGGCCCGGTTCCCGTATGCTGAGGACGTCAATTCTTCTGCTGTCCGGTCCCGAGCCGTAGAAGTTCTCGCCGGGAACCGCCATGGCTCCAGCGCCCCAGCAGGGCATACATCCGCCGTTGGAAAAGAGCATTCGCCGGCTTACCCCCACGGGTTCCTTGAGCTGCACGGCGGCCGCAGCCATCTCCGCCGGCCGCAGGTTCCTGTAGGCGGCCAGGCAGGCTTCGACATAGCCGTCCGTGACTTTCTTCCTCGCTTCGGCTACGGCCTTTTTCCCCGCTTCCCCCGAGTTGTCGGCCGCGATCGGCATGGACGAGTGGTTGTGCGTGCTGGCTATGAGAACGTTCAACGGATCGCAGCCAATCTGTTTAGCCACCGCTTCGCTGACGGCGATTTGCACGTCGCGACCTGTAAAGATCTGGTCGCCTATGACCAGAAAGGCGACCTTGCCCCCGGCCTGGAAAGCTAAAGCTCGGGCGGACAGGTCGTAGAGCACCCCGCGCGTGGGCTGGCTATGAACTATGCCGCCGGGCGTCAGCAGGGCGGGCTCGGGCGGCGCGATATCGCAGCCGGCCACTCCGACTTTCAAGGCCTGGTCCTCGTGCACCGCGCGCCTGGCCGCCCCCCGGCGCGCCGCAAAATACTTTGCGGCATACAATCGCACGCGCGGGTTCTCGTCCTGCCGGCAACCTGCCACGGCCGTGTCTACAGTATCCCCGCAGTTCAACCGGTCCAGCGCCTCTATCGCGGAAAGCTTGACGAAGGGGTCCGCCTGCTGGAGTTGCCGCATCAGCAGCGCCACATAGGCGCGCTGATGCAATAAACCCAGCGCTTCCACGCCCGCGGCACGGTCGAGGCTTTCTCCTGCCGACTCCGCCGCCTTCACAATGGTGTCCAGGTGCTTGTCGTCACCGGCCAGAGCCAGGGCCAGGGACGCCTTGACCCGGACAAACTCAGTCGGGTCTTTCTCGGCCAGTTCCGCGACGGCGGCCATGTGCTCGGGGGTGGGCGAGGCTTTCAAGAGGCTTACGGCCGCGCCGGCGCGGACGTAGCGGCTGTGGAACTTGAGGAGCTCCGCCAGCTTGCCGAGCGACTGCTCCGTGTTCAGCAGTCCCAGCGACCGGACAACGACCACGATCTGGCCGGGGTCCTTCTTTCCCTGGGGGAAAATCCTCTCAAACGTCATTTCCTGTTTCAACTTCCGCGCGGATTCAAGGCTGTCCGGCAAGTCCAGCACCGTCGGAGCGAACCAGGTATAGAGCGCCCATTGGGCGGCGTCTTCCGGAGAGCGATCCTTCGCCTTCGCGGCGATGACCTCCTGCAAAAACGATGCGCCACTCTCATCTCCCAGGGAAAGCAGGGCGAGCGCCGCCGCCTCCCTGACCGACTGGTAATCGTACCAGGGGGTGTCGTTGGGAACATGGGGGTCGCTGATCAACTGCCGGATGCGCGGACAGACTGCCGGATCGCCGATCTGCGCCAGGGCGGTCAGGCCGGCTGTTTTGGCATTATGCCGGTCCGTGCACACATAGTCCGCCAGGGGACCGACCGCCTCGCGCGAACGCAGTTCTCCAAGCAGCCGCGCCGCGTCGGCCTGGACGACCGGGTCGTCGGCCTGCAGGCCGGCGATCAGAACCGCCAGCGGTTCGGCCGCCGCGGGGCCGGCCTCGGGCTGCCTGACCGCCTGCGTCGCGGGGTGGGAGCAGGACAGCGACGCAATCAGCAGCGCCAGCGCTGCAAACAAAACCTTCGCGGCAAGCGCATCAAAACCGCACTGCGATGCGGCACGCGCCTTTACTTTTTGATAGTCTCTCGTTTCCATGATTTGGTGGGCCTTTCCCGGGCTTTAAAACCGGAAGCTGAAAAGGTCCGCAAAGGCTGTCACCTGCCCGGTTTCGACAAGGATCGCGTTTTCGGGACAGGCGCCGGATGAGTTCTGGCACAACGCGGCCGGTATTATGCCACGCCATTTTCGCGCTGGCAAGTCCGCTTCAACCCCTCGCCGCAGATTATCCTTCTCATGACCGGGCCACCGGCGAAAACATCCTTGACGCGGGCAACCTCAGTCGTCAGAATACGGCCTGCACTGCCTGACCGTCGCGCCGAGGGGGCATATCGCGAATCCCGGGTCACATGTATCGAAACCTTTCAGGAAGCTTACGATGAAAAGACGGTTCGTTCAGAGCAAAGCGGATATCTCGCTGAGCGTTCTGGGCAAGGGGCAGATTCAGACCGTTCATGCCGCCTCGACGGACATCCTGGCGCGGACGGGGGTGGCGGTGCATGATGCGACAGCGCTGGCCTTGCTGAAAAAGGCGGGCGCCTCCGTCGCGGGCGAGCGGGTCCGCATGAAGCTCGGCCTCGTCGAACGCGCGCTCGACACGGCGCCGAAGAGCGTCCGGATTTACGACCGGGCCGGCGAACCGGCCATGCGCCTTGAAGGATGGGAGTCTTACTTCGGAACCGGTTCGGACTGTCCGAGCGCCATGGACCCGAAGACCGGCCAGCATCGGGCCAGCACGAAGGCGGACGTGGGGCGCCTCGCGCGGCTCTGCGACAAGCTCGAACACATTGACTTCTGCATGTCCATGGGGATCGCCTCGGACGCAAGCCGCGTCACGAGCTTCGTCCATCAGTTCGACGCGATGGTCCGCAATACCTCCAAGCCCATCGTCTTTACCGCCCACGATGCGGACGACATGCGCGACATCCTGAGGCTGGCGGAGATCGCGGTGGACGGCGGACCCAAGGAACTCGAGGAACGACCGCGATATATCCACTACAATGAACCGGTCAGCCCCTTGCACCATACCCCGCAGGGAACGGCGAAACTGCTCTTCTGCGCCGCGCACAGGGTTCCGATGATCTACATCGCCAGTCCGATGATGGGCGCTTCCGCCCCCGTCACCATGGCCGGCTGCATCGCCCTCGCAAACGCCGAAGCGCTTTCCGGCCTGGTGATCCACCAGTTGAGAAATCCGGGCGCGCCGTTCATCTTCGGCGCCGATGCCACGCTCTTTGACATGCGGACGATGATCTTCGCCTATGGCGCGCCGGAACTCCAGATGATGGACATCGCCTTCGCCGACCTCGCTCACCACTATCAGCTGCCCTTCTTCTGCATCGCGGGCGCAACGGATTCCAAAGTGCTCGATGCCCAGGCGGGGACGGAGATGGCCGTTTCCCTGCTGGTCAGCGCCTTGAACGGCTGCAACCTGATTCACGACGTCGGATACCTGGAGAGCGGATTGTGCTGCTCGCTCGAGAGCATTGTCCTGGCGGACGAGATCATCGGCATGGTCAAACGCTACCGGGCGGGGTTTGAGATCAGCGCCGAGACGCTCGCGCTGGACGTCATTGACGCGATCGGGCCGCAGGGCAACTATCTGAGCCACGAACATACGCTGGAGTATTTCCGCCGCGAGGCCTGGTATCCGCAACTCTTCGACCGGCGGCGATATGAGGCCTGGTTGGAGGCCGGCGGCAAGCCGGTTGACGCCGCGTTGCGCCGCAGAGCTCTTGAAGTGTTGTCCACGGCCAGGCCTCAGTCGTTTTCTCGAGGTCAAACCCGGGCGATGGAGCGAGTGCTGTCCCGGGGCGGAGATCGCGACTCCGGAAAGGATTAAGCCGCCGGACATCTGCGAAATCCCGGATCAGCAGCATGGCTGACCAGCGGCGTTTCGAAACCCAGTGTTCATGGAAGGCTTTTGGAACAGTGATTTGGACGACGTTTTTTGTGGTATAATGTTCATGACGGTTTTGAAAAGCAATATCCCTTCCGAAATCCGAGGCGGCAATGCCGACCGTTGTTGAGAACGTGCAGAAAGAGGGTTATGACCTGCTGGTTCAGGTCGAGATTTTCCTGTACGTGCATTCGGCCATCGAGTCTTCCCCTTCCAACGACCGCACCCGTGCTCCTGCTGGGACAGGGTCATTTTGCAAATGGGTCAATCTTCAAGAGGTGGGATTGCAGGAACAGGCAAGGTTGCTTCAAAAGTGCGACGTCTTCTTCTCCGTGCTGAAGACGCTGCTCTCGGGCCGAAGCGCGAGTTGCCGCAAAGAGCTGGAGACGGCGAACGCAGAATTGCGTGAACTCATCGCGCAAGAGACACGGTGCCGGTATGAGAGCATTGATTACGCCGTGCGGGCGGCCAAGAAGGCGATGCAGACGGCATTGGATTCCCTGTCGCAACTCTACGACGGGAAGGGCGGCGAAACGTGCTGCGTTCCCGACGCAAGCGCCTTGCTTTACAACCCGCAACTCGATGCGTGGCAATTCGCCGGCGTTCCAACGTTCACGGTTGTTCTGACCCCCATAGTCCTTTCTGAACTCGATGACCTCAAAGTGACCGGAAATGACGAGGTTCGGCCGAAAGCCGAAAAGCTGGTGCGGCAAATAAAGGAGTATGCCCGCGAAGGCGACCTGAGCGAAGGCGTAACTCTCGCCGAAGGCAGGCACGTGGTGCGTTCGGTGGCGGTAGAACCGGACATGGTTCATACGCTCTCGTGGCTTGACGCCGGTCGTAAGGACGATAGGTTCATTGCGTCCTTTCTCGAAGTGATGCGGCATCATGCCTGCTGCGAAGTGGTTCTGGTGAGCCGAGACGTCAACGTCCGCGACAAAGCGAACTTGGCCTCGCTTCCGGTCATCGCCCCGCCAGACCCTCCTGCCCAGCGGGATAGTTGAGGCCCTCGCGCAGGCGATGTCCGGCCCGAGCCGACGTATCCGCCGTTCAACGAGCAAAGTCCTGTGCCACTGAGGCGGAGGGCGTTTCGGGAAGGCTGGGCGGGGCTATTGACCGTCACGCCCTAAGTACTGCATTTCATAAGTCCGAGTGGACTTATGAAATGCAGTACTCCACAGGGGCTTCGCCCCTATGGCGCTCCAAGACGCTCGTCGCAAGCTCGGCGCTGCGCCCGCTCGCGCCTGCAACTGTCGCGTCTTTACGC
>Ga0181539_1000794_pt1 | contig 37653 bp, 35 predicted proteins | sample PEATcosm2014_Bin_46_FD_119767 | JGI IMG/M metagenome (GOLD analysis project Ga0181539, IMG submission 119767) | Peatland microbial communities from MTU Mesocosm Facility, Houghton, MI, USA - PEATcosm2014_Bin23_60_metaG | ecosystem: Environmental > Terrestrial > Soil > Wetlands > Peat | place... | reverse complement strand
GCGATGCGGCCATCCGCAGCGGTTCCTAGTCGCTTTACGGCATGGACGAGAACTACGACTCCATCCTGCTGTCGGGCCGGACGATATCGTTGGTCGGTTGCGACAACGTCGGGAGCGCGCTGCCTTCGCTGATGCGGCCGTTCGGCGGGGAAATGCTCGCGCACAATCCGTGGATTCATCCCAACGTGTTCAAGGAACTGGGTGTTACCCCCGTGCCGTTGGAAGAATATTTTCAAAAAGCCGCCGCTGTGTTCGTGACGGGCGCCGTCACGATGGCAAACGTGGGCGGCATCGGCAAACGCTATCTTGAGTTCATGCGCTCGGCCGGCATGGTGCTGCTGGCGAGCCGCGCCGGTGGGTCAATTTTGACGAACTGCTTGACGCGGCGGCCGCTGGGCAAGTGTGCGTTGGAATTGATGTCTGGCCAGAGGAGCCGATCCCGGCAAACCATCGCGCGCGCAAGACGCCAAACACCCTGCTGCAAGCGCATCGCGCGGGCAACGTTCAGAAATCTGGCCGTGGATGGGGCATTTCGTCGTGGACGAAATGGAGCTGATTCTCAATGGACTGACGCCGCAGCGGTGTCAGAAGGTCCGGTGGGAAACGGTCGCAAAGATACGCAGCAAACCGGTGAAATGACCAACACGGAACTCGATTTCAGGGTCGGCCATCGCGTTTGGCCAAAGCATGAGAGGCTTTGGCCGAATGTGGCACATCGGTTCTCAAGGAGTGGTAAGACAGAATGAAATCGCCGCTCATTCGCTTCATTCTCGTATTTCTTGCGACGGCAGGTTTCGGCCTCGCTTCCTTTGCCGCTCCGCAGGATTCATCGCCGACTAACCAGATTCCAGCGGGTAAACAACACACGATTGCCCTGTTGTTTGATAGCTTGACGACCCCGTTCTGGCTGCAAAGCCGCGAGGTTCTGCGGAGGGAAGGGGCACGCCGCGGCTGGGTGGTGCTCGAGGCACTGTCCAACATGGATGACAGCCGCCAATACCAGCAGTTGAAGGCGATGATTCAACGCGGAGTTGACGGAATCATCATCATGCCCACCGACAACAAGGCGGTCATTCCGGCAATCCAGGCCGCCAATGAGGCCCACATTCCCATTGTCTGTTTCAATCGCCCTCCGGCGGAGAGCGACGCCGATTCAGTGGCGGTAGTCTGCGATAATCGGGATCTGATGCGCCGCACGGCGCTTGCCCTCATCGAAAAGGCGCGCCGCACAGGTGAACATTGCAAAGCCGCGCTCCTGGTCGGTGACTTGGGAGACTTGAACGCAGTGAACCGCCGTACGGGTTTCGAAGAAGCGGTAGCGCAAAACAAAGACTTCGTGGACGTGGTGGCGGAAATTCCCACCGACTGGAACGCGGACAAGGCCTTCGCCGGGCTGGTCAACGCCTTGCAAGCCCACCCCGACATTAACATGCTCGTGACCTCCTCCGACTTTCTAACGCCCCAGATCGAACAGGCGCTACGGCAGGCCGAAAAATGGAAGATGACTGGCGAACCCGGACATGTTTGGATCGCCGGGTTCGATGGCGACGAGAACGCCTATCGCGAACTTGCCGCCGGCTACTACGATGTGGATGGCGTCCAGAATATCGGCTACGAAGTGAAACTGGCCTACGAGACTTTGGAACGCGAGTGGCGGGGCGAAAAGCCGGGAAAAATAGTTGTTGACCCCGGCTTGGTAGTCATGCAGGACAACCTAAAGGAAAGCCGAAGCGACATGTGGGGCTATCACGTCTGGCTCGCGAACCAACAAAAAGGCACGGCACCCGAGGCTCCCAAAGCCCAGTCAAACGCAGGCTCAGAGCTGGCGAATCTCGCCGCCGGCATTCGCTCAATGTTTACGTGGGGCACGGCAGCCGACATCTTCACAGCCATGCTCCCGCTGGCGATTCTCGCTACCGGCCAATTGCTCGTGTTGCTGCTCCGCGAGATTGATCTCTCAATGCCCGGCGTCATGGGCTTGGGAGCTATCCTCGCCGCTGCGGTCATGACACGGCATGCCGACGGCCAATGGCTGGCAAGTGTTTCAGGAATACTCGTCTTTCTCGTGATCGGCATCTTCATCGGCGCTTTCAACGGTGTTTGCACCGCTGTGGTCAAGATGCCCTCGTTCATTGTTACGCTGGCAACGACGATGACGGGCAGCGGAGCAGCTGTGTGGTATGCATCGACTCTCAGCAACTCGGTTAGCATTGGCGGCCTGCCGGAATCGTTCTGCTCCATCGGCTACGGCACTTGTTTCGTAATTCCGATTGCTTTCGTGCTTTGCGCTGCGGTGCTGCTCGCGACGACTTACATTCTGTCGGGCACGATCATCGGACGTTGGATATATGCGATCGGCCACAATCCCAAAACCGCGCAAATATCCGGTGTGCCGGTAACGCTTGTGACCATCGGGGCTTTCACGGCCTCCGGATTTTGTGCGGCTTTGGCAGCAATCATCTACACCAGTCGCATGCAAACTGGTTCCCCAACCCTTGGGAAAGACATGCTTCTGGATATCATCGGCGCCGCAATCATCGGCGGAGTGAGTCTGTTCGGCGGGCGCGGCACCGTTCGAATGGTCGTCGTCGGAGTTTTATTCCTTTCCGTCTTGGACAAGGCCCTTCAGCTTATGGGTTTGCCCTTTTTCATCGTGCTCAGTGTTAAAGGCATCGCGATTCTCGCGGCCACATTCATTGATATTACCCGGCGCCGACGCGCCGCCAAAGCATGAGTATGAATTCCACCATGACCAATACGCCGCGACTGCGGGTGGATGGACTGACCAAGAGCTTCTCCACTGTTCGCGTGCTGCACGGCGTGAGTTTTGAGATCGGCGCGGGAGAAGTCCTCGGCATAGTCGGCGAAAACGGTTCCGGCAAATCAACCACGATGAACATCATTGCCGGCGTCCTTGCTCCCGATGAAGGCGCCATGGCGCTGGACGGACACAAGTTCGCTCCTGCAGATCGTCGCGCCGCGGAAAAGGCCGGCATCGCGTTTATTCAGCAGGAGCTGACAATTTTTCCGAATCTGTCGGTTGAAGAGAATCTGCTTTTGGGCCGCGCGCCGCGGGTATCAGGCGCCCTGCCGTTCATTTACCGAAAGCAGCGCCGGAGGCAGGCAATGGAATTCATGCAGGCTGTGGGACTCGACGTGAACACGGGCACGCCGGCCAGCCGGCTTTCGCCTGGCGAAAGGCAATTATTGGAAATCGCTCGCGGGCTTTCGATTGATGCCCGGGTGATGATCCTCGACGAGCCGACCACTTCCTTGACCAGCAAGGAAACGGAACGGTTGTTCGCGCTGACCCGCAGGCTCAAGGCTTCCGGCATCGCGATTTTATATGTCAGCCATGTGCTGAATGATGTCCTTCAACTCTCCGACAAACTTCTCGTGATGCGCGATGGCCGGGTGACCTTTCACGGACCCAGGGCGGACATGTCCCCGGAACGATTGATTGTTGCGATGGTTGGTCGATCCATTGATGCGCTATTTCCGCCATCTCGCGGAACGGTGTCCAAACGAGAAGAAACTCCTGTCCTTGAATTACGCGGTGTAAGCGAACCCGGAATTGTCGAAGGCATCAATCTCAAGGTGACGGTGAGTGAAATCGTCGGCATCTTCGGTTTGATGGGCTCGGGTCGCTCTGAGTTGGCGCGCATCGTTTTCGGTCTCGATCCCCACCGTCAGGGACAGATCAGGGTGAACGGAGCCTCGCTGATTTCGGGCGATCTCAGCGCCCGTCTTCGCTCAGGCATGGCTTTCCTGACCGAGGATCGTCGGCACGAAGGGCTTATGATGGATGCCAGCGCCTCCGAGAACATGTCGCTCGCCGCCCTCCGATCCTTTTCGTCGAGCATTTATGGACGACTGCAAACGGCGAGGCTCAAGCCGGCGTTGAAGGCAATGGCCGGGCAACTTCGTTTGAAGTGCGACAACATTGAAATCGCGCCGGTGCGCTCCCTCTCCGGCGGCAATCAACAGAAGGTCGTAATTGGGCGTTGGCTTTTGTGCCAGCCCAAGCTTCTGATTCTGGATGAGCCGACCCGCGGCGTGGACGTTGGCGCCAGGGAAGAAATCTATGCCATGCTCGCCAAGCTAGTCGCGCAAGGAAAGAGCATTCTGGTCATATCGTCTGAGATCGAGGAACTGATCGGGCTGTGCGACCGCATTGTCGTGATGCATCGAGGTTGCATCGTCAGCGAATTCAGCCGCATGGAATTCGATCAAAAGACAATCTTGTCGGCCGCCTTCGGTCGAGCGAAGGCAGTATGAAAACAGAATCAATCGTTCAAATTCTAAACCGAGTTCTACGGTGGTCGCCGCTGCTGTTCCTCTGCGTTGTGGCCATCGTTTTCACCATTTTGACGCGACGGTTTTTCACTATCAGCAACATCCAAGCGATCTTCGTACAATCAAGCTGGCTGGCACTCGTCGCGTTGGGCATGAATTTCGTCCTGCTGACCGCCGGCGTGGACCTCTCCGTCGGCGCCATCATGTATCTCGCCGCAGTGACCGTAAGCTTGGCAGTTCCCACCGCGCCAGTTTGGGTCGTGGTGCTGGTGGCCATGCTCGTTGGAGCCGTCTTCGGAAGCGCGAATGGATTGTTCATCGTTCGATTGGGAATACCACCGTTCATCGCGACACTCGCAACCGCGTTCATCGGACGTGGGTTGGGGCTCTTTTTCTCGGCAGCCCAGGCGCTTGACGCCGGAGCCCGCCTCGCTGCTGTGGGTCGAGGGTCCTGGTTGGGTATTCCAGTGGTGATCTGGTTCGCCGCAGCCGGTTTGCTCGTCTCACTGACCCTGATGCGAGCCTTGGAATTCGGCAGCTTTGTGCAGGCCATTGGCGCAGACCACGAAGGAGCACGGCGGGCAGGCGTGCCCATCACTCGAGTGACTTGGAGCGTTTATGTGCTTGCCGGTGCATTTGCCGGCATCGGCGGCCTGATCTCTCTAGCCCAGACAGCTTCCGTTTCGCCGGCGTTTGGATTGAATGCCGAGTTTCTCGCGATTTCCGCGGCGGTGCTTGGCGGCACCAGCCTTTTCGGTGGGCGCGGCAATGTCTGGGGACCGATCGTGGGCGTCGTTCTGATCACGACGGTTCAGGACGGCATGGCATTGATTAACGCCAACCCTTACGCCTATCCCGTGACAACCGGTATCGTAATTTTCATTGCAGTTGCGCTGGATTCCCTGCGCTCCAGTTTAACCGCTCGCGTCGAACGAAAGCGAATCCGGGCACTTGAACCCGCGAGCGCCTGATTTTTTCAGCGCTTGATACAAACATCACCTGTCAACCAAATTCATGACAGTCTCCGAATTCGTTACCTGTTATAGACCATGAAATATTTCCTTGTCTTTCCCGCGATTGCTCTCCTCACCTGTACATCGTCGCTCGCTTTGCACGCGGAGTTGAAGCTTCCGTCCATCGTCAGCGACCACATAGTGCTGCAACAAAACTCACCGACCCGATCTGGAGTTGGGACACGCCCGGCACGTGGTGCCACAGAAGGCGTGATCATCCTAGCCCTCGTGGAGGATAGCCCGCACAAAAGATTTAATTCATAAAATCATTACATCGAGCGAAAGGCAAGTTATTCACAAGAATAAAACGCTTGGCCCCCGATGGTGATGACGTTAGTGCCTATCGCCATGCTGGTCGGGTTGGTGTAGTCATAGAACGCCGAGTCTCCGACGCTGTCAACCGGCAAGCCATTAATTGTGCTGGGGATGATCACAATGCCGTTGGAACCGGAGTAGCCGGTGATGTTGAGCGAGCCGTCATTATTCATCGTGAACATCAATTGGGCTTGAGCTAGCGAGGGCAACACCAGCAGCAGCATTTCCAGCAGTCTCATGGCGCAGCCAAGCCGAACTCGCTGGCAAACAAGATTTACATTATGAAACCTCAACTTTGAGTTGCGAAGTACTGGAGTTTGCATAAATAGGCTACTTGACCACTTTCACAGCAATGACGATTTGCGCACGATTCCAGAACCGGGTCAATCCACCATTCTTGTCATCGGTGAGCAATTTAAGGTGATGTCAAACCGGACGTATTGTGACGCAGGTATTGCTGAGGTTTCCCTATCTAACCGAAACCAGCGCGAAGGTGAATCATGGTCCGTTGTTGGGTGGAGCGCTTTGAAAGCCCGCCGCGACCAGCTTTCGAGACCTGATGGTTAAGAAAAAGAAGCCGCCACACGGCCGACCTCTTTTTTAATACGGACCAGTCAATTCCTCCTTGAGTGCCGACAGGCCAATCGTTCCCTTGTCGTGTTCAGATCATTCCTCCAACCATTCACGGTTTCCATTTACTCATTTACAGTGAGATTGTTGAGACTTCGACAAAAACATTTGTGTATTCGACTGCCAGCAAAACTGCCAGCAGCGGAGTAATAAAGGAGTAGTGCCGGAGTAATACCGGAGTTACAGATGGTTAATTCTAAGTCTTGACCGAAGCGAGAAAACCTGCGAAACTCTCAATGTTAGCAGCGTAATTTCTGTAATTTGCGTTTTAGCTGGGGTTTGGGATAAGAAGGGTCAGCAAGTCAAAGCTCGCTGTGCCTGCCCGATTCCGACCTCCGCCTCCAGTCTTAACTGACTTTGCAGCAAGGATATTGGAGACGCAGGGTCCGCAACGGATACCAAAACGGACACCATATTTACTACTCCGTAAGAACTCAGCGTAACCGGCGATAACTCGCCCACTACTCGCTAACTCTTCGGAACCGGCTTCATTTATCCTCGCGGTTGCGTGAAAGAAACTATGAAAACACGTTACCGCTTAACCCGCCGGGGCATCCGGGGCGACAGGTTCTATTGCGTGGACACCACCACCGGCAAACGCACCAGCCTGCGCACGACCAGCGGCGAGGCCGCGCAACAAATTGTCGAGGCCAAGAACCAGTCCGAACGCCAGCCGGTGCTCAATCTGCAAATCGCCAAGGCGTATCTGGCAGGAACAGACAACGGGATTGCCACGCGCACCTGGCAGCAGGCAATTGAAAGCCTCACCAGCACCAAGCAGGGAGCAAACCAGCACCGCTGGAAAACAGCGGCCAGAGACAAGGCATTCGCGCCCTTGATGCCGAGGATCATCATTGAGACGCCCGGCGAACTGCTTTTGAAAGTGATGCAAACGGGCAAGGTGTCCACGAATGTTTTTCTCCGACGCTTGCACAACTTTTGCGTGGACATGAACTGGCTGCCGTGGCCGTTAATTCCCAAACGGCAGTGGCCTCAAGTGAAATTCAAAGACAAACGGGCGATTACGCTGGGGGAACACGAACGAATCATCGCAGCCGAAGTGAACCCGGAACGCAAGGCGCTTTATCAGTTATGCTGGCACTTGGGCGGAAGCCAAGGCGACATTGCGAACATGAAGGGCCAAGATGTTGACTGGCAGAATAACACCGTCAGCTTCGTCCGCAAAAAAACGGGCGTGCCGGTGATCGTTCACTTGGGCACCGAGGCGTTGAACCTGTTCAAAGACCTGCCTGCAGAAGGGGTGCTGTTTCCGTATCTGTCACGGGTGCGGGCGAATGACCGGGCGACCGAATTTAGATCACGTTGCCGGCAGCTTGGCATTTCTGGCGTGTCGTTGCACAGCTACCGCTACGCATGGGCAGAACGGGCAAAGACTGTTGGCTACCCGGAACGATTTGCACAAGAGGCTTTAGGGCACAACAGCAAGGCGGTGCATCGGGCTTATGCAAAACGCGCCTTGATGAAAATTCCATCGCTGGAGGATTACGAGCAGCGGGCAGCGTGAAAGATGCTCTGGTTCAATTTGTGAAAGTGGCCGTGCGGTCTATCCTCACCATAGACAGCGTTTTTATCACATGATTCCACGCATTAGATACCAGTATTACCTTTTCCCAAAGCTTTTGTGACAGCGGCTTTGATGGCGTCTCCGTGCAAGCCTTTGGCGACAATTTTTCCGTCTGGACCGAGAAGCGTGCAACCCTGGAAATCAGAATCCCGTTTACTGGAATCAGCCGGCAGACCCAAGCTGATGCGCAATGGGGTTTGCAGATACCACGGCATATCTCGCAAATGCGTCTGCGGCCATGGAAATTCCACGTCGGGGACACCTCCTACTATGGTATAACCACCCGCTGGCTGCACCTTCAAGGTCAACACGGCAAGTTGGTTTGTTCCGAACGCAGCCCGTGTTTCTCCGACAAACTTGCTTTCCTGATTTGCACTGAAAGCAGACTCGAATTCCAGCAGCACATACTTCCCGCGCTGATCGGCCAGTTTGAAGGTTTCACCGTCCGTGGTCTTCACTTCAAATGGTGTCACCGTTTCGCCAATTTGCGGCACATGAATCATTTCCGGTTGCACCGTTCCCATGTCAAACGGTTCGTCGCTGCGGCTACCGGGCATTTCAGGAATTACAATCGTCCTTCCAGCCGCGCAAACAAGTTCGGCACCGCCGCCGACTTTGTCTCTGGCAACCCTCAACTCAAACCCCCAGATTCCGGCGGGCACATCGTCCACGCGAAATGTCCCGTCGGGCGCGATTTGCCCTTTAATCGCGCGGTAATCGGGGGCGGGAGCTTCAAGCATGATTCCAGCAAACGGCCTGCTGGTATCAGTCGTGCCTTCAGGCGACACCTCGAAAGGAACCGACAGTTTACCGATGACCGCGCGCCCGCTTCCGCCGACGATGATGTGGTTGGTTTCCCCGGGCTTGACGACAAATATTTCTCGGATGCCATTGTGGGAAATGCCACGCACACCGGGTGGCACATAAGTAAAGACGAATCTACCGTCACCATCAGTCACTGTCCTGTAACTCCTAGAATTGTGAAAGACGGCAAGGAGATTCGTGAACCACCCCAACGCAACTTCTTCATTGGTTCCGAGGCGGGTGCCGATTCGCAGAACCCCCTTAATTCGCCCCCAAGGTTGGAGCATGATTTTCAAGCTGTTCGTGAATTCATGCATTTCCAATTCGGCGTATCCGTTTTCACTAACCGCAACAATACCTTCTGCATACTCCGCAGAAGGGAGGATAAAGTGGCCGTCGCGGTCTGCTGTAACCAGAACTTCACCATGGCCGGAAGCCTCCACCAATTTCGCTTGATCCAGCTCAAGTTGATAACCTGAAACTGCCAACGCCACTTGCGCCCCGACCGCTGGTTGTCCATTGGGGAGAAGCACGGTTCCGGTAATGTCCGCAGCAAAGACTGTTATGCTGGACAGCACCCAAACGATCAAAACTCTCATGGCGTGCGAAGTCATCAAATTTGCGAATTACAGTCAAGCATTTACCGCCGAGGATTGACCAACGGATACGACATGTCCGTTCTGCGAACCATTCCCCGAACAGCTTTGCTTGGCGGCATTTCTTTTCTGCCAGTGCTGATTCAGCGCATTCGTGACTTTGGCCAGCCACATGCGATCTTTGACCTGTTCCAGCAGTTCCGACGCGGCAAAATACTTGACGCTCTGCGGTGGCGGATTGCCCAACGGCTTGAGCAAGCGCACGCCCACGAGAATCGGCACATCATGCGGCTGGCAGTTCAGCACCCAAGCCGCCTGCTCCGCTGTCAGACGGGCTGGCAACTGCCCCAGCAGCCGCATAAATTGTTGTTGGTCCTCTCTCATTCCAGTTTGAAATCCTTGAACGCCGGATGCCGCTGGCCGACCAGTTTGACACCCCACCATGCGCCCTCCTTGGTTACGTATTTCGCGCAGTAGTCGGAAACATCGTCCCGGCTATTCACCGGCTCAATCCGATTCCGGCCGTATCGGTCAAACCACTTTTGCCAAAGGTCCCGGCGTGATTTGTTCAAACAATCGCACCACACCGCATGAACGTGAAAACCATCCCGCCCTGGATTCTGTTCCAGTGCGTAAAAATTCGACACGCCCCACATCTCCCGCTTCATGAACTTGAGATAACACCGCTCCGCCGACCAGACCGACGCTTCCCATTTAAACGTCAAATGGGCAATCACCTGCCACGGTGCCAGTGAGTGAACCCAATCACCCATCGCCACCGCCAACTCGGCAGCTTTGACCCGATCAGCCGGCTCAATATATCGCGCAATGTTCATATTTGACCTTCACTGCTCCGTGTCTGGACACACCTTTCGGACAAGGATGCGTTGGCGTGGGGCGCGCTTCGCGCGCTCCCACGCCAATCCCTTCCACGGGGTCGTCCTGTGTGACCACGTTCCGAACTACTCCAAGGCCAATACCGACACCGCCCGAACGATGACGCCGTTGTTGGCGCAAATGGCCTTGGACTGAACTTCTTGGTATAAACTGGCGATGACCACACGACGGTCCGCCATGATGTTCTCCGCTGCTGTCGAGCAACCGTGAATATAAATGAAGCCTTCTCCGAAGAGTTACCTGGTAGTGGGAGAGTTGTCGCCGGTTAAACCGAATTCTGACGGAGTTGTAAATTGAGTCATTCGCAAAAGCCGATTGACCGGCGTAACCGCTTTCCCCCTGGCGCAAAGACTTTCGCGCTGTCCGCTTTGCTCCCATCACAAAAGACTTTGCGCCAGCCCGATATTGGCGCGACCAAAGCAGCGTGGCCGTTCTTCGAACCGCCTGCGGCTAATTCTCCGCCCGGCAACGCCGCTTCCGGCGCGAAACGCCTTCGGTTCTGATTGGTAGCGGGGACCGGAGCGACTTCATCGTCCTTTCGCATTTAGTTCAAACATCCGGCGTGACCGGACTCAGACGCCACTGCGCTCGTCCTGGCTTTCGCTCCATTCCGGCAGCTCGTTTTATCACGGATGACTCAACCGATAAAACATATTGCTTGCAGGCAGTGTGATGTTCAGATAATTCGTGCCGTTGGAGGTTGTCACGCCGCTGCCGGCCAACCAGCCGGCGGGCATGGTCAGACTGTTGTTCTGCTGCAAAGTCCAGCCCGACACGTCCTGCCAGAACACCGTCACGGTGCCGCCGGATTGGCTGATGTAAAGCGTCGGCCCCTGCAATGCAAAAATTGTTCCGAAACCCAAATCTCCGCCACTTTCCGTCGTCCCGTAAAAAGAGCCGTTCTTCCCTTGCAGAAGCGCCGCTTCAGGTTCACTGCCGTTGGCGTATGCCGTGTCAAGGAAGGTATAGAGGACGGTGAAGCCGCTGCCGTCCGTGTTCAGCTTGAACACCGTGCCGACACCGTAGCCGCCCCCGCCGCTTCCTGACGCCGTTCCATAGAGCGCCCCGTCATTCCCTTGCACCAGCGGAGCGGTAGGACTTGCCCCACTGGTGTCGGGGTAAGCCAAGAAATCGTAGATGTCCGTATAAACACTTCCATCCGTACTGAGTTTGAAAATCATGCCCTCCTGGTTTGTGCCGCCGTAAGGTGTCGTTCCGTAGAGAAAGCCGTCTTTTCCTTGCACGAGCGCCGCCTGAGGTTCTTCACCGTCGGTGCCCGCGCCAAAACTATGGATTACCGTAAAACCGCTCCCATCGGTAGCCAATTTGAACGCTGTGCCCGAGCCGTTCGTTCCGTTTAGTGTAGTCGTTCCGTAAAGCATACCGTCGCTGCCTTGCACCAATGCCGCAGCAGGGAATTCCCCGCTGGTCTCCGGTGCCACAGAGAAATCGTAGATCATCTGGTAACCGCTCCCGTTGGTGTTCAATTTGAACACGGTGCCGGCGTCGTAGATGCCGCCGTGCTCGGTCGTGCCGTAGAGCGCCCCGTCGCTGGCTTGCATCAGCGGCGCAACAGGTTGCGCCCCGTCGCCATAGGGGGTTTGAAAGGTATAGAGCACCATGAAGCCGCTCCCGTCGGGGTTCACCTTGAACACTTCGCCTCCGTCGTAAATCATGTCCTGGTAGATGCCACCATTGAATTCCGTCGTTCCGTATAGCACACCGTCATTTCCCAGAATGACATTCACCGAGTTACCGGCGGTGGTCCCGGTGAACGGTCCAACCGGCAAGTTTAAAAGAATCGTGTATCCGCTCCCGTCCGGGTTGAGTTTGAACACCGTGCCAGCGCCGATGTAGCCGACGCTGCCGCCTTCAGTCGTGCTGCCATAAAGCGTGCCGTCGCCGCCCTGGACCAGCGCCGCCGTCGGGTTTATTCCGTCGCCGCCGGTGTTGGAGAAAGCATGGAGCGTCGTGAAGCCGCTCCCGTCGCCGTTCACCTTGAACACCGTGCCGTACGAGTTGCCGCCGAACGCCGCCGTCCCATAAAAAGCGCCGTCGGCCAACTGGATCAGCGATGCCACCGGCGTCTCGCCGTCAACGTTGGTTCCATAAGAGTCAATATTGCCCGGGGAGGTAAAGCTGTAGACCGTGGTAAAGTCGCTGCCGTCCGTGTTCAGCTTGAACACCGTGCCGGCGCCATTTTCATTATTTGCGTTGTTTCCTGCCGTTGTTCCGTAAAGCTCGCCATCGTTGCCTTGCACCAGCGCCGCTTCAGGATACAACCCATCCGGGTACACTATCTCTTCACCAACACCCTGGATATATTCATAAAAATACGTGAAGCAGTACAAGTTCGTGTAACCGCTCCCGTCCGTGTTCAACTTAAAGACCACTCCCAGGGAGTTGGAGCCGCCGTCCTCGGTCGTGCCATAGAGCGCCCCATCATTTCCTTGGATCAACGCCGCAACCGGAGATGCGCCGTCGTCGTTGTCACCCGTAAAGGGGTGGAGCACCATGTAGCCACTGCCATTCGTTTGCAACGTGAACACCGTTCCCCCGCCGCCGCTGCCGCCGTCTTCAGTCGTGCCGTAGAGCGCCCCATCACTGCCTAGCAACAGCGCCGCGAAAGGTCTCTCCCCGTCGCCGCTGGTACCCGTAAAGGTATGTAGCACCATGAAGCCGCTACCGTTCGTGCTCAACTTAAAAACAGTGCCTCCGGAGCTGTAACCGGCGGCGGTTCCGTAGAGCGTGCCGTCGCTATCTTGCACCAGCGCCCCCGCCGGATACCCCGTGGTCCCGTCGCCGAAACTAAAGAGCACTTTGTAACCGCTTCCGTCCGTGTTCAACTTGAATACCGTGCCGGCGTCATAGGTGCCGCCGCTCCCGGTCGTGCCGTAAAGCATCCCATCACTGCCTTGCACCAGCGCCGCACCAGGGTTTTCCCCGTCGCCGCCCAAGCCCGTAAAGGGATGGAGCACCGTGAAACCGCTCCCGTTCGTGTTCAACTTGAACACCGTGCCTTCGATGGCGCTTGGGCTGCCGTATCCTGTCGTCCCATAGAGTGCGCCGTCACTCCCCTGGATAACGTTAGCAAAAGGATTTGCGCCCGATTGGGCGGGGATGCCAAAGGATTTAAGTCGCTGAAATGTAAACTGCGCTTCTGCCGGCTGAACCCACGCCAGCCCCAGCCCCAGCATCAACGCCAAAAGGACTAGGTCCCGCCACGGTGCAGGTTTCGGGCAAGGTTCATGGTGGTCCGGCGTTGCTCGGTGTTTGTCGTGGCTGGCCCTGCCGGAGCAGGGGCAAACGATTGGGCGTGGAAGGATCGGGATTTTCATGGGCATATTTCGATTTGTAATGATTGGCCGTGAGCGAAGGGGGTTGAGTGAAAGTTGAGCGTCAGTGGAAAAACAAACGGCTGGTGACGGGGACAAGTCATGGATTCTCTGTGATCCGGAGTCACGGCGGGCGTGGTGCCGGGTTTCAGGTTCGGATTCATGACTGTATCACTCACAATTTGTCCGATCCGATCACTGTGGCGGCAACAATGACCACCGCCAAGATCAGGGCGATCACCAACAAAGTGGTCTGCTCCGCATTCGATTTTGCGCACTTGGGGCGCCGGGTTCATTAGCTGTAAAAAGCATTTCCCCCGATTGGCGACACTGGCTTTTGAAGGAACACCGGGGGGCGAACTGCTCCAGCAAGCAAATATTCCATCTGAAAATTTTCAGCTTGTCAAGCAAATGTAATAGAATATATCAGAAATTATTAATTCTCTCGGACCGGGCGCGGCTTGATCCGGTGTTGGCGGGTGCAGACACTTCTCCAACGGGCAGTTAAATTGCCACGGACACCAAAAGAGTTAAGAAGGGTTAAGCTGGGTTAAGCCGAATTATGTTGAATAGCCAATGAATTCGGGTATATTTGAAGCGCAACAGCGGGGTAAATCGGCCGATTCCGACCCACGCCTTCAAGCCTGCCGTTACGCCTGGGCGGAACCCGCTAAGACTGTCGGCTACAGGAATTAGCCTTAACCCCGCCGCACTTTTCAACCTCCGTTTACAGAAATACCTGCGCGAATTTGCCACCACAGACCTGCATTTCTTTCTGGGCACAACAAAGCAATTCCACAGTTGGACGGAAAACCCGTGGGCCATCATCGGTGTATTTCCAATCCCGCACGAACACCAGGCCGAACTTCTCTGGTTCCAGTATAAGTTTCTGACCGTTCTTTTGACAGTGATGGTGGAAAATCAGGGTTGGTGCTTCAGCGTGAAATATTCTATGGTTGCACTCAAATCCTTGCGAAGGTTTCCTTCTGGTGCAAAACCGGCAGCGCGCAATTTTTCAATAGAGGCCAGCGAATGTTTCACGTCACCGAGACGGTCGGGCGTGTACTTGATTTTCGAACGCGAGCCGGTCAGGTGACAAACGGTCTCTGCCAAATCGTTGATGGTGATGCACTGGCCGGACGCAAGGTTAAAAACTCCCGTCGCATCGGATCGCGTCGCAAAAAAAACATTCGCCATTACGATGTCTTTCACGTAAATGAAATCACGCGTTTGTTCGCCGTCGCCGAAAATGGTGATTGGCTGATGCTTAATCGCACGATCAATGAAAACCGGCACAGCGGCGGCATATTGGCTCTTCGGATTCTGATGCGGTCCAAAGACATTGAAGTAACGCAGACAGGTTGTCGCCAGCCGGCCTTCGCGGGCAAACATTCCGCAATAAAATTCACCGTCCAACTTCGTGATGGCGTAGGGACTTTTCGGTTCGGGCAACATCGTCTCGACTTTGGGTGTAACAGGATTGTCGCCGTAAATCGCAGCCGAACTGCTGAAAATCAATTTCCTCACCTTTGCGCGCGCGGCCTCTTCAAGCACGACAAGCGTGCCCGTCGTGTTAATTTCGTTGCACTCGATTGGCTTTTGCATGGACTCCGGCACGCTGACCATTGCCGCGAGATGAAAGACAAAATCCACGCCCCCCATCGCACGGCGAACGGCTTCGCGGTCGAGGATGGAAGCTTCAATGAACTCGTGTTTGAAGCCCGCAAGATTGCGTTTGAAACCAGAGCACAGATTGTCCAACACGCGCACCTCGGCTCTGTTATGGAAATGTTCGGCGATGTGGCTGCCGATAAAACCGGCGCCGCCGGTAACCAAAACTCTCATTCAAATCCTTTCCACGAGTTTGTTCATTTGCTCTTCCTGCTGTTCGATGGACTCAACCAGCTTGAACTGTGTGCGGCAGCGGTCAAGATTATGGTTTTCGCGATGCACCTTGAAATACGTGTCACCCGCCAGGAAATCCGTCAGAAAACGGATGCCAATTTCAAGCGTGATGAGCTTGCCAGAAAACGGGAGATATTTTTTCTCAGCTTCAGTCAAAAAATCGCCGGCCGACGCCAGATAACCGCGCGCCAGCGCCTCGAACATGGGGAATTGCATGGTGACCTTGGATAGGTCACGCTCATCTTCCTTTACCGGGCTGGTGGTCGTGCGCACCAAGTCGCCGAAATCATAAAGTGCCAGTCCTGGCATCACCGTGTCGAGGTCAATGATACAAATCCCATCACCAGTGGTGTCGTCCAGCATCACGTTGTTGAACTTGGTGTCGTTGTGCGTCACCCGCTCCGGCAGCCCGGCGTCAAGCAACGTGCCGGTGATGGCCTCATGCTTGAATGCAAATTCAATTTCCGGCTCCGCGAATTTCGCACGTTTGACCGTGTCGGCTTGAATCGCTTTTTCCAGCGCGGCAAAGCGCTTTGGGGTGTGGTGAAAATCGGGAATCGTGTCGTGCAGCCGGGACGCGGGCAAATCCGCCAGCAGCCTTTGAAACCGGCCAAACGCCTTCGCCGCTGCAAACGCCTGCGCGGGTGATTCAACGGCGTCGTACGTGCGCGCCTTTTCGATGAAAACGTAAGCCCGCCAGTAGTTTCCGTGTTCGTCGCAATGGCAGGGTCCGCCATCTCGCGATGGAATCAGCGTCAGCGTGCGGCGACTGAAGTCGCGTTCGCTGTTGATTTTGCCGCCGAGATGCGCTGTGACCCGCTGAATGTTTTCCATCAATGCAACGGGATTTTTGAAGATGTTATGGTTGATGCGTTGCAGAATGTAGCGCACCGGCACACCACCCTGATCAAACTTGACACAGTAGGTGTCGTTGATGTGACCGCTGCCGCAAGATTCGGCAGCAACGAATTCGCCGTAGATTTGGAATTGTCGCGCCATCGCGCGAACATCGTGGGGCCGGTTCATGTCCAGAGGTTCTGAGGGTAGTCGCCTCGGGCGACGAGCGCAAGAGTGCTTTCCACGACGCGCGGATGGTCGTCGTGATAAGTAACGCCAAACCACGAATCCGGCGTGCGGAGCACCTTGCATATTTCTTGACCAGTGCTGACCAGGGCGTTCACAGCCGCCGGAAGGTAGAACTCGGCTTTTTCGTCCTGTACACGTTTTTCAAGAAATTCATTGAACATCCTTTGCAAATGCCCGAAGAGGGTTGGCGTGAACCCCCACATGTTCATCGAAGTGGTTTCGTCGCCGCTGAGATGATGAACGATCCCGGCATCATCGGTGTATTTTGCAGCGGTGCCATCCATTTCGATACCCGTGATTTCAGTCACGGATTGCAGGTAACGGTCGCCAGTCACCTGACAAACGCCGCGCGCCACGCTACCGAATTCGGAAAGTGTATTGCGCAGAAGGAACCCCACCATCGCATAGTCTCGATTGCTGGAATGCAAATGTTCCGCCAGTACGCGGAAGGAACTTGCCCCATAGAAATCATCCGCGTTGATGACGCCAAAGGGTTCAGAAATGGCGCCAGCAGCCGCGAGGATCGCGTGCCCGGTGCCCCATGGTTTTTTGCGACTGGCCGGAACAGAATATCCCGGCGGCAGCATGTCGAGGTGTTGAAAAACATATTCGACTGGAAACCGTTTCTCGAATCGCTTGCCGATGATTTCCCGGAAGGGCGCTTCGATGTCACGACGGATGACAAAGACGAGCCTGCCAAACCCGGCGCGTAACGCGTCGAAGATCGCGTAATCAATGATGGTTTCGCCATTCGGGCCGACCGGGTCAATCTGTTTCAGGCCACCGTAGCGGCTGCCCACGCCCGCTGCTAAAATCAGCAAGGTTGGTTTCATCGAATCTGCCTAAACTTTCTGCCAGTCGGGTTTGTGTTCATATGGTGGCGTGGTTTGGCCGGAAGTTTTGGCAGTGTTAAGGTACTTGTACAATACAGCCGGTTGAAAACCGGGATCAAGCGGCGCGGGAATTACGAGGATACGTGTTCTGTTCATTTATATACGCAGAAAAATTTTACGCCAATACAACCACCACAGAATCAGCCACTCCACCATCATAACGCCCAGGCCCAGCACCAACGGTTCATAAGTCTTGCCCAAAAGCTCAAAGCCGTGATGGCCAAGGTGTCGCAGCAGGGCTTCGGTGATGAAGCCGACAAACAGCCAGGACATCACATACGCTGCAATCGAATTCATCCCCACCACTTTGACCGGGAAGGTCCAAGTGCGCCGGTTCCATACGTCAATGATCAGGTAAAATCCCGCCAAGATGAGCAAACACCAACCGCCGCTGAACAGCACCCAACCCGGTGTCCAGATGCGTTTCACTACGGGGCAAATACCCACAGCACCCAACAGCCAGCCGATGGCGAGGCTGGCGACACCGGCAACAGCCAACCAACGCACCTTGCCGAGCGGCGGGCGTTCGCTGCGCAGCACACCACCGGCGAGCAAACCGAGAATCATCGTGCCCAATGTTGGAATAAAGTTTAACGTGGAATAACCGCCATCGTCGGCATAGGCAAATGGATGCGCTTGCGGAAAAAGATTCAAAAACCGAATGTCAAACGCCCATGCCAAATTGGTGTTTAGACTCCAATGTCCCGCAAAACCGGGAAGCTGCAGGCTTGGGCTTGTGCCAGCTTTGGTCCAGTCAAAATTCGGACCCGGCAACGGAAAGAGCGCAAACGCCGACCAATAGGCAACCAGGATGACCGCCAGTGCGCCCCACTGAACACGCACCGACCGCAATGCGAGCAAATACAGGAAGCCGTAGCCAAGGCCGATTTGCGTGAGAGTGTCCTTAAAAGTCCAATAGGTTTGCGGATGGTCAATTGACCGGAGAAAAATGCCCAAAAAGATAAGCACCAAGGCGCGCCAGAAGGCATGTAAAGTGCGCTGCCATTGTGGCTGTCCCACAGTAGTCCGCCGCGCCAGCGAATATGGCAGCGCCACCCCCACAAGAAATGAAAATCCCGGCTGGATCAAATCGTGCAGCGAGCAACCGATCCACTCGACGTGGGATTGTTGGCAGGCTAAAAACGCCCACAATCTGCTCCCCGGTAAAGCCTTGGCAACGCTATCCACATCCAGAACTTCACTCAACATCAGGAGCATGACGAATCCCCGAAAGGCATCTATCGAGCCGACACGGTTCCCCATTCCTCCGGCCGGCACAGCAACCGAAGTGGTTTTGTACGAAACAGAAGCCGCTGTGTTCATTTCATTTTCATTTCTTCCAGTACCAGCACTTCAAACGAATGCATGGTGAACGTATGCGGCTGGCCGGCCTGCAATTCCACCGCCGGCTGCTGGCGGTCCTCTTTCCACGGACTGTGCATGATATAGCTTGTTCTGGTGTGCGGTGGCAGTTGGAATAATTCCTTCACATCCGCAGTGAAGGCGGCGGGTTTGTCGTCCGGATTGCGCAACACCAAAATGGCCTTGCTTGGCGACCACGATGCCCAGCCGTAAATTTCACCCTTGTCCGGATTGCCGCCAATCCAGTGGGTGTCCACCAACACATCGGCGTTCGCGCGTGACCATTTGGCAGCCTCGGCCAAGTCGTCCCAGTTCTGCTGGTCCAACAGCTTGGGCGTGATATACATCTCTTGCAATTGTGTGCCGTCGCCGAAAAACTCGCGCACCTGGTCGGCGAAGTCCGCATCGCTCAGGCTACACAGATGAATTGCATTCGTCGCGTAAATAATGCCGTGCAACATGAGCGAATTCAGCGGATACAGCGGCGCATGCTCCACGACGTTTTGATATATCTGTGCGTCGCGGTAAGTCATCCACTGTTGGCACCACGAACCTTTGCCTTGGAAGTCGTGATCCGCGCCGCCGCGCCACGTTGAGTCCACGTAAAGCAGCCAGAATGGCGAGGGCCAGGTGCCGGTCGTTTGGTTGATATAAATGTCGGGCTTGGCGGCGCGCAGGTCGGCGATCAGCCGCATCATCGCGTCGCCATCGCGCGTCAGCCCGCTTTCGCTCGCCTTGGCACCCGCCGCCAGCCCGTCAAACTTGAACTGGTTGACACCGTATTTTTGAACCATCTCCAGGCAAATATCGTGGAAACGCCGGTAATACTTCGGTCCGGCCAGTGAAAAACCATTGGCGTTGGTCTCGAAACCTTGCCCGGACCCGTATTTAAGTCGTTGTTCCTTTGCTTCGTTGTAACCGCCAAAGGGCGATAACCACACACCGATGCCGGCGTCGGATTTCGCGGCAGCCCTATTCAGAGGCGTGAAGCCGTTGGGAAAACCGCTATTGAATTTCCAGAGCGTCCGGTTGTCATCCCAACCGTCGTCCAACAGAAATGAATCCAATTTGACATTGCGTTTCTCGACCAACTCCCGTCCGATTTGGTTGATGACCTCCAGGCCTTCGCTTTCGTTGTATTTCCGGCCGGCCCAGGCGATGTCGTACCAGGAATTATAATGCGGAAACGGCCGGTACGGATGGGCGCGTTCGCGTTCAATGTAGGCGAGAAAACCGCGCCGCAATTGCCCGGCTGGCGCGACGCCGATCACGCAACTCTGCGTCAGGGTTTCGCCGTCTTTCAAAATGGCATTGCGGACAAAACTGCATTGCATGACGTTACTGGAATCCACCAGGTTTTGCGCCATTGGATGTTCATAGCCAAAAAAGAAATCGCCTGCCACCACGGGCGAGCCATCCACCGTGCCGATGGTTTTCGCACCAGGAACTTCTTCGTCCTGCAATATGATTTTTCCCACTTGAACGTCCTTGTCGGTGGCGCGAAGCGCGAGTTCTTCGCGAACATACGCTGAGCCGTCGCGCAAAATCACGCGCCATTCGGCGGAGAGATTTCGATTCCTGTCGGAGAGTTTTACCACGAGTTGTCGGCCCGGAAAATGGCGCGCCAGCATAGGCGAGTCAGGTTCCGGCTTCAGCCGTCCTGCTTCCGGCGATCCATCCAGCTTAAAGTCGGATGCTTTTACAACCGCGCCGTCCCCCAACACCAATTGGAAACATTCCCCGGTGAGATTGAGCGTGGTTTTATTAAGTTTGTCATCCACCTGGACGGGCCGAAATTTTCCGTCCACCAAATGCCAGTGCCAGGCAATGGCCGTGTTTTCCAATTGTCCACTGATTTCGCCGGCATGGCCGGCGAAAATTCCCAACGACAGGAACAGACTGATGATGGATTTCATTTAGATTCTTGCGCGTAAAGTGGTCTTTGAATGATTTCTTTTTCTCCGCCCTCAAAATATTTCCCGATTTCCTCCAGGTTTTTTCCCTTGGTCTCCGGCAGAAAGAACGCGGCAGTAACGAAATAAATCACGGTGAATCCGGCGAACGCGAAAAACATGGTGGAGCAACCGTATTTGCCGACCGTCGGCAGGAAGATCGCAGCGATGGTCGTCGAGACGGCTTGATTAATTACCAGCGCGATGCTCATGCCGTTGGAGCGGATGCGCGTGGGCATCAACTCGGACAACACCAATGGAATTAATCGGAACGCAGCCGGACGCAATAAGCTTTGATGAAGATAAATTCACCGGTTTGGTCAATCGTTGCATTTTTATAGACCTATTGAGGTGTTGCCAACATACAAACAACGCTCCGCTCACTCGTCCAACATGAATTTGCAAAGGGCGTTAACGCGGTGGACTATTACTTCACCCTTTCAAAATAACATAATTCATCATACGGAACAGCCACCGGTAAAGTTGCCGGCCCTTGATACAACTTTCCATTAAATCCCTTCCACGCACCGCTTGGCAAAATCACTTCCCTTTGGGTCGCTCCCTTCTCCAATACCGGCGCAACCAGAATCTGATCGCCCAACATGAACTGATCATTCACGCGTTCATACCCCTGGTGTGGGAATACATATTCCAAGGAACGGACAACCGGTTCGCCCGTTGAGGCCGCCTGCTTGACCAGATTCAAAATATTACCCTTATGTTCCTCCCTCACCTGGACGGCTTTGAGGACCGCCTGCAGATGTGCTTTGTCGAGCACGCGCCAAGGCGCCACGGAGAACTGCATCATGGGCATCAAGGCCTGGCATTGCGTAGAACGCACAATCAACTCCTGGTCAATGGTCGTGCCCGGGAGAAACGATGTGAATTCACCGCCCCCAATCATGTCGGGACATGAAAATGGATAACCCATCAATCCTTCGAGAATCATATCAGGAATTAATTTCCTGAGATCTGTCCAAGAGTGTGCCTTGTCACTCAATCGTTCACCGAGAGGCTGGCCGCCCATCTTCCACATGGCCCGATATTCGTTCAACGGATAATGAAGCCCGATTTTCCCATACAACTCCGTTTGTGCATTGGGCGATGCCGGCTGCAAAGTTGTAACCCCGCAATAAAAAGAACTGTCACCGCCATCAAGCTTGAATCCATCCACTTGATAGGTGGTTTGCAGGTAATCCAGCCGGGACCGAAACCAATTCACTGCTTTGGGGTTGGTGAAATCGAGGAGCGCACTTGCTCCATTCCACCACCTGACGATGGCCGGCTCACCTGAATGATCCTTTACCAGAAGGTTTTGCTTTGCCAAATCACGGTAAACATCGCAGTCGGGGCTGATAAACGGACATACCCAGAGCATCACCTTGAACCCGTCCGCGTGCAAGGTGGCAATCATGGTTTTGGGATCAGAAAACCTTCCTTTATTAAAATCCCATTTCCCGTAATCCTCCTGCCAATTGTCATCAACCATTAGCACTCCGGCGGGAAAACCATGGTCCTCAATCCCTTTGGCGTATTTCAGTATACCCGCTTGATTCTGGTCGTACATCAACTCTATCCAAGTATTGTACTGGGGATTTGAAAACAACAGCTCATCCGGGGTTTTTCCCGAAGGAGGAAAATACTTGCTGCTGGCATACAAAAACGCGTCGCGCAGTGAATTTCCCGCTTTGCTCTGAAATATCTGTCCGCTTGGGGGATCCAACTGGAGGCCTTTTCCCCCTTGAAACCGAATCTCGAATGGAGCTTCCGACCAGATTACGTCCCCTTGGTCGGACAATAGCAACGGCTGGACTTGATTTTGGTGATTATTTCCGCGCACATCAACCGTATAACCGTCCGCCATCGGCATCTGGAAACCGTCTTCAATGATGCCCGCCCACCAAGCGACATTTGTTGGCGTTGTAACCGTGATCGTATTCGCGTCCGTATTCTGCGATGTTTGGCTCAACATGCAATGTGGAAGCACGATCAGCGCAATAACCAGACGTAAGCAGCCTTTCATAAGTTGGAATTGAACGAATCTTGGGATGGCAAGGTTGGACGCAATAAACGGGGCGCCGGAAAACCGGCGCCCCGTTCTTTTCAATTATGGATGGAAGAGTCCAAAGAAGCAATTCGTTGGGGCATGCCCGAATGCCGTGTTCAACGTTGATTGATTGATAACGGTTAAACGTTCGGCGCCTCCCACACTAATCCAACCTGTGGCAGCGGTTGGAAGACTCGACCATTGAGAACTCCCAAGTTGTTTTGCGAGATTGTCGCTGGCGTATAGGTTGGTGAAACCATAGTCCGGAAAGGGCCAGGTGACCCAATACTTCGCGTCCGGAGCGGTAATGAAAACGCCCGGAGGATCCTCGGCATACAGCACCCAAGTGGCGGGATTAAGCGATGCGAAGGTGTCGTTGATAGAACCCGCCGAACCTGAAACCTGGACCCGGCTGAAGGTGGACGACTGCCCGACATTCGCATTATTATTCGGCAGAGTACCAACATAGACAGACAGTGGATCCTGGAAAAGTGACGCATCACTCGCGGGGATGGTGAAGTTTGTGCTGGTATTATCAGGGGTAGTTATTGTGACGTTGGTGTTGTTGTTAAAGGTCAGGATCCAATTTCCCACGGGGCCGGATGCGCAAGGTATACTCACGGCTAAAGCCATATTCCCGCTACTCGGATTATTGACCTTGTATTGCAAAGTGCCCGCCCCAGTTCCATCCGGGTTCTCGCCCACAAAAAAGTCAACCACATTCGCTGAATACCAATCGACGCTGGGACCGGCTACCATACCCGCACCTGGAATTAGGAACATTTGAGATTCAAATCCGGGGTAATTCACGCCCGGACAGGCGGCAATATTCATGGAATACGTCGTCGTAGGGGAGACAGCCGTGGCCGTGTTCCAGGAATAGTTGCTGTTGACCGTTTGGACCATCTGGCGCTGCCAGGTGCCGAGCGGCTTGCTGCAAATGCAGGTCAGACCCGCCGGCGGGGCTTTGGCCAGGCTTAACGTCGGCTGGTTCGTGAAAACAGTGGGCGGAGCAGTAAATACGATATTGTCAATCCAAACAGAGACGGGGCCGGTCGGGCTGGAGGTGCCGTCGGAGATGAACCCGATAATCGCCTCGCTGTTGAGCGCGTTCGTAATCCCCGAAAAGGAACCACTGAAGTGCTGCCACTCGGCTGTTGGAGCCAAATTGACCCAGCCTACCAACGTGACCCACTGATTATTGATGATAAGTTCCACGGCGCCGTAAGACCACCCGTCTGCCGAAAGAGAGGAATTGGTGACGTCAACCTTGATATCAACATCAAAGTTTATGTAGTTCGAGCAACAGAACGTTGGGGTGCCCCAGGCGAATTGAATGTCGTTCCAACCCTCATTCCAACTGGGATCGGATTGCAGCGGCCAATTCACCGTCACATACATCGATCCGCTGCTTGGGTTGCCAGTGGAGTCCTGCGTTGCATCGAACGAATAATCGACGCTATAGGCATAGTCCCTGAAGTTCGCCCAGTCGAGGCCGAAGGTGCCCCCTCCGTCGTTGTCGAAGGAGTTGACGATCAGGTCTTGAGCTTGGGCCCCAAGGCCCGAGCATATCAGCGCGAAACCAGCCAAGGCTGAAAGCAGACGCCGTTGTATTTTTGGTATTTGTTCAATGTTTTTTGTTTTCATGGGATTTTAGTTTGTTTTTGGTTGAGGTTATTTTCGGTGATTGTGATTGTGATTGTGCATCCAGTAGTGCTTGATTCGTTGGCATTTAAGGCTGGCTCACGACACGATAGAACCGCGCTGGTGGCAGGATCTCATCAGTAAAACTCCATTGGGTCGTGCTTGTGTTGGTTGTTAGTAAAGGCGTCCACGTGAGAAAATTGGATGTATCCTCAATGATCCATGTTCCTGGTGCCGCACTGCTGACTTGGAGGACAAAACCGGAGGGAAATGAACTGCCGCTCAACGTCGGTTGCGTAAGGTCCGGCAAAACAGAAAATTGTCCCAGTGTAAGCCAGCCCGCGAGGTCGGCATCCTGCGCCTGGTTGGCAAATCGGAGCGGCACGCCGTTCGTCAACGGATTCAGCGCACGCATCAGAAGTTTGTATTGGCCGACAGCCAAACCGTGATTGGTTTGGGTGTAACTCCAAACAGCGTTTGTCCCGGGAAGAAGTGAAGAGAGCCTCCACGGTGTTGTCCAAGACTGCACGAGCGTACTGCTGCCGTTGAGGACACCGAGTTGTACCGGCCAGTCGTAGTAAAACGGCGCGACGCCGGTGTCCAAGATTTCCACGCTCATGTTCAGTGGCCCGGAAGCACGCGCATCCACCAACATCGCGTTGGTGACATAAAACTCGTAACCCAACTGCTGTGCGCCAGCCAGTGCCAGGTTTTGCTGCACACCAGTGAAGCCGGGACTGAACACGCCTTGGTTTAACATCCACGAAGCGTGGGTGAGGGCGACGCAATTGGTGTACGCCTGGCCCGCCGGAACGCAGTTCGGCTGGCTGGTGTCCCACATGCAGGACTGGACTTCCGGCCGCACCTCGCCGCCGATGGGCTGTGTGAGCCACTTGTTCGTTTCACCCGCGGCCGCCAGCAAACCAAGGAAGTTGTAGCTCGGCGGGGCGATGGTGTCATACGCGAACGAATCGTCATGATATCCGATCGGCAGCGTGGCCGGATTAAGGTTTCCAGCGGGCCAGCGGACGAGCAGCTTTGTTTTATGAAACGCATTTGTGTACGCCACCAGCACTTCGTTCTGCACGGTAACCGAGGCAAACCACTCGGTCTCCGGGTAGGTATGCCATTCGCCCCAATACCCGAGCAACCCGAGCTCGATAAAACCGATGCGCACGTCGCCGTCATAACGCGCGCCAAGCGCGGCAATGAAATTCGTCAGCGCCTGATCCAACAGCGGGTTTCCGTAATCCGGGCAAACGCTGATGCCGTCGTTGTCGTAATCATCGTAAGTGTACGTTACGAGACCGGCGTCCAGCAGATACTGGGGTATGCCGGTTGGCAGCGTCGGATAATCAAGATAAACGCGAAATATTGTTTGATGACCGCGTTTAACGTCGGTGCTGAGTAATGTCTCGAGGCTCGACCAGTTGAAGTTCGTCGGCCCGGTCATCAATGAGCGCAAGGGGAGATAATTCCACTCCATACTATAGGGGAATGTCGTATAACTGCCCGTATAAGGCATAAAACCCTTAAGCGGGTTATTGGGTGGTGCCGGAGTGTAGCTGAGAGAATAGAAATTCGTTGCCAAGGGTGCCGCTGCCATACAACAACTGAAAGCTGCGGCAAGAATGAAAGAGGCTACGAACTTCATAAGAATCGCCTTATTGAGGCCAACCAGGCGTCAATGAATTTACAATGGCGTTAGATACATGATCGTGCCATACACAACCACTGTTGAATACTTGCACAACGATGCAGCCTGAATACTTTCGTGGCTGCCCCCCGGCTCCATTACCGCGCGCCAGCGAGTTCATGTCCGCGTTCATCCGTGCCTCTCGGTTTTTCGAGAAATCAAGTTTCATCAAATGAGTAAATGAATAAAAGCCGCTTTATTTAGTAGGGGGTTGAATGATGGCCGGAGCAACCCAGTTTTTATGCCAATCGAATGTCCAAAGGTCGTTCAATTTCTCAAAACTTGCGTGGCCGTCATAAAAAACCACGTTGATTCCACCGGGCAAACCCGAACTCGACGCTATGTTTCTCGGAGCGCTTGCTGGAGGGAGTCCGCCATGCCGAGCGATGGTGACACGTCCCATGTGCTGGATGCCCTGTGCGCCAAGGTATAAATCTTGCGCAGGACCTTCAGTTTCCTTCGGCCACCCATCCACCCATACGGAATCACAAAACAGCGGTGTTGTTGAGGATTGCATGACGCTCGAGGCTGTGTATTTCTGGCCAGCCGGCACAATGATCGTCGCAGAATAGTCGCCATAGTATAACCATCCATTATAGCCGTAACTTCCGTAATAATTGGTAGTGTATGGCCCCCATTTCCACAGTTGGTCGCCGGTTCCGAAAGTGTATAGGGTGCTTATATACGTTCGCGTTGACGTAGTGGTCGCCATTGGACATTCTCTAATTTGATCCACATTGCCTTGGAAAGCCATTAACATGGCCATCCAAAGATTGTCTTTGTCTGTTTTATCAAATTCAATGCCATATTCTTGAACATACATGATGTGCGCAATTCCCAATTGCCTCACATTATTCTGACACTGAATGCGACAAGCCTTAAGTTTGGCACCTGCAAGGGCCGGCAACAGCAGCGCCGCCAGTATGGCAATAACGGCAATGACAACCAACAACTCAATCAGAGTAAAGGCATGCGCCGGGTGCCTTTGAAAATAGATAGCGGGCTTCTTTATCATGGTATGTAATTGTGGTCTTTCTTTTTGGCATTGTCTATTATTTCTCAAATTCTGTCATGTCGGCCAAATGAGTGACATTGCTTCACGGGATTATATCGTTCACAAACCCAAATAACATGAAATGAGTTGATTATGAATAAGTTACGAAAGAAAACATTAAAAGGCGTTTTGAAGCGTATTCGGAGGCGATTGGCTATTTATGCCTTCTTGCCGCAGAATGGCTTGTATGGACAGGCACAGGCAGGTCAACAACGCCGCAAGAATGGTGCAGAGTGCTGCACTCTGCCGTGGCTGCGAGCAGCAATGATGGCGGAGAGACAGTCTTCCCGGCATAGCTTGAGATGTCCCAAACGACTAAGCACGTGGGCGAAGTCGGCAAAGATGCGCCAGTCCCGTTTTTCGTTGGCGTCGGCCAAGGTGCTGCGGGCGGTGGGTTGGCGGATGCCGGCGTGATAGAGCTTCGGGCCAAAGGATGCCAGACAGGTTTCGATGTCGCGCAAACTTTCACGCCAGGTCAATTGGGCGAAAGCCAGCACGAGGAATTGTTCGTAGGCGGGCAGTTTAGGGTTGCGGAAGTTGCCGTGGTAACGGGCGACACATTTGTCGAACTCGTATTGGGGCAGGAAGTCGAGGAGTTGGGCGAAGACGGTGCGACCTTCGTTCACAAGGTGGAAAACCGCCAACTGGCGGTGGAACACCCTCGGAAAGTCGTCGCAGAATTGAAATCGAAAAAAGTCCGGACAGCGATAGAACGCCGATTTTATCGAAACGAAATCGCCGTCAGGAAAAACTTAACCGGACGGTAGTGATTAAATGAGTAAATGAATAAAAGCCGCTTCACTCAGGGTTTGGGGGTGGGTATGCTGGCCGGAATAATCCAACCTTTATGCCAATCCAATGTCCACAGGTCTTTCAATTTTTCAGAACTCGCGTGGCAATCGTAAAAAACGATGTTAATTCCACCTGGCAAACCTGAACTCGACGTTATGTTTCTTGGAGCGCTTGCTGGAGGGAGTCCGCCATGCCGCGCGATGGTGACACGTCCCATGTAGTAGCTGCCTTGTGCGCCAAGGTATAAATCTGTCGCAGGACCTTCGTATTCCGTCGGCCATCCATCCACCCATACGGAATCACTGAACAGCGGTGTCGTTGTGCATTGCATGACGCTTGAGGCTGTGTAATACCCGTTAACGCCACCCGGCAGAAAGAACTGTATAGCAGGCTGCAAATATAACCATCCATTATAGCCGTAACTTCCATAATAATTGGTGCCCTTCGGACTCCACTTCCACATTTGGTCGCCGGTTCCGCCAATGTAGCCGGGAGATATCCACGTTCGCGTTGACGTAGCGGTCGCAAGTGGACAATTTCTGATTTGATCCACATTGCCTTGGTAATCCATTAGCACCTGCATCCAGAGATTCTCCGTCGTAGAATAAACAAATTCTTTGCCAAAATCACTAACATACCCCGCGTGCGCAATCCCCAATTGCTTTAAATTACTCAGACACTGAGCGCTACAAGCCCTAAGTTTGGCTCCTGCAAGGGCCGGTAACAGCAGCGCCGCCAGAATGGCAATAACGGCAATGACAACCAGCAACTCAATCAAAGTAAAGGCAGGCGCTGGGCGTTTTTGACAATAGCCAGTGGGTTTCTTTTTCGTGTTAGTCATTCCGACTTTTCCTTCCAGCATTGTCTATTTTTTCTCAAATTCTGTCATGTCGGCCAAATGAGTGACATTGCTTCACCCGACAGTTTTTTACATAAGTCATTGAGTACAAAGTCACACCGTTGACTGCCAAACAGCGGTGAAATGCGCTCGTGCGAAACGAAGCGGTTACAATGATGGTTCGATATAAAGCAAAATTCGAAAGCCGAAGGCGCGATTCCGTTCAAAGCAACCTGCCGGCACTGGCACAATTGGCAACGATTTTGCAGAAGAAGTTGCCGGGAGGCGGTTTCCGCGGCCGTGAGCGGCAACGATGACGGAAGGACAGTCTTCCCGGCATAGCTTGGGGTCTCCCAAACGACCCAACCGTCTTCAGGCGGTTGCTTTGTTACGCAATTGTGCAACCTTCAGTTGGTCGGCGGTGAATGTTGGAGATATTTGGCCACCGCCTGTGCTCGAGAATGAACGTGCATCTTCTCGTAAATCCGTCGGTTGTAAGTGCGCACCGTATCGAAGCCAAGCCCCAATTGGTCGGCAATCTCCTTGATCAGATACCCCTTGGCCAAAAGTTCCAGTACCTCCTTTTCACGGCCGGAAAGTTCTTCAGACTCATTGGCGGGGACGTTGGTTTGAAAGAATTGAACCACTTTTCGCGCGATTTGACTGCTCATGGGAGCGCCCCCGTGATGCGCGTCTCTAATCGCATTCAACAATTCCGCCGGCGGCCTGTGTTTAAGCACATAACCAATCGCGCCAGTGGTCAAGGCTTTGAAAATTCGCTCCGGATTTTCGTAAACGGTGACCATCACAATCCGGAGTGAGGGGTTCAACTCTTTCAATTTTCTAACACACTCGATCCCGTCCATACCGGGCAGGTTGATATCCATCAGAACAACTTCCGGTGGGGTTCGGGGTATTTCCCGTAATGCGTCCTCAGCGTTGGCATAACAACCCAGGCAACGAATATCCCGTGTCTGTCCGATAAGACGAGCCAGCCCCTTACAAAGACTTGGATCATCTTCAACAATGGAAACGGTGATCGGCATATTCTTAAATTCCCCGTCGAACCGATACTAAGCCGCACATAAACTTTATTAGACTACTACGCTTTAGAGATTGTCAATTATTAAAACAAGTGAGACGCGACGCCACCAAATTCACGGGCTGGCGTTGCGGAGATTATTTTAGCCATGCACTTCGATTCTCGCAGTGGAGATGATCCCAAACCTGCGAAGCAGATTCCCAAGTCGTCCGAATCATTCCCGCTTGTCAGTGGCAGAATCATCGGTTGTGGATGTAAACCGTCATCTCTACTTGGGTTCCCTGGCCGGGTTGACTTTGTAGCCCGACTTGGCCGCCGATATTTTGCATTCGTTTTCGCATGTTGTTCAAGCCGTTTCTTCGCAAGGCGCGATCTGTGTTTTCCGAGGTCAAGCCGACGTTTCCAGATGACGCCGGCTCAATGAGGAACCCTTTTCCATTGTCCTTTAGTGTAATGGTGAATTTTGCCGATTCGACAGTGATTTGAATCCAGACTTCAGACGCGTTGGCATGCTTGACGATGTTGTTTAACGCCTCTTTCAAAACCATGAAAAGATTGTGGCGGATGTCAGCGGTGAGCGGAACATCGGGCAGATATGAGGGCACTGCGAGGCGACAACGAATTTTAGCCAATTGCAGATAGTCCTGGGCAAAGTTACAGGCGTAAGACACGAAGTTGTCCAAAGTGTCGTTCTCCGGATTCACCGCCCAAACGATTTCATCCAGCGAGCGCGCCAGAGCCCGTGCTTTGTCAGTGACCTTGCGGACATCTGTTTGGACAGCATCGTGGGAATCATCGGGATTTTGGGCCAGCTCACTGAGGATGACGATCTCCGTCAGTCCAGCCCCCAAGTCGTCATGGATGTCGTTGGCAATGCGTCCCCGCTCCACTTCAATGGCACGTTCCCGCTCAATGCGGTCGATCCGCCGTTGTAATTTCCGCCTCACGGCATAGCGCACTGAACCGGCGACACTTCCGAGAGTCGTCAGCACAACCAACGCCATAAACCATTTCGTCTGCCAGAAATAAGGCAATACGGTTATGGCCAAGGAGTCTCCCGTATCATTCCAGACGCCGTCGTTGTTACAGGCGATGACATGAAACTGGTAGCGTCCCGGTGGTATATAGCTGAAGTCAGCCGTGCGCCTGGCTCCCGCCTCGTTCCAGCTGGTTTCGAGGCCTTCCAATTTGTATTTGAATCGCACCTTTTCAGGATCGGTCAAACTTAATGCAGTGTATTGAAATTCCAAACGTTGCCTGCCGGGTGGAACTTTCAATCCACCATCCCAAGTCTCAGCCCCGACTGTATTGCCCCTTGGCAGCAGTGTGGTTCCGTCAATTACCACTCCCTCAATCACCACCGTTGGCGGCAGCGGGTTGTGAGGAACCTTATCCGGGTTAACAATGGTGAAGCCCTTGACGGTGGGGAACCATAAGCGCCCGTCGCGCGAACGCAACCCTGATGGCTGACATCCTCCCACGCATTCTATGCTCGGCAAGCCATCGGTTTTGCCGTAACCGACACATTGAATCACATTGCTGTTGCCGGTGCTGACAGCCAATTGCCGCTTGTTAACGTAGAAAACGCCACCGTAAGACCCCAGCCAGATGTTGCCTTTGTCATCCCCGAGAATTTGGCAGATGACATCATTGATCAAACCGTTCTTGGTTGTCCACGTTGTGATTCCGCCGTTCTCCCACCGACTCAACCCGCCCCCGCAAGTGCCAACCCATAGTGTGCCGTCGTCGTCTGCACAGAGGGACCAGATGGTCTCGCTTGCCAGCCCCTCTTTTTTGCCGAAGTGGGTCCATTGGCCGTTTTGCCAACGATACAGGCCGTCGTTCTCTGTTCCAACCCAAAGGCTTCCTGCGGAATCCTGAACCATGACTCGCACATCCAGGCTGGAAGAAGCTCCGGGAATCCTGATGAGGGTCCGTTCGTCTCCATGCAACCGGGTGAGCGCGCCAAAACCCTGCTGGCCCAGCCATATGTTTCCTTGGTGATCTTCGTAGATCGCAAATATCTGCCGGCCGATTGTCAACCCGTCGGAAAGGTCGGCAAACCTGTCGTCTTCGCGTCTAAACAACCCATCCCACGTTCCGGCCCAAACTATGCCCTGACGATCCTGAAACACCGCCCAGACATGTCCATTCATCAACCCCTGGCTGGAACCGTAATGTTCCACCCTTCCATTGCTTGACAAGTGATCCAGCCCGTCTCCGTCCATCGCAATCCAAAAGCTGGCATTGGTTGATTCACACACTGATGTGACTTGGTCGGAAGACAAACCCTGACGAACGCCCAAACTTTGAAAGGTCACCGGCCTCATCCGGCATAAACCGCCGCTTTCCATTCCCACCCACATATTCCCTTCTCTGTCCTCTGTCACACAGCGCACAAAATCACTCGGCAATCCATCCTTCGTCGTCAAATGAAACACCGCCCCGCCGGGACCATAGCAAAACAAGCCGCTTCCCATCGTGGCCACCCAAACTCGATTGTGGCTGTCTTCATAGAGATCGTAAATCGGCGAGTTGGTCCAAGCATAAGCTCCCAGATCAGCCCCCCAATGTCCGAACTCAAACTTCCGCAAACGTCCATTCGCCGCAACCCAAACTCCCCCCGTGCGACTTGTCGCTAAATCAATCTGGAAATCCCACTCGTTCGTCCCACTCCACATGGTTTGGAATATTCCTTTTTGCCGAACCGCCAGTTCCTGCTCCGTTTGCACCCAGACTTGCCCCGTTTGATCGTTCGCCACCGCGGCAGGCTGGACGCCCCTAAGGCTCCAATTCGCTGACGGCACCGTAAATCCATCCTTTCCAAAACAAATCAATTGCCATTCGCAGGAAACCACCCACAAATGTCCTTCCGCATCGTCACACATCTTCCTGGCATAATTGAAAGGCGTCCCTTTGCCGGGCATTTCATAGGAAGCAAACCGGCCATCCCGACGACACAGAAGTTCCCCCTGTTCACCCGAAACCCACAGCGCTCCCTGATGGTCCACGAAGAGTTGAACAATTCTATTATTTTTGATCGCCGGAGTATTATCCTCATTGAACACTTGGAAATTAACACCATCAAACCGCACCAGTCCATTTTGTGTCCCAAGCCAGAGATAACCGTCGGGTGTCTGAACAATCGAAGTGACCGTACTCTGTGGCAACCCCTCATCCGTTTGCCAGACATCAAATTGGTAGCTCGGCGACGCCGTTGATTCCCGCCCGAACGCCATCAATATCAGCGGCCAGCAAATCAACCATTTTTTCCATCGGAACATTGTCCATTTCATGAAATCAGCCGATAATATTGAAGCTATCCACTGCACACACACTGCAGGTGTTAACACAGTCCAATGCAGGAAGCAAGTAGTCGGCGGCGCCTTTTTTCTGTAATTTTATTGTATCCGTCTGACCAAGCACGTCAGGCTTCAGGTGACAGACACGTTGCTTCCAGTGTTTTGGGGGTTGGACAAGCGGAAAAACAAATTACCCGGGGCCGGCGTGATGGTGGTGCGGTTCGTACCGTTGGCGGCGGAGATGGAATAACTGCTCGTGGTCCAACCTGCCGAAGCAGCCAGATTGGTGCCATCATTCAATTTGCCAGTTGAACGCCGCGCCTTGGACGAAGACGGTTCCGGATTGAAGTGTGAAGATTGCCAGCGCAACGAGTGCCAGCTATTTGGTGAGGGGGAAGCTTTTTCAGTTCCTCGACGTTTTTAATGGGTAAGACGGGTGAAATGGGGTTTTCTGGTGGGGCTTATGATACCAGAAAAAGTGTTTCATCAGATATTGGCGCTGGGCGAGGCTTGGCGCGTGAGCCGGGAATCCCATACTATGGCTGATACCCACTACAAACGTCGAAGAAGCAAAAAATACTTTTAATGAAAAAAAACTTGTCTATCCACATACCTGTTCTCTGGGGTTAAAAAAATTCCTTTCGTTTAAATCTGTGTTCATCCGTAATACAATCCTGCAACTTCGCGCACGGACGACAAAGATTTGGACTGCGGTGGCAGAGCGCCCGTCCTCCGTAGCACACTGCGGAGGGTGGACAGCGGCGACACCGCTTTCCGTGCTGCCGGTTGCTTCCAAAAGCGGCGCGGCTCCCGCTCTGCGGGATTCCCGCCGCAGTCCAAAATCTGTGGTTGCGGCCAAAGGCCGCGTTGGGTTAATCCGTGGTTAAAAATCCTGGCGTCTTCGCGGCTTCGTTGTTCAACCCGGTTTCCCAGTTAAAGTTTCCTTCCAGGTTACGGCACCAGCAAACGATAGAACCGCTGCGGGTCCGGCCCGATGGAATCGGCAGCGGACATGACGGCGTTGGTCGCGGTGATGGCGCTCCCCAAATTACTCCAGTTGCCTTGAGCCAGATTCGTGCGGTATTGCAGTTGATAGACCGCACTGACCACTGCGCCCCAGGTGAACGTCACCGTGCCGCCCGTTCCGGTCACCGATTGCAACACCGGCGACGGCACGGTGATGGGGATGGTGTAATCAGCCACCACGGGCAGGTGATCGCTCGCGTTGGTGAGGTCCAGGTAAAGTTGTGCTGCGCTGATAAAAACCGGCCCGTTCGTCACGAGACGATTGTTCAACGCAGTATTGGTGCCGGAATTCACGCTGCCATAGTAGGGCGTCATGCCGTTGTTGCCAAACACGTGGTACGTTCCGGGAACCAGCGCCAGCCCGCCCGCAACGCCGAAATAAACATTGGTTGTCACCACCTGCAAATCATCGCGGTATTCGAGTTCGTAACTGTCTTCCGAAAGCATGACGAGAATGTTTGTGTCGGTGGTGCTGGTGCTCCAGTTGATATTTGGATTGTTCGTCGGATTCAGCGGATCAATGCCTTGTCCCTGATGAATGCCGTTCGGGGCGGTGTTGGACAAAATCGTCTGATACATCGCCTCGCCGCTGTTGTCCACGTTGTAATCGCCCACGTAAAGCACCCGGGCACTGGCGGGCAAATAGTTCGCTTCATCGTTGCGGATAATAGTCGCCTCCTCTTGACGATAGAATTCATTGGTGGCTTCCACTCCCGAAGCGCTCGATTTGTAATGGCTCACATACACGTAAAACTCGTTCGTGGCCGTGGGTGTCATCCCGGTCGGCGCGAACTCGTAGCGCATCACCTCGCGATATTCACCGCTGGTTGAACCCAGATTGCCAATGCCGCCCGGCGGATCCACCGGCACGGACGCGAGCAATTGCAGCGTCTTCGCGTTGTAAACCATTGCGTTCGGGCCGTTGCCACTGCCGTTGTTACCGCTGCCACCGAATTGCGTCGCCTGATAAGTGCTGTTGGAATACATCCCCGCGACGCCGTAAAAAGAATTCAAGCCAGTCACAATCGGCACGACGGTGATGGGATTGGTCGTCGTCTCCTCCAACGCCAGGATGTCCAGCGGCTGCGCCGGATCGTTGCCGACAATCTCCTCGCCGATTCCTTCCAACACGCCGCCTTGCTGCACCGTGCCACCGCCGGCAGGAATGATCAAACCCGGCCGCGCAGCGGTATAACCGCCGGTGTCCGCTTCAATGTTGTAGGTGACGATGCGCAGGGTCCGGGTTTGGGCCGCAGCGACTGGTGAAATGTCGAAGACCGCGCCGAGGGCGATGCAGCCCAGAACAAAATGGATTGTGACTGTTTTTATTGGACTGCTTTCTGGTTGGTTGCCGGTCGGCTATATGATACCCCCGGCCCGGCCCAAATCAAGGAAATACCCGCGTATAGCGGCGTGGCCGCCACGCGGCTTTACGCCGAAAGAGGGCCGAAAACCGGCATCCGAAACCCGAAAGAATTTATTCGGAATTCAGGATTCGGCATTCTTTCGGTTTTCGGCCTTCGGCCTTCGGAATTTTCCCGCGTCACCCGTCACCCGTCACGTGTCACCCCTCCGGCCTATTTGTTCCCGAGCAGCTTCGCTTTCTGAGCTTCGTATTGGTCGGCCGAAATGGCTCCGGTGTCCTTGGCCCGCTGCAGGTCAATCAACTGCTGGCCGACGGTGGGGTTCTGGTACTGGGCTTCAGTCTTGGCGCCGCCGCCGAGATGCAATTCCAGGCAGCCGGTGAGCAACAACACGGCGGTCAACGCCATCGAGGCGGAAATGAATAATTTCTTCATAAAGCGACTTTGTTTGGAAGGCGATTGGTTCGATTCAACTTGACGGTTCCAACCCTGAACAAGATGGCCGGGGCTGTCAAGTTTTCAGCGTGCCGGAGTCCAGGTGTCATCCGGGTCATAAGTGGTGATGGCCTTGGCGGTTTTCGCGGTCTTGGATCCGAGGTTCTTTTGATAAACCCTGCCCTGTTGATTGACGATGAAGGTCATCACACCCGCGTTGCCCCATTCGGCCGGCCAGGCGACGAGCGCAAATCCGGCAATCATGCGGCCGTTGATGATGTAATTATACTTGCCGCCCGGCGCGTGTTTTCCCTGGCGGGTCAGGATTTTGAAATAGTAGCCGTGATAAGGCGCCTGCTCGTCATTCAGCATTGTGGCCGTGCGCTGATAACCTTCCACGCGCGCCTGCGCGACGAGCGGTCCCAATGGACTCAATTCTTCGCCCGGTTGATTCGTCGGCCAGAAAAGGCCGTCGTGGGTGCCGGGCGTGCTGCGCAGGAACTGCGCGTAGGCGAGCACTCCGTCTCCCAGGCGATCCTGGCCGGCATATTCGCGCTGCGCCTCCACATACGCGTTGCAGACATTAATCGCACCCATTTCGTCCCTGCCGATGCGGCGGGCGAGAATCTCTTCCTTGCCCGCTGCGGTGTCGAAGAACCATTGCCCGTCCTGTTTCACCAGCGGAATGGGAAACGGCCAGCCGTCCGCGCCGATTTCCAGCGTGACGTTGGAATCCGAGTTGGTGATCAACTGCGTCTTTTCCGTCAGGTGTTGGACAAACATTTTATATTCCTCGGTGGCCTGGACGGCGTCGGGCGAAATCAAATCATGTCCTGCCGGGCCAAAAATCGAATGCAGGGCATTGGTGTCATGATTCATGGCCGCCGCCACCAAAGCATTGACGGCGTCGTTCGGTGAATTGAAAGCCTGCTCCTCTGACGCAGAAACACAAACTGGCAGTGCCAAAACCAGTCCAAACGCCACCGTCTGAGCCTGACGCCACCATTTGAGGAAGTTCATTTTCATCGGCAATATATTTTTGAAAATCATGGGAGTAAAAAATCAACGCCTATTACCACCACCGCGGCCACCGCCACCGCCACCGCCGCCACCACCGCCGCCGCCGGAGGGCATCGCCGGCGCCGACCGTGTGGCCGGCTCGGAATGAGTGGTCGTCTGCATGCTCTGCTGGCCGCGATCGCTATAGGTTCTTGTGTCGCGCGAACTTTGGATGCCGATGAACGCGCCGGTTGTTTCCGGCCGGCTGACTGGTGCATAATGTTCAACTGGAGCCGGCGTGGGTCGGGTGACCGGCATCGAAGCCCGGGTTGCCGGCGCTTCCGGCCGGGCCGCCGGGGCTGGTGTCCGTCGCGGTGCCGCTGAATCAGAAACAGACCGGCCTACCGTGGCCACCACGGGTTGGTTATGGGGAACGCCATAGCCCCGGTCGCCACGATTCACCCCGACAGCGCCCGGATGATTGCCGGGACGCCAGACCGTCGTGTGACCTGTGTCCCGCTGACGTGCAGGCTCACGCCACCAATTGGACGGACGCGGATGGTCGCGACCCCACGCAATGAGATTGTGGTGCCCCCAGTCAAAATCGCAATTCAGCCACAACCCAATCGGCCAGCCGATGCCGAAGGTGATAAAGGGCGAGCCATAATCGGTTTGATAATAAACCTGGTCCGGTTGATAAACCGGCACATAAATCACCTGCGGGTCAGCCGGAACAATTTCAATG
>Ga0181539_1000790_pt1 | contig 37698 bp, 30 predicted proteins | sample PEATcosm2014_Bin_46_FD_119767 | JGI IMG/M metagenome (GOLD analysis project Ga0181539, IMG submission 119767) | Peatland microbial communities from MTU Mesocosm Facility, Houghton, MI, USA - PEATcosm2014_Bin23_60_metaG | ecosystem: Environmental > Terrestrial > Soil > Wetlands > Peat | place... | reverse complement strand
CCCTCCCCCGCATGCGGGGGAGGGTCGGGTGGGGGTTACTCGCGGCCGGCCTGCTGCTTTATCCGATGCTGCTGACCGGGCCGTTCTACCGCGACATCGGCGTCACGTTTTTGCTGGCGGCGATTTCGGCGTCGGCCTGGAACATCGTCGGCGGCTATGCCGGCCAGGTTTCGGTCGGCCACAGCATGTTCTTCGGTCTCGGCGCCTATACGCCGCTGTTGCTCTACACGCTGTGGGGCTGGCCGCCGCTCGCCGGCATTCCCTTCGGCATGGCGCTCAGCGTCGCGCTGGCGCTCGGGATCGGCATGCCGACGTTCCGGCTGACCGGCCATTATTTCAGCATGGCGACCATCGCGGTCGCCGAATTGATCCGGATCTTCTTCGGCACCTGGGATCTGGTCGGCGCCGCGATCGGCCTGCAGGGACCGGCGGTGGCGCGCAGCGTGTGGGATCTGACCTTCCGCAGCGAATTGCCCTATTACTATATCTTCCTTGCCGTGCTCGCGGTTCTGCTCCTGCTCACCTCAGCGCTCGAGCGCCGCCGTTTCGGCTTCTATCTGCGCGCCATCAAGGCGAGCGAACGCGCCGCGAAAAGTCTCGGCGTTCCGGTGCGCCAGACCAAGATGCAGGCGCTCGCGCTGTCGGCCGCATTCACCTCGGTCGCGGGCTCGCTCTACGTCATCAAGACCGGCTTCATCGATCCCGATTCCGCTTTCGGCATTCTGATTTCCGTGCAGATGGTCATCGTGGCTGCGCTCGGCGGCGCTGGCACCCTGTTCGGACCGCTTCTCGGCGCGCTGGTCCTGATCCCGCTGCAAACGGCGACCAACAGCTGGTTCGGCGGCGGCGGCTCGGGACTGACTTATATTCTCTACGGCGGCATCATCGTCGTGATCGCGCGCTTCGATCCGGGCGGCTTGTTCGATCTGTGGCACCGCGTCCTGCCGACGCTGCGAAAACTGTTTGGGAGCCGCGCCCATGCTGCTTGAGGCGACCAACGTCTCCAAGGCGTTCGGTAATTTCCGCGCCGTCGCGGGTGCCGACCTCGCCGTCGACGAAGGCGAGATCATCGGTCTCATCGGGCCGAACGGCGCCGGCAAATCGACCTTCTTCAATTGCCTCGCCGGCGAGACCATGCCGACCACCGGCAAGATCGTCTTTGCCGGTAAGGATGTCACGCACGCTTTGCCGGAAGCGCGCGCGCGCGCGGGCATCGGCCGCACTTTCCAGGTGCCGACCACGTTCGAGGACATGAGCGTCATCGATAATGTCATGGTCGGCGCGTTCTTGCGGCATCCGCATCGCAACGACGCGCGCGAACATGCCCGCCGCGTCATCGACCTGACCGGATTGCGCGCCGATCAAGAGGCGCGCTCGCTCGGCACGCCGGGCCGCAAGCGGCTCGAGATCGCCCGCGTGTTGGCGACCGAGCCGCGACTCTTGTTGCTGGATGAATCGCTCGCCGGCCTGACGCCGACCGAAATGCAGGAAGCGATCGCCCTGGTGCGGCGCGTGCACGAAACCGGCGTCACCATCGTCATCGTCGAGCACATCATGGAAGTGATCATGACGCTGACCAAGAGACTGCTCGTCTTCAATCAGGGTCGTGTCATCGCCAGCGGCACGCCGGATGCCGTGGTCAGGGACGAGGCGGTGATCGAGGCCTATCTCGGCCGCGGCCATCGTCGGCGGCTGGAATCCCAGAGGACGAGCGACAAACTCGTGCAGAATGACTGACCTGAAAATCGAGCATCTCGAGGTGCGCTACGGCGACTTGGTCGGCGTCGCCGATATTTCGCTTGCCGTCGCCGCCGGGCAGGTCGTGGCGCTGCTTGGCTCGAACGGCGCCGGCAAGACCACGACGCTCAACGCCATCGCCGGCCTGGTGCGGAGCGCGCGTGGCCGCATCGCGTGGCGCGGTGAGACGATTTCGGGTCAGCCGGCCTATGCCATCGTGAGCAAGGGCCTCGCGCTGTCGCCGGAAGGTTGGCGGCTGTTCGTCGGCCAGACGGTCGAGCAGAATCTGCGCCTTGGCGCCACCGCGCTCGCCGACCGCTCGCGCATGGGCGCGCTGTTCGAACGCGTCTATGCCTTGTTTCCGCGGCTCGCCGAACGGCGGCGCCAATTGGCCGGCACGCTGTCGGGTGGCGAGCGGCAGATGCTGGCGCTCGGCCGCGCGCTGATGAGCGAGCCGCGGCTATTGATGCTCGACGAGCCGAGCCTCGGACTGGCGCCCGCCGTGGTCGAAGCGCTGTACGACACGCTCAAAGAACTGCATCGCCAAGGGCTCACGCTGTTGCTGGCCGAGCAGTCGATTCCGCTCGCGCTCGGCATCGCCGACTATGCCTATGTGCTGCAGACCGGGCGCATCGCGCTCGAAGGCGCGGCGACGGACCTCGAGCGCAACGAACAGGTGCAGGAGATCTATCTCGGGGTGAGTGCGCGCGCCGCGGCGTCGGGATGATCGCAATGACGGCTACCTTCCGCTCTCCCACAGCATTTCCAGCCGGTGCCGGAACGCCTTCGGCCGCTCGGCGAACAGGCGGTGCGCGATGCGCGCGGCGCGCTGCGCCAGCGCGTCGGTGCGCTCCGTGCAGGCGGGCGTCAGCCGCGAGCGCCAATGGGCCAGCGGCTGGTGCGGCGCGGTCAGTCGCTTGAGCACTTCGAGGTCCTGGCACTGGCCGAGCCGGCCGCGCAGGCGTTCTGCTTCCTCGGTCCACATCCGGGAAAAGCGCGGCCACAAGGGCTCGATCAACTCCATCTGGTAGCGCAGTTCGACGACGCCTTGCCGCAGCTTATGCAGCTCGGCGGCGCTCGCCGCGTGCCAGTCGGCCGGGATGAGGCCGCGCGCGTTGCGGTAGCTCGCGGTCAGCCGCGACGCGATCGAGGAAAAGTCGAACGGATCGAGCGGCCACATGTCGATCGCGGCGGCGGCCGCGTCGAGCCAGGCGACGATGACGTCGCGCAGCTCGGGCGTGAGCAACGCCTGCTCCTCGCTGTCGCGCAACGCTTCGAGGCGGCCGCGGATGGTCTTGCTCGACCGCGTCGAGAGCACCAGCACGCCTTTGTCGATGAGGCCGTCGAAAGCATTGAGCGCCGCGGCACCGTCGCGGGCCTGGGCCAGCGCGCGGGCGTGGTCGCGCGCCTCATGGCGCCAGCGCGTGGCGTCCGGGACGAATGGGGCGAGAAGCCGCATCAGCGCCCGCCACTCCTTCATGGCGCGGCGGAACTCGTGCACGACCTCCTCGTTCGACCGCTCCGGATCGACGATCATGCCGCGGCCGTTCGCCAGGATGCCACTGGCGATGGCGCGCACGGCCGGTCCGATGGCCACGCTCGGCTGCAATGCAGGCTTTTTGCCCATTTCGGGTTCTAGGGGCTTGTGCATGACGGTCCGATGCGGCTTTGGATGACATTATGACGAATTATTGGGCTCGGCGCACTTCCCTTCTCGGGACAGCCTTGCTACATGAGCCTCCAACAAAGCAAGCGTTGACGCGGGGTGGAGCAGCCCGGTAGCTCGTCAGGCTCATAACCTGAAGGTCATAGGTTCAAATCCTATCCCCGCAACCAAATTTCCGTTGCAGTATCAATGGAATGGCCTGCCCCTGGCGGGCTTTTTCATGTTTAACGAGCCCTTTGCAATCGTTGCAAAGGGGGGCATGTAAGTCCTGGCGAAGATAGAAACTGCCCGGGTTGCCGGGCCTCTGCCGCCACATTTTAGCGGCTATTCGCGCGACGTAAGCCGCACTGTATTGGCGCGGTGCCAAGCCGTGAAGGCATCCAGCACTTTTTTGAAAAATCGCCGCGGCAGGAAGCCGTAGTCATAGCGATCGCCGCCTGCAGCAGTGTGTTGTTGCTACCACAATAGGCGATATTCGACCCCTACGCCTATGAAAAGTCGGAGGTCTTCGCCAAAATCCGCCTCCTACGCCCGCTTCGCGCCTTCCGGCACCGGGAAGATGCGGCCTTCGAACACTGTTCCCCAGACCGGGATGTCCTTCAATTTGGCGGGCGGGATGGCATAGGGATCCTGGTCGAGCACGGTGAAGTTGGCGATCTTGCCGGGCGCGATGCTGCCGAGTTCGTGCTCTTTGCGCCAGGAATAGGCCGCCTCGATGGTGATCGCCCGCAGCGCCTGATCGACGGTGATGCGCTGCTCGGGGCCCGCGACCCGGCCGGACGGCGTGATCCGGTTGACGCCGGCCCAGGCGAGATAAAGCGGATCGCACGGCGCCATGGGCAGATCGGAATGATAGGACAGCGGGATGTCGTTCTTCACCACGGAATGCGCGCGCACCATCGCGTCGGCGCGCTTGGGGCCGAGCCCGAATTGTCCGTATTTGTCGGCAAACGCGACCGGATAATAGGGATTGGCGCTGATGATCGCGCCCAGCCGCTTCGCGCGCGCCACCTGATCCTCGCTCGAATTGGCAAAGTGCGCGATCACCGTGCGATGGTCGGCGCGCGGGTTCTCGCGCATGCGGCGCCCGAGAACGTCGAGGACCACTTCGAGCCCGAGATCGCCGTTGACGTGAATGTGGATCTGGTAACCGGCGTCCCAGTAAAGCTTGGCGCCCTTTTCGAGATCCGCCGGCAGCATGATCCACTCGCCCTTATGGCCGTCGGTATAGCCGTCCTTCATCTGCATCAGCTGCGAGATGATGGCGCCGTCGGCGAACAGCTTGACCGCTTTGGGGAAGAACATCAGCTTTTTGCCGGAAAATTCCGGCGCCACCGCGATTTGCTCCTCGGTCGCTTCGATCGCGCGGTCGAGACCGACGCGGTCCAGGATCGTGTAGCCGTTGGCGAGAAACGTGCTGTACATCGGTGTGTCGGGCGCATCGAGGATGGCCTGGTAGATCCTCCACATGTCCGGCGTGTAGATCGCGCCGGGCTCGTTGTAGGCGGTCACTCCGTTGGCGTGCAGATACGCGATCATCTGCTTCAGCCCGAACGACAGCCGCTCGGCTGAAGCAAATACCTGCAGCAGCGGCGTTGCGATCAAGGTGATGCCGGCTTCCCAGAAGTGTCCCGCCGCCCAGTTGACCTGATCGCTGGCGTGACCCTTGCCTTTGGTCGCCGCTTCGGAAATGCCCAGCGTCCCGAGAGCCGCGGAGTTCAGATAAAATTCGTGCGCCGATCGGTGCCACACCGCGATCGGCCGCGTTGCGCTCACTGCGTCGAGCGTGTCGCGATCGAGTCCGCCATGCCAGAGCGCGTGATAGCCCCAGCTCAGCAGCCATTCGTTCGGGTCATCGAGCCGGGCCTCGGCCGCCGCGAGCCGTTGGCGATAGTCGGCTTGGTTGCTTGCTGCCTTGAAGGTCTTTCCCGGCAGCACCCAGTCCTCCGGCGCGATGACTTCGCTCGCCAATGTCAGCGCGCCGAGGAACGCATGCAAATGCTGCTCGATGAAGCCCGGCAGCACGGTCTTGGATTTGAACGTCTCGTCCAGATCGTAAGGCTGGCCGTCGAGCGCGGCTTTGACGCTTGCGAGCGAGCCGACCGCGACGATGCGCTTGCCGGAAACCGCCACGGCCGTCGCGGTAGGAGCGCGGCGCTCCATGGTGACGATCTTCCTTGCCGTGAAGATGGTGGCGGCGCCCGCGCCGCGCGCCGGCGCGCCTTGCAGTCCTTTCGCCAGCGTCGCGTTGATGCTGCCGTCGGCGCGGGCGCTGTCCGACCCGACGGCCTCGGCGATAAACGAACCTGCAGCCGCGAGCGCCCCGGCACCTTTCAGGAACCGGCGGCGCGACGGATAGGAGATAGCGCGAAGCGCATCGGCAAAACCGGGAATGCAACAGACGCACACGATGGCGCCTCCGTCGACTGCCTCGTCTACACTGGCGCAACGATAAGCTTCGGCCTCCTTCGTTCGAGCATTGACCTGGATCAAAATGCGCGGCGCGCACCGGCTGCCGTTTCAAAATTGACCGGCGCGTGGTTACGAATTGTTCAAGGAAAGCGGCTGCGACGCCCGACAATATACGGGCGGCCCCTTCGTGGAGCCGCCCGATCGCGCGATCGGGGTTACGGCTGTGCCGCGCCGACCGTTGCCGAAGCGAAAGTCTACGGCGTCGGCGGGAAGAAGTGATTGACCGCGGCCAGCACGACGAGGAGGGCGAGCCCGGTCGTCAGGCTCCAGGCGATCAGTTTCTTCTCGATCGGCAGAAGCGGTTCGACGGCGGAGCTGCGCAGCTCGTCTTGCAGTTCCGGACGGATGTTCGATTGCGACATTGTCGTATCCCGAATTGTGTGAGGTTGCTCGGCCGGCTGCTTTCAGCCGGCCGATGTTTCAGCCGGCGAGCGGCGGCGTGATACCGTTGAAGAAGATCCACGAAATCGCCAGCCCGACCCAGATCACGAAGCCGAAAATGCTGACCAGATAGACGGCGACGAGCTTGCCGAAGCCTTCCTGCCACAGCGTCTTGAAATTCGACAGCACGCCGATCGAGAAGAAGGTCAGGATGAAGAAGATGACACGGAACGTGTTGGCCTCGCCGATCGCCGCCGGGACGAGTTTGGCGACATCCGCCGGCGTGCCGAGCGCCAGATAGAGCCCGACGAAGAAGGTGATGACGAAGCCGATGATGAATTTGGGAAAGCGCTCCCAGATTTCGCGCGCCTTGGTCTTGTCGGCATCGCGCGTGGCGTTGATGTGATTGGTCCAGATATAGCCGAGCACGAAGGCCCAGATGCCGATGAAGATGTCGATGAACACCTTGATGGTCGCGGCGGTGCCGAGAATCCAGCCCGGCTGATAGCGCACGCCTTCGGCCGCATTCTTGGCGAGGATCAGAGATTCGGTGATGCCGCCCGCCGCCACTGCGGCGCCGTCGGTCTTCACGGCGAGCCCCATCCAGGCGCCGGCGACCAGCGGCTCGTGCGCCAGGAAGGTCTGCGCCACGAACGGCAGGATCAGCACCTCGATGACCGCGAATATCACGACCAGCGACGACACCAGGACCGGCACCACCGGCCGCGAGCGGATGGCGCCGCCGATGGCGATCGCCGCCGACACGCCGCAGATCGAAATGCCGGCCGCGAGCGGCGCCGACCACTCGCGGGAAAAGCCGAACCACTTGCGGGCGACGTAATAGACCACCGCCCAATAGATCAGATAGGCCTCGACGATGGCGGCGACGCCGCGCAGCAGCAGCGAACTCGCAAGGCCCAATTTGCCCGCCGCGGTGACGGCGAAAAAACCGCCGAGGATGACGATGGCGATCTTGATGTAGAGTTCCGGCCGCACCGCATCCTTGATCGTCTCGGCGAAGCGCGGCAGGAAATTGGCGATGATCAGCCCGGTCAGGAGCGCGAAGATGTAGGCGCCTTCATTGGTGAGATGCAGCGACCAGCTGACGCCGAATTTCTGCTGTTCGGCCGGCGTGACGGCGGCGAAATTGGCGAAATTGCCGATGATCCAGCTCGCATAGGCGATCCAGAACACGGCGGTGAAGGCAAGCGCGAACCGCTTTACGTCGGTCTTGAGCGCGGCCGCGCCGGCGCTGAGCACGATCGTCAGCGCGAGGTAGGTCACGATAAGCGCGCCGAAGCCGCCGAGCGAAGCGTAGTTTTTCGACACCGGTCCGAGCGCCTGACCGAAATTCGACCACACCGAAGTGCTGACGACCCAGCCGATCAGGTCGACTTGGACGAGCCCGGCCAAAGCGAGCACGAATATCAAAAGCCCAAGGATGACGGCGAGCCAATCCTCGTTGATGCGGGCGGTGGACTGGGCCGCGCTATGCGGACCGACCTCGGTCAAAGTTGCGTTGGACATGGTAATCCTCTCGCCGGCTCGAGACCGGCGCCCCGGTGCTATTCATTTGGTCGAATGTGCGATCTCGCTCCCGCGGAGCAGAAAGTCAATGCAAGCGCCGAAAATAAGACAGTCTTGTTTGAACGGTGCCGATTTCGGCGAATGAATTCGTCTTGCGGCAGTCGCAAGATGAAAGAATGTTTTGCCGCGATTTCTGCAAGTTCGCTGACATTGGCTACGCCGCCTGCTGGGCAAGGCAGGCCATTTCGTGTTGCAGAAGCTGCCGGTAGGGGCCGTCGCGGTGCGCCAACAAATCCGGCGGACCGTCCTGGATGATGCGGCCGGTCCGCAGCACCACGATGCGATCGAAATGGCGCAGGGTGGAGAGCCGATGCGCGATCGCGATCACGGTGCGTCCCATCATCAAGCGGCTCAAACCTTCGCGGATCGCTTCCTCGGATTCGCCGTCGAGCGCCGAGGTCGCTTCGTCGAGCAGAAGGAGCGGTGCGTCTTTCAGGAACGCGCGCGCGATGGCGACGCGCTGGCGGTGGCCGCCGGAGAGTTTGCGCCGCGTTCGCCGACGATCGTGCGCATGCCGGCCGGCAGCGTGGCAAGCTCCGCCGCGGGCGACACCGGCGTACCAACTGCGGCGCGGATGGCGGTGGGAACCGCGGCGACGCCATGCAGGCGCTGTTGCGCGACGGCATTAGAGATCGCGTTTTTCTGCATGTGGGTGAGTGCGAGCTGCTGGCTCACCCTGCCATCGGCATTGACCGCCTCGTCCGGCCCGACGGTTTGCGCAAAGGCGCTCGTGCTGCACTGCAAAAATAGGGCGGCCAGTCGCGGTATGAGCCAGTTCCTGCCGAACATTCCAATTCCCCGTCCTGAAGGCCTGGGCCTTCAAAGGCGAATGCATGAACTGGCGTTAGGTTCGTCAGAAACCCATGGGCGGCTAGGATGTTGGTTGCACTGCAGCATGCAGGTAACCAGATGTTGCGGGAAAAACACACGGTGCGGCCATCGTTGAATTATGGCTAATTTCTGTTTGTTTTTGGCGTGAAGTTAGGCATCCTCGCTCCCAATACGCGTAAGTACGGGGAATCGAAACTGTTCGGGGGCCAAAATGAAATCGAAATTGATGCTGGGCAGTGCCGTAATCGCGCTCAGTGTTTCATTTGTTTCGCACCCCAGTTTCGCTGCCACGATCGATGACGTGATGCAGCGGCTCGACAAGTTGGAAAAGGAAAACGCCGAGCTGCGTCACCAGGTGCAGGATCTGCGCGGCAAGCGCACCGCGCCGCCGGCGGCCGCAGTGGCCGCTCCTGCGCCCGCACCGGCCGCAGCCCCCGCCGCGACCTTCAAAGGCAACCCGGTCTATCACGGCGCGGTGGCGACATCGCCGGCGCCGGCAGCCACTCTCATGGTCGGCGGCAAGCCGGTCGTCACCAAGGCAACCGGTGTGCCGCTGGTCGACAACACGCAGGTCACCATTTACGGCCATGTCGATGTGTCGGGCGACGTCTTCAACCCGAGCGTCTTCGATCAGGGAACGAAGTTCGGCATTTCCAGCAATCTCTCCTATTTTGGCATCCGGGCGCGGATGAACCTCGCTCCGTACGGGTGGGAGGGCTATGCCATGCTCGCCCAGTTCGAGTCGCAGGTCGACGTTGCGGCGGCTCCGACCGAGCGCGCGGCCTTCGGCACGCGCGACACCTTCGTCGGGCTTGAATCGCCGTGGGGCACGCTCAAAGCCGGCAAAGGCGACACGCCCTATAAGCGATCCACCGGGCCGTTCGACCCGTTCTCCGCCACCGTCGCCGATTATAATTCGCTGATCGGCAATACCGGCGGCGACAACCGCGCCGAGTTCGACTGGCGCATGAATCACGCGGTCTGGTACGATTCGCCGGTTTGGAACGGCTTCCAGTTCAGCGCGATGTTCTCGCCGGGGCAGAACTATGCGCAGGACAACAGCGACTATGCCTATGGCGACTACTTCCAGTGCAACGGTGCCAGTACGCGCGGCAGCGGCAGTAATTTCCCCAATACCGGCGGCGCTCTCCCCGGCAATATCGGCGGCGATGGCTGTACTGACGGCTCCTATGGCAACGCCTACAGCGTGTCCGGCACGTATAAGAATGGCCCGTTGACCCTCATCGGCGCTTACGAGCGTCATGATGCCGTCAACCGGCATGGCGACGACGGACTTGAGCCCGGCCTTGTCGCGCCGGTCATCTTGCCTAACGGCACCCAAGTCATGACCGGCATCGCCGACGAATGGGCGGCCAAAGTCGGCGGCGGCTATCAGATCAAGGATCCGCTCGGCCCCCTGCAGATCTATGCCATGTATGAGTGGATCAGGCGTGACGTCCCGGCGGCCTGGGAGCAGTTCAACGAGCGGTCCAAGGACGATATCTTCGTCAGCGCCACGCAAAATCTCGGCGAGCAATGGTCGGTCAGTGCGTCATGGGCGCATGCCGGCAACACGCCGGGCGCCCCGGCCTGCCTCAGCCTGAACAACGTCAACGCCCCCGCTGCGTGCACGGGAGTCCTCGGTGTCCCAGGTCCGATCGTCCAGCTTGGCGAGTACCAGCAGAATGCCTTCAGCGAAGTCGCGAACCAGTATTCCGGCGGGGTGAAATACAAGTTCAACAACTGGGCGAGCTGGTATCTTGTCGGCACGGTGCTGAAGCAAGGCATGGGCGCGCACTACTGCCTCGGCGCGAGCGGCCACGGCTATCAGATCTGCAGCCGCGATTCGCTCAACGACACCATCGGCGGCGCCACCATCAAGGCGGTGTCGAGCGGCTTGACGTTCGATTTCTGAGCCGAGCAAGCATTGAAGCTCCTGCCGGGCCGGCGGCCCGCGTTAGGAGCTTCAAACCCCGAACCGGGCGAGAGCGACCTTGCCGATGTCCCTTCGCCGGCGAAGGTGGTAGGCATTGCCGGCATGACACTTGTTGCCGGCATGACATTGACGGAGCGGCAACTCGCCGAGGCGCTCGATCATCATCGGGCTGGGCGATTGCCACAAGCCGAGCATCTGTACCGGCAGGTCTGCGCTGCCGATCCCGAAAACGCCGTCGCTCTGCATCGGCTCGGCGTGGTCGCGCATCAGCTCGGCCGCGCCGATGCGGCGGATTTCCTCAAACATGCGGTGGCGCTCAAGCCGGACGCTGCGGACATGCACAACGACCTCGGCGTCGTGCTCGGCGCCCGCGGCGAATTCGCCGCGGCCGCATCCTGCTTCCAACGGGCGGTTGCGCTCCGCCCCGATAATCCCGACGCCCACAACAATCTCGGCGCGGCGCTCGCCCGCGCCGGCAAATTCGCCCAAGCGGAGACCTGTTTCGAGCGTGCGCTCGCGCTTAACCCGCGACTGGCATTGGCTCATTTCTATTTCGGCAATGCGTTGCGGGCGCAGGGCAGGCTGGAGGAGGCCGCGGCGCGATACCGCGACGCCCTCGCCATCGAGCCGAATTTTCCGGCGGGGCACGACGCGCTCGGCGCCACGCTTCGGCAACTCGGTAAAGTCGACGAAGCGGTCGCTCACTACGAGCGTTTCGCGGCACTGATGCCAAGGCATCCCGGCGCGCAAAACAACTTGGCCATCGCGCTCATGGAGATCGGGCAAGTTGACCGGGCTTTGACGCATTATGACCGGGCGATCGCGCTTGCCCCGGATTTCGCACTCGCGCACTATAATCGCGGCATTGCGCTACGCCGGCAAAGCCGCATCGCCGAGGCCGCTGCGAGCTTCGATCGGGCGTCGGCGGCCAATCCGAATTTCGCCGCTGCCGAACTGGCCGCGTGCGTGGCGCGACTGCCGATCCTTTACATGGACGAAGCGGAGATTGCGCAACGGCGCGGCGAGTACGAAGCGCGGCTGCGATCCTTGGCTGAGAAAGTGGCGCACGCTGATCGACCGGGCGAACTTGCCGAGGCCGTCGGAGCGCACCAGCCGTTCTACCTCGCCTATCAAGGCAAGAACGATCGTGATCTTCAGGCGCTCTATGGCTCGCTGGTCTGCCGCGTCATGCAGGCACGATACGGTGCGGCACCGCTTTCGGCACCGCCGGCCGACAACGAGCCGATCCGCGTCGGAATTGTCAGCGGCTTCTTCCGCCAGCATTCCAACTGGAAAATACCGATCAAGGGCTGGCTCGAGAAGTTGGACCGGCGGCGGTTCCAACTGTTCGGCTATCACACCGGCCTGGAAAGCGACGGCGAAACCGAAAATGCCGCCGCGCTTTGCCATCGTTTCGTCAGGGGCCCGTTGACTCCGGACGAATGGCGGCAGGCGATCATCGCGGATGCCCCGCATGTTCTCATCTATCCCGAGGTCGGCATGGATCCGCTCTCGGTGCGCCTGGCCGCCCAGCGTCTTGCCCCCGTCCAATGCAATTCGTGGGGGCATCCCGACACCAGCGGGTTCCCGACGCTCGACTACTTTCTCAGCAGCGATCTGATGGAGCCGGACAACGGCCAGGACCACTACACCGAGCGGCTGGTCCGGCTGCCCAATCTGTCGATCTATTATGAGGCGCCCGACGCGCCGCCGCCTCCACGCGAGCGGGCCGAACTCGGCTTACGTTCCGGCGCGACCGTATTTTGGAGTGCCCAGTCGCTGCCTAAATACCTGCCGCAATTCGACCAGGTATTTCCGCGCATCGCGCAGGCGGTCGGCGATTGCCAATTCACTTTCATCGAGTTTGCCGGCGGGGCGCAGATCAATACGATTTTTCGGGCCCGGCTCGAACGCGCGTTCGCGGCTTTCGACCTGCGCGCGTCGCATCATTGCGTTTTCTTGCCGCGGCTTAGTCAGCAGGAATTCCTCGGGGCGATCGGCGCAGCCGATGCGGTGCTGGACAGCCTGGGCTGGTCGGGCTGCAATTCCATTCTCGAAAGCCTGGCCTATGATCTGCCGGTCGTCACCTTGAGCGGTGCGCTGATGCGCGGTCGGCATGCCGCGGCGATTCTGACGATGATGGACGTGCGCGAGACCGTGACGTCGACTATCGACGAATACATCGCGACCGCGGTGCGCGTCGTGCGCGACCATGCTTGGCGCGACGCGCTGCGGGCCGCGATGGCGCGGAACAAACATCGCCTATACCGGGACGACAGCTGCGTCGCCGCATTGGAAGCTTTCCTGGAAGAGAAAGCGCGCGGCGACGGTTCGCAGCCACGTTGACATGCCAGTCGCACCGGCATGAAATGCTCGCGCAACTCTCAGATGGACCGCCGGAGCTCCATGTGATCGCCCTGCATCCGCCGCCCGCTTTTTATCAGCTTGCGCAGGCTCGGATTCCGAGTCCGGGACCGCCGCTCGACTTGGCGGCGCCCGCGGCTCAGGCCGCGCCGCCAGCCCAATCACAACCCTCAAATCCGGGATTGCCGCCGCCACAAGCACAGGCGCCGACAGTGGCGTCGCCGCCGCTAGCGATCGAAGTGCTCCCCTACGACATCGGGCGATATCTGCCGCACACCGCGCAATCCGCGACCATCATCGTGACGGTGACGCCGCCGACCGGCACCGTTTCGGTCTATACGCCGGGGCTGGAGAGTGCGCCGGTCGTGTTTCACGGACCGAAAACGAGCGGCGAAGTCCGCCTCAATGGACCTACGATCTATATGCATCTGGAGGATGGCGCGACCGGTTACGAGGTCGAGATCCTCAACTTTCGCGAACCGTAATGGCGCTTGGCCGTACTATGCTGGGGCCGGTCGCAAGTCTTCTACAACAGGCCGCGGCGGCTAATCGCCGTGGCGCCATCGGCGAAGCCTGCGTGCATTATCGCCGCGTTCTCGAATTCGATCCGGACAACGAAATCGCATGCACCAATCTGGCAGCCATCGCGGTTCAGGCTGGCCGTCTGGACGAAGCCGAAACCATGTTCCGGCGCATCGTCGCGCTGCGGCCGAATTCCGCGCAGGCGCAATATAATCTGGGCTTCGTGTTGCAGGAACGCGGCCGTTTGGATGCCGCCGAGGCAGCCTATCGGCGCGCCATCGTGCTTAGTCCCGATCTCGTCGAGGCCTACAATAATCTCGGCGTCGTGCTGCAGGAAGAGGGCAAGCTCGAGGAATCTATCATCGCTTTCCGTCAGGCCATCGTCCGTGCTCCGCACCGCGTCGATGCGCATTTCAACCTCGGCGTGGTGCTGGCGCTGGTCGGGGACATCGAAAGCGCATCCAGCGCCTATCGTCGCGCGCTCGAACTCGATCCGGACCATGTGCGCGCCCGCAATAACCTTTCGCTCACTTTGTGCGCGCAAGGAGAATTTAAGGCCGTGCAAACTCTGCAACGCCAACTATTGGCCAAGCATCCCGACAATGCCGAAGCGCACAACAATCTGGCAGCGGCCCTGCTCGACGAGGGCAAGCCCGCAGAAGCGCTCGAAGCCTTGCGGCACGCGTTGCGACTGAAGTCGGACTACCCGGAGGCGCAGCTCAACCTCGGCAATGCGCTCCGGGAACTGGGCCGTCTCGATGAGGCGATCGACGCATACGGGCGCGCGGTCGAGCTTCGACCCTCCTATGGCGCGGCGCTCGCGCAGTTGGTTTATCACTGCGCGCGGGCCTGCGACTGGACCGATACTGTGGCGCAGGAGCGTCTGCTGGCGGCGGTTCGGCAGGGCGCGCCGGGCATCCCGCCGTTCTCGCTACTGACGACCGCCGCGACCGCGGCCGATCTGTTGCTGTGCGCGCGCAACTGGGCGAAGAACTTTGCTGTTCCGGACCAACAGGTGTTTCGGCATCGCGCCACAGCCCGCCCGGGGCGGTTGCGGATCGGCTATTTGTCGTCGGACTTCCACGACCATGCCACGGCTTACCTGATCGCCGAACTGATCGAGCGTCACGACCGCTGCGGCTTTGAAATTCACGGTTACTCGTACGGTCCGGATCATGGCGGGGCAGCGCGGGCGCGCCTGATCGCGGCTTTCGATCGGTTCACCGACATCGACGCACTGTCGCACCGGCAGGCCGCCGAGCGGATCCGGCAGGACGACATCGACATTCTGGTCGATCTGAAAGGCTACACCCATCGCAGCCGACCGAAAATCCTGGCGTTCCGTCCCGCTCCGGTGCAGGTCAATTATCTCGGTTTCCCGGGCAGTATGGGCGCGGCGTTCATCGATTACGCCGTTGTCGACGATTTCATTGTGCCCCCCGGCCGCGAGAGCGACTTCGCGGAAGCGCTTGCCTATCTTCCCCATTGTTACCAACCCAACGACACCCGGCGCGACATCGGCGCCGTTCCGGCCCGCGCCGCATGCGGATTGCCGCCACAAGGGTTCGTGTTCTGCGCCTTCCACAACAGTTTCAAGATCAGCCCGACATTCGTCGCGATCTGGATGCGGCTTTTGCAAAATGTGCCGGGCAGCGTCCTTTGGCTGCTCGAATCGAACTCCTCTGCGCGACGCAATCTCACGGCGGCTGCCGTCGCCCACGGCGTCGATCCGGCGCGGCTTATTTTTGCGCCGATGCTGCCGCAGCGGGAGCATCTTGCGCGGCAGGGTAATGCCGACTTGTTTCTCGACACTTTGCCGTGCAACGCGCACACCACCGCAAGCGATGCGCTGTGGAGCGGATTGCCGGTTGTCACCTGTGCCGGGGAAACCTTCGCGGGCCGCGTCGCGGGCAGCATCCTGCGTGCCGCCGGATTGGCCGAACTGATCACGCGGTCGGCGCGCGATTATGAGGCGCTTGCCCTTTCGCTGGCGCACGACCCGGCGTGGCTCGACGCGATCCGCTCCCGTCTCAAACAAGGTCGCGCATCGCAGCCTTTGTTCGACATGGGCCAGCGCACGCGCGACCTGGAGACAATCTACTCGCGCATGGACGAAGCTTGGCGTTCCGGAAAGACCGCGACGGCGATTGTGATCGACAGGGCCGGGCGGCATTAACCCGAGACGACGTTACCGCCATGGGCGCTCGCCCCGCCCGATACGTTCGTGCATGTCGGTTTGAAATGCGGGCGGTCCGAAGGCGTACCAGTCCTCCGCGTCCTGGTAGAGCAGCAGACGCTTGCGCGCCGCGCAGAACGATTTCAACCAATCCAGCGCTTTTTTCTTCGGGCGCTCGCCGACCCTGATCGCAACGTCGACGGGGTATCCCTGCCAGGCGAAATTCGCCGGCAGGAGGATCATGCCGGCCTTGTCCGGCCGCATCCACTCCGGCAGCGGGCTTGTGGGCGCAAGCCAGCCGCAGACGAATTCGCGGCACGGATCGCTCGGCCGGCGCTCGTAAATCGCGCAACCGCGTCCGGTGCTGAAGCGGCATGGTGCGCCGCGATCGACCAGGTGCCCATACACCTCGATCTTGAGCCAGCCGTCGCAGCATGCGGTGCACGAGCCGCATTGCCGTGATGGCGTGTCAGAAATCGTGGAGTCGGCGCGCAAGCTTTTGTCGGACACTCTCTTCTATCTTCTACCAGTTCGCGATCACGTCGTTACTGCTGCAGAATATTACCGCTCTCCCGAACGGTTTGCGCGGTCAGATTGGTTATCCTGCAAAGCAATACCGTCCGATCGAATGCCGCAGCGCACAATTTCTGTTTCAAACAATCGCAGACGCGACAAATTGGATCAGGTCGCCGCGGAGGCTTGGCAAGCGCTCTGAGCTGTGGAATAGTTTATACCAGAGCCTCGAACAACAAATGGGCCGGGCGTAAGAATAAATCCTGCCGTTCATTGGACCAGGACTTGGGGAGGAACAACGTGGCAACCACCGACAGCACTCTGGTAACACCAGCGGTTGCTTCCGACCGCGCGCGCTGGGGCTATCTCGCCATCTGCATCATCTGCATGGTGATGATCGCCAATCTCCAATACGGATGGACGCTGTTCGTCAATCCGATCAACAAAGCGCACGGCTGGTCGATCGCATCGATCCAGTTTGCCTTCGCGATTTTCATCGCGCTTGAAACTTGGCTGACCCCGATCGAGGGTTGGATCGTCGACGTGCTCGGTCCGCAACGCGGCCCAAAGGTCATGGTCGGATTCGGCGGCATTGCCGTCGCCATCGGCTGGATTATCAATGCCTATGCCACGTCGCTGGAAATGCTTTATCTCGGCGCCGTGATCTCCGGCGTCGGCGGCGGCGCGGTCTATGCGACCTGCGTCGGCATGGCGGTCAAATGGTTCCCCGACCGGCGCGGACTGGCGGTCGGACTGACTGCGGCGGGTTACGGCGCCGGCGCGGCGCTGACCGTCATTCCGATCCGCTATGTCATCGACAACTACGGTTACAACACCGCATTCCTCTGGTTCGGCATCGTCCAGGGCGCGGCCGTGTTCGTGCTTGCGATCTTGCTGCGCGGTCCGGAGCCCGGCGAAATGGCGTCCGCTCCCGCGCCCAAAGTCGCGCAGTCGGCGAGAAGCTTTTCGCCGAAGGAAGTGCTGCTGTCGCCGGTGTTCTGGCTGCTCTACATCATGTTTGTCATGGTGTCGGCGTCGGGCCTGATGGCGACCGCCCAGATCGCGCCGATCGCGGCCGACTTCAATGTCGGCAACCAGATCGTGTTCTGGGGCGCCACCACGCTGACGGCGGCGCTGATCATCGACAATCTCGCCAACGGTGCGGCGCGTCCGCTGTTCGGGTGGATTTCGGACAATATCGGCCGTGAAAACACCATGGCGATTGCCTTCGGTCTTGGCGGTATCGCTTATTGGCTGTTGGGAACGCTCGGCGCCGCGCCATGGGCCTTCGTGCTCTTTGCGGCGCTGATCTTCCTGACCTGGGGCGAGATTTTCAGCCTGTTCCCGTCGACCTGCACCGACACCTTCGGGCCCAAATTCGCCACCGTGAACTTGAGTCTGCTCTATACCGCCAAGGGCACTTCGGCTTTCCTGGTGCCGGTTGCCAACATCATCAAGTCTTCGACTGGCAGCTGGCACATGGTCTTCGCGGTCACGGCGTTGATGAACCTCGTGGTGGTGGCGCTCGCTTTGTTCGTGCTCAAGCCGATGCGCGCGCGGATGATGAAGCGGGGTTGATCCCTGGCGCTGGGTCCATTCAGGCGGCCGTGGGCGCGGGGAATGATCCGCGCCCTCTTTCAGGGAACCTGTCGAGTGCGGCGTCAGAGGTGTCCCTATGCCCTCTGCGGGAGTTCTGTAAAAACCGGACTGGCATAATGTATTATAGTGGAGTATTCATCCCGCCGCGGACGTGAACCTGATCGCGTCCCACAACTGTTCGAGCGTCCTAATGTCTTCAGGCGTCCACCGACTGTCCGCTGTCAAAAGCAAGCTCGCGCCGGGCGATGTCGCGCCGGTCAAGCGTCCGCGGATGGAGCCGATCGATACCTCCTTCAGTTTCAAGAACAAGGCTTACGCGGCGCTCAAATCCGTGATCGTCGAGATGGACGTTTACGGCAGCCGCAACCAGATCCGCCTCGACGAGCGCAGCTTGGCGCAGGATTTCGGCATCAGCCGCACTCCGGTACGCGAGGCGATGGCGCAGCTCGAGCGCGAAGGCTTCGTGCGCTCGGTGCCGCGGCGCGGCGTCTATGTGGTGCGCAAGACCAAGCGCGAGGTGATCGAGATCATCACCGCCTGGGCCGCGCTCGAAGGCATGGCGGCGCGATTGATCACCGAGAACGCGAGCGCGGACGAGATCGCCTCGCTGCGGCGCATGTTCGGGACCTTCGACAACGGCGAGGTCCGCGCCCACCTCGATGAATATTCCGAGCTCAATATCGGCTTCCATCAGACCATCATTCGGATGAGCCATAACGCCATGCTCATCCATCTCGCCGAAAACCTGTTCACCCATATGCGGATGATCCGGCGCAAGACGATCGGCGAGAAGGATCGCGTCGATCGTTCGATCCGCGATCACATGCATATCATCGAAGCGCTGGAGGCGCGCGACACGGTGCGCGCCGAGACGCTGGTGCGCGATCACGCGCTCGGCCTCGCCGAGCATGTGGCGAAATACGCGGATTATTTGGACTGAAGGATATGAGCGGAAACTTATAACCATCTCGTCATTGCCGGGCTTGACCCGGCAATCCATGCGGCCGCGGAGCACGCGGGCAGTCTGCATGGTTGCCCAGGTCAAGCCCGGGCATGACGAGCAGAAAGGGAGAGACCCATGGCTGATGCAGCAGTAAAAGAAAAAGCCGGCGCTGGCGCCAATACGGCCAACGTGGAGCAGGAGCTCACGGACGGCTTCCACCTCGTCATCGATGCGCTCAAGCTCAACGGCATCGACACGATCTACGGTGTGCCCGGCATCCCGATCACGGACCTGGGTCGGATGGCGCAGGCCGCGGGCATTCGCGTCCTCTCCTTCCGGCACGAGCAGAACGCCGGCAACGCCGCCGCCATCGCCGGCTTCCTGACGAAGAAGCCCGGCATCTGCCTCACGGTGTCGGCTCCCGGCTTTCTCAACGGTCTCACCGCGCTCGCCCACGCCACGACCAACTGCTTCCCGATGATTCTGATCTCTGGCTCGTCCGAGCGCGAGGTCGTCGACTTGCAGCAGGGCGACTATGAAGAGATGGACCAACTGGCGATCGCCAAGCCGCTGTGCAAGGCGGCGTTCCGCGTGCTGCATGCCGCCGACATCGGCATCGGCGTGGCACGCGCGATCCGCGCCGCCGTTTCCGGCCGTCCGGGCGGTGTCTATCTCGATCTGCCGGCCAAACTGTTCTCGCAGGTGATGGACGCGAATGCCGGCGCGAAGTCGCTCGTCAAGGTGATCGATCCGGCGCCGGCTCAAATTCCGGCTCCCGCCGCCGTCAAGCGCGCGCTCGATGTCCTCAAGGGCGCCAAGCGCCCCCTGATCATTCTCGGCAAAGGCGCGGCTTACGCGCAGGCCGACGACCAGATCCGCTCACTCATCGAAAAGAGCGGCATTCCCTTCCTGCCGATGAGCATGGCCAAGGGCCTGTTGCCCGACACCCATCCGCTATGCGCGGGGGCGGCGCGCTCGACGGTGCTGAAAGACGCCGACGTCGTCATGATGATCGGCGCCCGCCTCAATTGGCTCTTGTCGCACGGCAAGGGCAAGACCTGGGGCGAGCCCGGATCGAAGAAGTTCATCCAGATCGACATCGAGCCGAAGGAGATGGACTCGAACGTCGAGATCGCAGCTCCGGTGGTCGGCGACATCGGCTCCTGCGTGTCGGCGCTGCTCGAGGCCGTGGGCGGCAAATGGCCGGCTCCGCCGGCCGACTGGACCGGCGCCGTCAATGCGAAGAAGGAAGAAAACATCGCCAAGATGGCGCCGCGGCTGATGAAGAACTCGACGCCGATGGACTTCCACGGCGCGCTCGGTGCGCTGCGCACCATCGTCAAAGAACGACCCGATGCCGTCCTCGTCAACGAGGGCGCCAACACGCTCGATCTGGCGCGCGGCGTCATCGACATGTATCAGCCGCGCAAACGGCTCGACGTCGGCACCTGGGGCGTCATGGGCATCGGCATGGGCTATGCCGTCGCCGCCGCCGTCGAGACCGGCAAGCCCGTGCTTGCGATCGAAGGCGACAGCGCCTTCGGCTTTTCCGGCATGGAAGTGGAGACGATCTGCCGATACAACCTGCCGGTCTGCATCGTCATCTTCAACAATAACGGCATCTATCGCGGCACCAACGTCAATCCGACCGGCGGTCCGGACCCGGCGACGACCGTCTTCGTCAAGGACGCGCGCTACGACAAGATGATGGAAGCGTTCGGCGGCGTCGGCGTCCATGTGACGACGCCCGACGAGCTGAGCCGCGCCGTGAACGCGGCCCTGGATTCCGGCAAGCCGACGCTGGTCAACGCGGCGATCGACCCGGCCGCCGGCACCGAGAGCGGCCGCATCGGCAATCTCAACCCGCAAAGCGTGGTGCGCAAGAAGTGACAGAGCTGGTGATGTCGATCCGTCACCCTGAAGTTTCGAAATCGGCTAGCCGATTTCGCTCGGGTGGCGGCCGAGGAGTCTGAGCTTGCATCCTTCGAGGCCCACGCTGCGCGCGGGCACCTCAGGATGACCAACGCAGAGTGAGCGAATTAGGGAGGAAAGGACAAATGGCAAAGCGCAAGAATTTCGCCAAGGCAAAAACCAAGGCGGCGAAGACGAAAGCGGCGAAAGCAAAACCGGCGGCGAAAAAATCCGCCGCCAAGGTGGTGAAATTACGGGCCAAAAAGCCCGCGCCGAAGGCCACGGCAAAAGCCGCGGCGGGCGGCGGTCTGCCGAAGCCGACGAACCGGCCGTTTGGCCAGGCCGGCCGCGCACTCGACGGCGTCAAGATCCTCGACTTCACCCACGTCCAATCGGGTCCGACCTGCACCCAGCTGCTCGCCTATATGGGCGCCGACGTGATCAAGGTCGAGCGCCCGGGCGCCGGCGACATCACGCGCGGCCAGTTGCGCGACGTGCCGAACGCCGACAGCCTGTATTTCACCATGCTCAATGGCAGCAAGCGGTCGATCACGATCGATTCCAAGCATCCCGCGGGCATGGATATCCTCAACCGGCTGATCAAGACCTGCGACGTGCTGGTCGAAAACTTTGCTCCCGGCGCGCTCGACCGCATGGGTTTGACTTGGGAGCACATCCACAAGACCAACCCGCGGATGATCGTCGCCTCGGTCAAGGGCTTTGGCCCCGGCCCCTACGAGGACTGCAAGGTCTATGAGAACGTCGCGCAATGCGCGGGCGGCGCCGCCTCCACGACGGGCTTCCGCGAGGGGCCTCCGCTCGTCACCGGCGCGCAGATCGGCGACAGCGGCACCGGTCTGCATCTCGCGCTCGGCATCGTCGCCGCGCTCTACCAGCGCATCCGCACCGGCCGCGGCCAGCGCGTGCTGTGCGCGATGCAGGATGGCGTGCTCAATCTCACCCGCGTCAAGCTGCGCGATCAGCAGCGCCTCGCGCACGGCCCGCTCACCGAATTCAGCCAGTTTGGCGAGGGCATCCCGTTCGGCGCGGCGGTGCCGCGCGCCGGCAACGACTCCGGCGGCGGGCAGCCCGGCTGGATCGTCAAGTGCAAGGGCTGGGAGAACGATCCGGACGCCTATCTCTATTTCATCACCCAGGCGCCGGTGTGGAACGAAATCTGCGACGTGATCGGCGAGCCGAGCTGGAAAACCGATCCGGACTACGCAACGCCGAAGGCGCGGTTGCCCCGGCTCAAGCAGATCTTCGCCCGCATCGAGCAATTCACCATGACCATGACCAAGTTCGAGGCCATGGACCTGTTCAACAAGCACGACATTCCGTGCGGGCCGATCCTGTCGATGAAGGAGATCGCCGAGGAGCAATCGCTGCGCACGACCGGCACCGTTGTCGAAGTCGACCATCCGACCCGCGGCAAGTACCTCACCGTCGGCAATCCGATCAAGCTGTCGGATTCGCCTGCCGACGTGCGGCGCTCGCCGCTCCTTGGCGAGCACACCGACGAAATCTTGCGCGACGTGCTCGGCTATTCGAAGCAGGAAATCGCCGCGATCAGGACGTCGGGCGCGATCACCGCGCCGGAGAAGCCGGCCAAAGCCCAGGCGGCGTAACTTTCTTTCCCCTCCCCCTTGTGGGGAGGGGCAGGGGTGGGGGTCGGGAGGTCGCACGCAACCGTCGACGTTTGCGCGTTACCTCCCGACCCCCCTCCCTAACTCTCCCCCACAAGGGGGGAGGGAACATTCCGAGTTTGGGGAGAGGTCCATACCATGCGTATCGTCGTTCACGGACAACAGGCGTTCGGCAAGGCGGTGCTCGAAGCGCTGCTCAAGCGCGGCGACAATGTCGTCGCGGTCTATGTCGCGCCGGAGAAGCCCGGCGCCAAGGCCGATCCGCTGAAGGAAGCGGCGCTCGCCGCAAAACTTCCGGTCTATCAGTCGGACAGTTACAAAAAGCCGGAAGTCTGGGAGGAGTTCAAGGCGCTGAAGCCCGATCTCCAGGTCATGGCTTTCGTGACGCTGTTCGTGCCGGAAGAATTCCTCGACATCCCGACCCACGGCTCGATCCAGTATCACCCCTCGCTGTTGCCGGCCTACCGCGGCGCGAGCGCCATCAACTGGCCGATCATCAAAGGCGAGAGCGAAACCGGCCTGTCGATCTTCTGGCCCGACAACGGCCTCGATACCGGCGATGTGCTGATCCAGAAAAAAACCCCGATCGGTGCCAACGACACGCTCGGCACGGTCTATTTCGACCGCCTGTTCCCGATGGGCGTCGAGGCCATGCTGGAGTCGGTCGATCTGGTGAAGGCGGGCAAGGCGCCGCGCATCAAACAGGACGAAGCCAAGGCCACTTATGAAGGCCGCTGCGGGCCCGAGAACGCCAAGATCGATTGGGGCAAGCCGTGGGAGCAGATCGACCGCCTCATTCGTGGCTGCAATCCCGCGCCCGGCGCCTGGACCGTGCTCGACGGCAAGCAACTGAAAATCTTCGACGCCAAGCCGCTGCCGGCCAAAGACCCCAAAGGGATCGCCGGCAAGCTCGGCGAGATCGCCGCGGTCGAAGCCGACGGCTTCACCGTGGTCTGCGCCGACGGACGTTTCAAGGTGACGCGCGTTCAGCCCGCCGACGGCAAGAAGGTCGAAGCCGGCGAATGGGCGAAGTCCGCAAATCTTCAGCTCAAGGCGAGATTCACATAAGCCAACGCCGTCACGTCTTGCCCCCACTCTGCCCTGCCCCGCTTGCGGGGGAGGGTAGGACGGGGCCGGATGGCCGGGTCATGCCCGGCCCCAGGACGGGACCTGAATGACCGGGATCGTTTCTCACTCCAACATCGCATGGATCCTCAAATGCCCGCCTCACAACATCAATCCCCGAAATCAGACATTGAAATCTCGCAGTCCGCCAAGAAGCGCTTGATCCTCGACGTGGCGCGCGAACGGCTCGGCATCGCACCGGAGAACCTCGAACCCTACGGCCACTACAAGGCCAAAGTGTCGATGGATTTCATCAAATCGCTGCAGAACAAGCCGAACGGCAAGCTCATTCTTGTTTCGGCCATCACGCCGACGCCGGCGGGCGAGGGCAAGACCACGACCACCGTCGGCCTGACCGACGCGCTCAATTACATCGGCAAGAAGGCGATGCTGTGCCTGCGCGAGCCGTCGCTCGGCCCGTCGTTCGGAGTCAAGGGCGGCGCCGCCGGCGGCGGCTATGCCCAGGTCGTGCCGATGGAGGACATCAATCTCCACTTCACCGGCGATTTCCACGCCATCACCTCGGCGAACAATCTGCTCGCCGCCCTCATCGACAATCACATCTATTGGGGCAACAGCCTCGGCATCGATCCGCGCCGGGTCGCTTGGCGGCGCGTGCTCGACATGAACGATCGCGCGCTGCGCTCGATCGTGTCCTCGCTCGGCGGCGTCGCCAACGGCTTCCCGCGCGAGGACGGTTTCGACATCACCGTCGCCTCCGAAGTCATGGCGATCTTCTGCCTCGCGCGCGACCTCGACGATCTCAAGCAACGGCTCGCCAACATCGTCGTCGGCTATACCCGCGATCGCAAGCCGATCCGCGCCGGCGACATCAAGGCGCATGGCGCCATGACGGTGCTGCTCAAGGAGGCGCTGGCGCCCAATCTGGTGCAGACGCTCGAAGGCACGCCGGCCTTCATCCACGGCGGGCCGTTCGCCAATATCGCGCATGGTTGCAATTCGGTACTGGCGACGACGACGGCATTGAAGCTCGCCGATTACGTGGTCACCGAAGCCGGCTTCGGCGCCGATCTCGGCGGCGAGAAGTTCATGGACATCAAATGCCGCAAAGCCGGCATCGAGCCGTCCTGCGCCGTGCTGGTCGCCACCATCCGCGCGCTCAAGATGCACGGCGGCGTCAAGAAGGAAGACCTCAAGACCGAGAACCTGAAGGCGTTGGAAGCCGGCATGAGCAATCTCAAGCGCCATGTCGAGAACGTGCAGAAATTCGGCATCGTGCCGGTGATCTCGATCAACCGCTTTTCCGCCGACACCGAAGCGGAAATCAAGCTGGTCGAAGAGACCTGCAAATCGCTCGGCGTCGAAGCGCTGATGGCCGATCATTGGGCGATGGGCGGCGAGGGCGCGGCCAATGTCGCGCAAGCGGTCGTCAAGGTCTGCGACAGCGGCAAAAGCAAGCTGAAATTCCTTTATCCCGACGACATGCCGCTGTTCGAGAAGATTCGCACCATCGCCAAGGAAATCTACCGCGCCAAGGATATTTCCGCCGACAAGTCGGTGCGCGACCAGCTCGCCAATTTCGAGTCGATGGGTTACGGCAAATTCCCGATCTGCGTCGCCAAGACGCAATACAGTTTCTCGACCAACGCCGACGCCAAGGGCGCGCCGAACGATCACGTCGTCAATGTCCGGGAGGTACGATTGTCCGCCGGCGCCGAATTCGTCGTCGCGATCTGCGGCGAGGTCATGACCATGCCGGGCCTGCCGAGGGTTCCGGCGGCGGACGTGATCGATGTCGGAGCCGACGGCAAGATCGTCGGGCTGTTCTGACGCCGAACTCTCGAATCCATAACCTATGTTAAGAGCCGCGGTCTCCTCCCATCGGCGCTGAATGCCGTTCAGCGTTGCTGGGAGGAGAAACCACTGCGGGGCCGGCGCTTCCGAAGCAGCGGCAAACGCGCGGCTGCGGCCGGCGTGCGTCGAGAGAAACCTAAAATTTTCGATTGATTGCGTTGCGCGGATTGAGGTGGTTGTTCGCATATCGCTGCCACATTGCACCCGTCTTTGGCTGCCGAGCGCGCGGCGGTTGCGCGAACGGCAGCCGGTGTCTTTGATCGAACCTCGTTGGAAACATTGTCGCCATGCGTAATGCTGCCCTGACCAGAGAGAATGCCGCGTCCACCCCAAGCCGGTCGCTGATCGACGAATTGAATAATGCGGTCGCAATCGGGGACGTGAAACGACGCCTGACCATCCTCGAACGCATCACCGATTTGTTCGCGGCCGGCGCGCGCGGCTATTCCGGCGATCAGATCGCGGTATTCGACGACGTGCTACGGGAGCTGTCGGCCGATATCGAAGTGCAGGCGCGGGCGAAACTTGCGCGGCGGCTGGCGCACATCGACAACAGTCCTCCCAAGTTCCTCCGCTCGCTCGCCTTCGACGACGAGATCGCGGTCGCCGAACCGGTGCTGGTCCATTCCGAACAGCTCGGCGATGCCGATCTGGTGGAGAATGCGCGCACCAAGAGCCAGGCGCATCTTTTCGCCATCGCCCAGCGCCTGAAGCTGAGCGAGCAGGTCACCGACGTTCTGGTCGAGCGGGGCGATCGCCGCGTGCTGCATAAGGCGGTGCGAAACAAGGGCGCATGCTTCTCGCTGCGCGGTTACAACAAACTGACGACGCGGGCGCGCAGCGACAGCAAATTGACGCTGGCGCTCGGTCAGCGCAGCGATCTGCCCCGCCAATGCTTCCTGAAGCTGCTCGAAACCGCTTCAGCCTCGGTGCGCGCCAAGCTGGAAAGCGACGATCCGCAGGCGGCACTCGTCATCCGCGATGCAATCGACGACGTCGCGACCTCGATCCAGCAAGAGGTCCGCGAGGCGTCGCACCGGCACGCCGTCGCCGTGCGCGACGGCAGGCGCCGCTTGAATGCGCAGCCGTTCACCGAAGCCAGTATTCACGCTCCGGCCTATGCGCAGGAGTTCGAACGGACGGTGGTCGCGCTGTCCGAACTCGGACATTTCCCCGTCGATCTGGTCGAGCGCGCGCTGCTCGACAAGGGCGAGGATATGATCCTCATCCTCGCCAAGGCGGTCGGTTGCTCGTGGACGACCGCCAGGGAACTGCTGCGGATGTATGTCGCCGAACGCAATTTGCGGGCGGACGATTTGGCGCGGGCTTTCGAGCGCTACAAAGCGCTGACCCAGGAAACCGCCTGCCAGGTCATCGGCTTTTACCGGCAGCGCAGGGGTGTCCGGACCCCGGAAGAGATGTGGCGCGACGCAGAACTTGTCCAAAGCGAATCCGCGTGAGCTTCACTACAGCATGTTCCACTTTTGCGGGGCATGCTCCAACGAAAACGGCGCGGCTTTGCGGCCGCGCCGTTGCTGTCTGATCCGCGGGCGCGATCTTAGAAGATCTTGATCGCGCTTTGCAGCGTCTGCCAGACGCCCCAGGCCAGCGGAATTCCGACGACGGCCCAGAACAACAGCGCCTTGGCGTCGAAGCCGCCTTTGCCGATCCCGAACGATCCGTGCACGATCGCCGAGTCGCTCTTGGCGTGCGCCGCCTGCAGCGCGGCGACTTCTTCAGGCTTCATGAACCAATGATCGGCCAGCGGCTTGATCAAATAGTTACAGACGAAGCCCGCAACCAACATGCCCGCGAGGACGTACATGGTCACGTCATAGACGTGGTCGCGCGGCACGCCCGCGGTGATTTCGAACTCGCGGATGTAGTTCACCACCACCGGACCGACGATGCCTGCCGTCGACCATGCCGTCAGCAAGCGGCCGTGAATGGCGCCCACGAACTGCGTGCCGAAGATATCGGCGAGATAGGCCGGTACGGTGGCGAAGCCGCCGCCATACATCGACAGGATGATGCAGAAGAACGCCACGAACAGCGCCTTATTGCCGGAGTGAGCAGCCCAGGGTGCGAGCGCGTACATGGCGATGCCGAGCAGGAAGAACGTATAATAAGTGTTCTTGCGGCCGATATAATCGGACAGCGAGGACCAGAACACCCGGCCGCCGATGTTGAACAATGACAGCAGGCCGGCGAAGCCGGCGGCGATGCCGGCAATGATCGTGCGCTGATCGGTCGCGAGCTGCGTAAAGCCTAGCTCCGGATGTCCAATGAGCGTGCCGCCAAAGATTTCCTGCAACATCGGCGACGCCATGCCGATGACGCCGATGCCCGCCGAAACGTTCAGGCAGAGCACGCCCCATATCAGCCAGAACTGCTTGGTTTTGTGCGCATCCTTCAAATGCACGTGATGCTGTGTGATCATCGCATTGGCTTTGTTCGGCGGCGTCCAGCCGTCCGGACGCCAGCCGACCGGCGGCAGCCGATAACCGAAGGCGCCGATCATCATGAACACGAAATAGATCGCGCCCAGGGTGGCGAAAGTCTCCCAGACACCGACCGAAGTGGGTGTCTTGAAGGTATTGATCAGGATATTCGCCAGCGGTGCGCCGATCATGGCGCCGCCGCCGAAGCCGCCGATGGCGAATCCGGTCGCCATGCCGCGGTGGTCGGGGAACCATTTGATCAGCGTCGACACCGGCGAGATGTAGCCAATGCCAAGTCCAACGCCGCCGAGCACGCCGGCACCCAGCCACATCAGCCAGAGCTGATGAATATAAACGCCGACGGCGCCGACCAAGAGACCGCCGGACCAGCACAGCGCCGCAACGACGCCGGCCTTTCGTGGGCCAACGCGCTCGAGCCAGCCGCCCCAGATCGCGGCCGAAACGCCGAGCAATACAAAGAACAGCGTGAACATCCAGCCCATGCTGGCGACCCGCCAGTCGCAGGTGGTGGTGAAAAGCTCCTGCATGAGCGTCATGTCGGGGCATGCTTTTGCCGCCGTCAGTCCGATCGCACGCGACAGCGGCAGCCAGAACACGCTGAAGCCGTAGGCCATGCCGATGCAGAGATGGATACAAAGCGCGGCCGCGGGCACCAGCCAGCGATTGAAGCCGGCTTTGGCGATGATCCGTTCGCGATCAAGCAAGCCGACCGGCTTTCCTCCAGCCGACAGGGTTTGATCGAATGTCGTCGTCATGGGCGTCCCCCTAGATTTGCGACTTTCAGCCGCATGTTATGGCGTCAGAGTGTCGGCACTTGCGGCCGAAATCAATCGTACATGCGGATCGTCCCGATAGAAATATAGAAATGTGCTAATCTGGCAATCAGAAAGGGCCGGGATTGGCCAGCAATCTGCCCGCGCATCGGCAAACCGCTTTTGGGACGATTTTTTTTGGCGGCAACCGGTTTTAATCAATTCACGGTTGCGCGCGCGGAGTGCAAGAGAAACGCAAGGTTTCTCAAATGGTTCGGGTCAACCCCGTGAAGTCGGCCTAATCCCGCGTTCCCTGGGCCGGTGCGCATTTAGAGGCGTCGGATTTACTCCCCTTGGCACCGCCGTTCCGATCGGCTGGGTGGCCCTGGTCGGACGATGGGAACTGCCGTAACGCATTCGTGAGGCCAAGTGTCGCGGCCGGGCACGATCAGCACGACGCGGAGCATCTGGTGCATTCTCCGTCACGCCCGAGGAAAAGCGTCAGATCGCGCGGCGCGAATCTTCACGATCGAGAAACGCAATACTGTAATCGGAAATCCCGATTGAACTCGCCTATTAATTATCTCCGTCAGCGCTTATTACTGTTCTATCTCATGTTTTCTGGTTTTAAAGGTGACGGATGAACGTAACTGAATTGCCGCCGAAAGTGCCGTCCGAGGACCGCGCTCGAACCGGCCGGCGCCGCCCGGCGCGCACGCCGAAAGGCCGCCAACTCGATCCGCGGGCGCTCGATGAGGTGCGCGCGCTGCTTGGTGAGCGCGAACGCCGACGCGATCTCCTGATCGAGCATCTGCATCTCATCCAGGATCGCTACGGTCATCTTTCGGCCGCGCATCTCGCCGCTTTGGCGTCCGAGATGCGGCTTGCGCTGACCGAGGTCTATGAGGTCGCGACTTTCTACGCCCATTTCGACGTGGTGAAGGAAGGCGAAGCAGCGCCGCCGCCGGTCACCGTTCGGGTCTGCGATTCGCTGTCCTGCGCCATGGCCGGCGCGGAGCGGCTCCTTGCCGAATTGCCTGGCAAGCTCGGCGGGCAAGTGCGCGTCGTGCGCGCGCCGTGCATGGGCGCCTGCGACCGGGCGCCGGTTGCCGCGGTCGGCCATGTCCAAGTCATGAAAGCCGATGCGGCAAAAGTCGGCGCTGCGGCGGCGAAACCCCCGCACGCCCATTCCTATCCGACGCCGACCGCGTTCGAAGCTTACGTGCGCAGCGGCGGTTACGACTTGCTGAAGGCCTGCCTCAGCGGCGCGCGCAGCCGCGACGATGTCATCAAAGCGGTCAGCGACGCCGGGCTGCGCGGTCTCGGCGGCGCCGGGTTTCCCACCGGGCGCAAATGGTCGCTGGTTCGCGCCGAGCCGGCGCCACGACTGTTCGCCGTCAATTGCGACGAGGGCGAACCGGGCACGTTCAAGGACCGACATTATCTCGAGCGCGATCCGCATCGCTTCATCGAGGGCATGCTGATCGCCGCCTGGATCGTCGAGGCCGCCGACACCTATCTGTATGTCCGCGACGAATACCCGGAAGTGCGGCTGCTTCTGACCGACGAGATCGCCAAAGTCGAGAAGGCTCTTCTTGCCAAGCACAGCAAAATCCATCTGCGCCGCGGCGCCGGCGCCTACATCTGCGGCGAAGAATCGGCGATGATCGAATCGATCGAAGGCAAGCGCGGCCTGCCGCGCCATCGCCCGCCTTATGTCGCCCAGGTCGGCCTGTTCGGCCGTCCGACGCTCGAACAGAATGTCGAGACGCTGTTCTGGGTCCGCGACATCGTCGAGAAGGGCGCCGATTGGTTCACCTCGCAGGGCCGCCACGAGCGCAAGGGCTTTCGCAGTTTCTCGGTGTCGGGCCGGGTCAAGAATCCCGGCGTGAAGCTCGCGCCCGCCGGTATCACCGCGCGCGAATTGATCGAGGAGTTCTGCGGCGGCATGGCCGACGGGCACAGTTTCAAGGCCTATCTGCCGGGCGGCGCTTCGGGCGGCATCCTGCCGGCATCGATGGCGGACATTCCGCTCGACTTCGGCACGCTGGAAAAATACGGCTGCTTCGTAGGGTCGCACGCGGTTGTGATCCTGTCCGACCAGGACGATATGAAGGCGGTGGCGCTGAACCTCATCAAATTCTTCGAGGACGAGAGCTGCGGTCAATGCACGCCGTGCCGGGTCGGCACCGAGAAAGCCGCGAAGCTGATGGCGGTCGGGCCGTGGGACACGGCGCTGCTCGACGAACTTTCCGCGCTGATGCGCGACGCTTCGATCTGCGGCCTCGGCCAGGCGGCGCCCAATCCGCTCTTGTGTGTGCTAAAATACTTTTCCGAAGAACTGACCAAGCCGCTGGGACGTTGGTAAAGCAAGGTAGACCCCCATGAGCGAAGGCAACGGACAGAAGCCGGTCGGCTACGGCCACGACAACAAAGGCGCCACCGGCATCCAGGGCGGAGCGCCCACCGCAAAGACATTCACCATCGACGACCGCGAGATCGACATCCGCGACGGCGAGACGATATTCCGCGCCGCGCGCCGGCTCGACATCAAGCTGCCGCACCTGTGCTACACGCCGAAGCCCGGCTATCGCCCGGACGGCAATTGCCGGGTCTGCATGGTCGAGATCGAAGGCGAGCGCGTGCTGGCCGCAAGCTGCATCCGCACGCCTTCGCCGGGCATGAAGGTCAAGACGCAGACGGATCGCGCCAAGACCGCGCGCAAGATGGTCGCCGAGCTCTTGCTCACCGACCAGCCGGCGCGGGAGGTGGCGCACGATCCGAATTCCGAATTGTGGAAAATCGCGACGCGGATGGACCTCGCGCAGGGCCGTTTTCCCCGCCGCAATACGCCCGCGCCGGATCGCAGCCATCCGGCGATGGCGGTCAATCTCGACGCCTGCATCAACTGCAATCTCTGCGTCCGCGCCTGCCGCGAAGTGCAGGTCAACGACGTGATCGGCATGGCCGGCCGCGGCCACGGCGAGAAGATCGTGTTCGACTTCGACGATCCGATGGGCGCGTCGACCTGCGTCGCCTGCGGCGAATGCGTGCAGGCCTGTCCGACCGGCGCGCTGATGCCGGCGACGCTGGTCGACGACGACAATGTCTTCACCGGCAAGGCCGACCGCTCGGTCGACAGCGTCTGTCCCTATTGCGGCGTCGGCTGCCAGCTCACCTATCACATCAAGAACGACACGCTGCTTTACGTCAGTGGCCGCAATGGGCCGGCCAACCAGAACCGGCTCTGCGTCAAAGGTCGCTTCGGTTTCGACTATGTCAGCAATCCGCAGCGGCTGACGAGGCCGATGATCCGCAAGGAGGGAGTCGGTAAGGCGGCGGACGATCTGGTCGACCCGTCCAATCCGTGGACGCATTTCCGCGAGGCGACGTGGGAGGAGGCGCTCGACCGCGCCGCCAAGGGGCTTTCGAAAATCCGCGACCGCGACGGCCCGCGCGCACTCGCGGGCTTCGGTTCCGCCAAGGGCTCGAACGAAGAGGCCTACCTGTTCCAAAAACTGGTGCGCACCGGATTCGGCTCCAACAATGTCGATCATTGCACGCGGCTGTGCCACGCCTCGTCGGTCGCGGCGCTCTTGGAGGGTGTCGGCTCGGCGGCGGTGACCGCGACATTCAACGAATGCAAGAACTCCGACGTCATCATCGTCATCGGCGCCAATCCGACGGAAAACCATCCCGTCGCCGCGACCTTCTTCAAGCAGGCGGCCAAGCGCGGCGCAAAACTCATCGTCATGGACCCGCGCGGCCAGGCGCTCAAACGCCACGCCTGGCAGATGATGCAGTTCAAGAACGGTACCGACGTGGCGATGCTCAACGGCATCCTCAACGTTATCATCGAAGAAAAACTGTACGATCAGCAATACGTCCAGACCTACACCGAGGATTTCGACAAGCTGGCCCAGAGCGTGAAGCCGTTCACGCCCGAGGAGATGGCGCCGATCTGCGGCATCGAGCCGGAGGTGTTGCGCAAGGTGGCGCGCACCTTCGCGCGCGCCGAAAGCGCGATCATCTTCTGGGGCATGGGCGTGTCGCAGCACACCCACGGCACCGACAACGCGCGCTGCCTGATCGCGCTGTCCTTGATCTGCGGCCAGGTCGGCCGTCCGGGTACAGGTCTGCATCCGCTACGCGGCCAGAACAACGTGCAGGGCGCCTCCGACGCCGGCCTGATCCCGATGTTCTTCCCTGACTACAAGTCGGTCGAGAACGCCGAAATCCGCGCCAAATATGAAGCGGCATGGGGCGTCACGCTCGACCCGAAGCGCGGCAAGACCGTGGTCGAGATCATGGACGCGGTGCATGCCGACGAGATCAAGGGCATGTACATCATGGGCGAGAACCCCGCGATGTCCGATCCCGATCTCAATCATGCCCGCGGCGCGCTCGCGCATCTCGAGCATCTCGTCGTGCAGGATATTTTCCTGACCGAAACGGCGTCATACGCCGACGTCATTCTGCCGGCTTCGGCGTGGCCGGAGAAGGACGGTACCGTCACCAATACCAATCGTCAGGTGCAGATGGGCCGCACCGCGCTGCCGCTGCCAGGCGAGGCGAGGCAAGATCTCTGGATCATCCAGGACCTTGCGCAGCGCATCGGCTGCAAGTGGAACTACAAGCACGTCAGCGAGGTGTTCACCGAGATGGCGTCTTTGATGCCCGCACTCGACAATATTTCCTGGGACCGCGTCGAGCGCGAGGATCATGTCACCTATCCGGTCGATGGTCCGGACGTGCCGGGCCGCGATGTCGTGTTCGAGAAAGGCTTCCCGCGGCCGGGCGGCGTCGCCAAGCTGGTGGCGACGAAATTCCAGGCGCCGGACGAGATGCCCGACGCCGACTATCCGTTCATCCTGACCACGGGCCGCCAGCTCGAACATTGGCACACCGGCGCGATGACGCGGCGCTCCGCGACGCTCGATGCGCTGGAGCCCGGCCCGATCGCTGCGGTGTCGCGCGGCACCATCTCGAAGCTCGGCATCAAGCCGGGCGACTTCATCCGCGTTTCCACCCGCCGCGGCGTGGTCGAACTGTCGTCGCGCCAGGACGACGCCATTCCCGACGGCGTGGTGTTCATTCCGTTCGCCTATGTCGAGGCGGCGGCCAATCTCCTCACCAATCCCGCGCTCGATCCGTTCGGCAAGATTCCGGAATTCAAATATTGCGCCGCCCGGGTCGAGGCGATCGATCCCTCGACACAGGTCGCGGCGGAGTAGGGCTCGTGCTGCAGGGGGCGAAGCGCGCCCCATTGTGCGGCCATGGATGACATTGACGGCGACCCGCACGACCAGATCGAGCGCCTCGAGGCGAAGATCGAGGAGCTTGAAAGCCGCATCGAGAGCTGCGGCAAATTCGTCCTCGCCGCGCGGGTCGCCATGGCCGCGGGCGCCGTTGTGCTCGTCGCGCTGTTATTCGGCGCAATCCGGTTCGACCCGACGCTCATGGCGGGATCGGCGGCCGCGGTGCTCGGCGGCATCGTCGTCTTCGGGTCGAACAGCAGCACCGCGAAAGTGACGGCGGCTGAAATCGCGGCTCTTGAGGCGGATCGCGCGGCGCTGATCGGCCGCATCGAGCTGCGCGTTGTTTCCGATTCCCCGACCCTGCAATGATGCGGGCACTACGCCTTCTTCTCCTCCCGGAAATAAACTTCGACCGTACCGCTGAGCTTGATCGTCAGCGGATTGCCGTAGCGGTCCTTGGTCTTGCCGGTCTCGACGCGGATCCAGGCTTCGCTCACGCAATATTCCGCGACGTTGTTCTTCTCGACGCCTTTGAAGCGCACGCCGACGTCGCGTTCGAGCACCTCGGCATCATAATAGGGACTGCGCGGATCGGTCGAGAGCCGGTCGGGCGGGGTATGGGACATGGCAAGACAACACTAACACGGTTTCGGACTTGAATAAGGGCGTCGTAGCCGGGCTTGTTCCGGCCGTCCACGTCTTTATTGTGGTTGCCACAGGAAGACGTGGATGCCGGCCATGAGGGCGGGCATGACGGCCGAGGTACCTTATGTCGCTTGCTGCTGAAAGGACGGGGCTGCGTGTCGCCGACAGTTCGCCGCGCCACGATTGGACCCGCGACGAGTTGCGGGCGCTGTTCGCACTGCCGTTTCCCGAACTGATGTTTCGCGCCCAAAGCGTGCACCGGGCCAATTTCGATCCGACCGAGGTGCAGATTTCGACGCTGTTGTCGATCAAGACCGGCGGCTGCCCGGAGGATTGCGCCTATTGTCCGCAAAGCGCCCATCACGACACCGGCGTTCACGCGGAAAAGCTGATGGAGATCGAAGCGGTGTTGGCCGAGGCCCGCGCGGCGAAGAACGCAGGCGCCCGCCGCTTCTGCATGGGCGCGGCATGGCGCTCGCCGAAGGATCGCGATCTCGATGCCGTTTGCGCCATGGTCGAGGGCGTCAAGGCGCTGGGGCTCGAGACCTGCGCCACGCTCGGCATGCTGACCGCGCCGCAAGCGCATAGGCTGAAGGATTCAGGGCTCGACTATTACAACCACAATCTCGACACCTCGCCCGAGTTCTACGATCGCATCATAACGACGCGCAGCTACCAGGATCGGCTGACGACGCTCGACCATGTGCGCGACGCCGGCATCCACGTCTGCTGTGGCGGAATCGTCGGCATGGGCGAAAGCCGCGAAGACCGTATCGGCATGCTCGCGACGCTCGCCAGCCTTGCGGTGCATCCCGAATCGGTGCCGATCAACATGCTTGTCAAAGTCGCCGGCACGCCGCTCGCGGATGAAGGCGCGCTCGACGCGATCGAGTTCGTGCGCACCGTCGCGGTCGCCCGCATCACGATGCCGCGCTCGGTGGTGCGGCTTTCCGCTGGCCGTGAGGATATGAGCGAGGAGACGCAGGCCTTGTGTTTTCTCGCCGGCGCGAACTCGATCTTCTACGGCCCGAAGCTGTTGACCACGCCAAATCCCGGCCGCGATCGCGATCGGGAATTGATGGAGCGGCTGGGGCTGACGCCGATGGCGTAGCGCAACGAGTTTGATTTCGGACGACGGCGTTTCTGGCGGATGTGCCGGCATCCCGGCTCAAGCATTGCCGTAGGGACCTACCTTTATGTGCAACCGTAACTGTTCTTGATTTAAATCAACGTATCCCGATGCCTCTGGCGGTATATATGGTGCCGGCTCCAGGCGATGCGGTGAGCCAAGCGGCCCTGACCGAACCGATCTCCTCCCGGCTACGGTCTTGGCCGCTTTGCCTTTGTGGGCGGCCCGGACATCGCGCCGTCGCGCATTTATTTGATCGATATCAATGTAGGCCTATCCGCGCTCAGTCGCGCTCAGTCGCGCTCGCATCGCTCGCGCGTCGGGGCAGGATTGCCGTTCCCGCAGCGCATTTCTTGCGGCGGATATGATTTAAATCAACGTTGGAACCATGCCAGCGTGCGAGCGAGGCGCTATGAATACCATCTCCGGTCGGAGCGTGAGGCCGCCGCGGTGTCCGAGTTGCGCTCAGCCGATGCGGCTGGCCCGCACCACGGAACGCTTCGGCGACCTGCCCTCGCTGCGGACCTTCGAGTGCCGGGCATGCGGCATCGCCTTCACGCGAGAGACGGAAGCAAATCCGGTTGCGCACCTATCGACGCTGCGGCCGGCGAAGGCGCTCTTCGCCGATCAGGACGAGCAGCGCGACCTGCGAAAATAAGGCGATGCAGCCGGGCGGATGATCGTCGGCGCTGTGCCGCCGACGGCGTCTTGTGGTTTTCGACGGCGGCAAAGCGCATTGTATATACGCAGATTGACGCCGGGGCGGCCGCGCTGGTATTTTGTGCCTAGCCAAGGAATACCGATGTCGCGGACCCGTGCATTCAAATCGGGCAACAGCCAGGCCGTTCGCATCCCGGCGGAACTGGCCTATGCCGATACGGATATCGATCTGGAAATCAGCCGGCTCGGCGATGTCATCACGATCTACCCGGCGCGCAACAGCATGAGCGACGTTGTCGCCGCGCTCCGGCGCATGCCCAAGCCGAGTCGCGTCGAGAAGCGGCAAGCGATCGAGGTCCCGGTGCGCCGGCGGGATTAACGGCGAGCCGGCAGGTGCCCTATCTTCTCGACACCAACATCGCCATCCACGCCCGCGACGGGACAGACAAAGTTCTCGATAAGCTCGCCGGGCACGGCGGCGAGGTCCTGTTGTCGGCGTTGAGCCTCGCCGAATTGCAGCGCGGCATCTATAGAGATGCAAAATTCACGGCCATCCGGCAGGCTCGATTGGAGGTTCTGCTGGGCGCTCTGCCCGTCCTGCCGTTCGACGCCGCGGCGGCCGTTGCCTATGGCCGGATCATCGCTCAATGCGGTTGGACGAGAGGGCGGGATTACGACCGGATGATCGCGGCTCACGCAATCAGCTGCGGCTGCATTCTCGTGACCAACAATGAGGTGGATTTTCGCGATATACCGGGTTTGTCGATGGAGAATTGGGTGGCGTAGAACGACGGCGATGGCACAGAATGAATTTGCCCCGGTCACGCCCGGCGAAATGCTGAGAGACGAATTCCTTGCGGAATACGGTCTCTCGCAGAACCAGCTCGCGAAAGCGATCGGGATTTCGCCGAGCCGGATTGCCGGGATCGTCAACAATCGGCGCCGCATCACGGCCGACACGGCGCTGCGGCTGAGCTTGTACTTCGGCAACAGCCCGGAGTTTTGGCTGAATCTGCAAACTCATTACGATCTCAAATTGGCGCGGCGGAAACTCAAGCCGGAAGATGCCAAACGGAACAAGGCGCTGCGGGCCGCGTAAACAACGTGTAGCCTGAGTCGAGCGAAGCGAAAGCCGCGGTGCAGCGGCGACGTTTACCCCGCCTGTCGCTTCGCTCTTTCCGAGGTATGCTTGCCGAGCTTTAGAAGCGGAAATCTTCCGCGAAACCCTCCGAGAGGTTCTGGGAGCCGAGGTCCGTGAAACACATTTTGCCTGTGGGCAAAGCGTTTATCTCACCGGGGTTCCCCCAAATTAGACGAGGACGGCCGCCTTTGAACGGCGTTCGGGCAATGACTCGCGCCGAGATAAATGAACGGGGACGAGACAGGAGGAACGCCGGTAAAGCCCCAAAAATCCTACCTCCTTGCCCAGGTTTAATTCCGGGTCCTCTAAGAGTCTGACTCATAAAGGTTGATCGGATTTCATGCTCGCACCAGCCTCCTTGTGAGACGGCGGATGTGGGCAATGAGGATCCAGGCAACGGCGCTCTCGATGCTGGCTTCGAAGTCCT
>Ga0181539_1000787_pt1 | contig 37732 bp, 26 predicted proteins | sample PEATcosm2014_Bin_46_FD_119767 | JGI IMG/M metagenome (GOLD analysis project Ga0181539, IMG submission 119767) | Peatland microbial communities from MTU Mesocosm Facility, Houghton, MI, USA - PEATcosm2014_Bin23_60_metaG | ecosystem: Environmental > Terrestrial > Soil > Wetlands > Peat | place... | reverse complement strand
GCACGTTGTTTTCTCCAACCCCGGCACTTATCGAGAAGCGATAGAGAACGGCTCGTCCGAGAAATGGGTCAGGATCAATAATGATCCACGCTTCATCATGCAGCGGATGAAGCGTAACGCGGATGCATCGGCAAGCAGGAGTCAGGAGATCACCGCTGCGCCTGTCAGCGAATTGAGAGCAGCCCTGCGGACCCCACGGAGACTACCCCTGCGGTCCCGAAAGAAAAAACAGCTAGCGCCGTTGTTCCGGGATTGGAGCGTGAGTCTCGGTGCGGCGGGTGTCGCCGCAGGGCAGTATCCCGCAATATTCACTTCAATCGGGACTCCGAGCTGTACTGCCGACTTCGCTGCATACGGTGTGAATGCCGCCGGCGCTCCCGGTGGCCCCGGCGCTCAGGCCAACATCGTAGGTTTTAACCAGCTTTACGTCAATTCGACTGGGACCGGCTTTTGCCCTGTCCTCACCGCGCCCACGGTGCATTTTTCCTACTTTGTCGGCACCGGCAAGGTTCAGACTTCGCCGAGCCTTTCAATCACTGGCACCAAGATCGCATACATAGAGAGTGTTGTCGGTGCTTCCAAGCTGCACGTGACCACCATAGGGACGACCGGGACCAACGGTACAAGCGCCACCAGCCCAGTCGTGCCGGGAGCCGCGGGGGGAAACAACGCTGCTGACACTGCGATAACTTTGAATGGCGGCGTCAGCGTCAGCGTGTCTTCACCGTATGTGGATTACACCAACGACATAGCCTACGTTGGTGACGACAGCGGCAAATTGCACAAGTTTACGCCCGTCTTCAACGGCCCGCCCGCGGAAGTCATCGGGGGCGGCTGGCCCGCCACGGTGAACGCCGGGGAAATTCTAACCGGCCCGGTCTGGGACAGCGGTACTCTTAAAGTCTATGTCGGCGACTCCGCTGGCAAACTCCATTCCGTAACTACCACCGGGACGGTTGCGAGTTCCGGCGCCGTGGCTGCCGGCTTGGGGATTGTGGACGCGCCCCTCCTCGACAGCGGCGCCGAGAGGGTGTACGTCTTCGTGGGAGACAATCACGGGGGAACCGCCAGCGCGGTTGTTCAATTCAATATTTCCGGCCCCAGCCTCGGCGGCGTGAGTACCACAGAACCCCTGGGGACCTTCAGCACCACCACGCCACTTTACATTGGGATGTTCGACAACATCTATTTCTCTTCCGGCGGTGTGCCCGGCCCCACCGGGAACCTCTATGCCTGCGGGAATGCAGGCGGAGAACCTACCCTGTACCAGATCCCCATCTCCGCGAACGCGATGCAAACACCGGTTGCTGGACCCGCTCTGGCCAGCGCGTCGGGAGCGGGATGCTCGCCGGTCAGCGAAATTTATAATTCGGCCGTCGTTCCGAACGACGATTGGATCTTCGTGTCCGTACCGTCCGACTCTTGCGGAGCGACAGGCGGGACCACGGCGGGCGGTTGTCTCATGAGTTTCAACGTCGAGAGCGGTGCGGTGCCCACCATTGGCCCATGGTTGCCCTCGACTGCTTATCTCCTCAACGATGAGGTGGTAGACACCAACGGCAACATTCAGAAGGTTACTATTGCCGGTATAGGCGGTACTTCCGCGCCGAGTTGGAACACGAGCGGCGACACGGGGGATGGTATCTCCCCTAATCCGAGCGTGACCTCGGTGTCACAGTCGGCTGCCGTAGTGACCCTCACGAACGCTACCCTCAGTCCCATACCCTTTTCTTTTTCGGGCACCAGCGGTGACGTCACTCTGAGCCCGAGTGGTGGCACCCTGGGCGCCGGAGCAAAGGGCACGATTACACTTGTTAGTGAAGATCCTACGGTCGGGGATACTGTGACTGTAGGGAGCATAACCTATGATTTCGTCAGCACAAACCCGCCCACTGGAGGCACACACGCCTCCCCAAACGTATATGAGCACTTCGGCACCACGGCTAGTGGCAACCCGACCGCTGAAGCACAGAACCTCTATGCCGCGATTACCGGCCTGGTATCGAATTGCGCCTCTGGCGACACCGACTGCTTTTTTCCTCCCGGCGCCGTGGTCTGGGCCTACCAGAGCGCCAGCAATGGTCAGACGACCGTCGCACAGCCGACAGGTACGAGCGGAATCGTCGTCGATAACGCCACCGCTTCCGCCCTGACTTCAAACATCTATTTTGGAACCTTAAGCGGAACGGGCACCACCAACTCGGCAGTGAAAATGACTCAAGCGGGGCTGCAATGAACGAATCAGAAGAGAAAAACCGGATACCGGGAACGGGGGCGCAGCGGGCGAAGAGGCCTTACCAGAAGCCCGCAATGCGCCGTGAGAAAGTCTTCGAGACTACAGCCCTGAGCTGCGGGAAAGTGCGGGAAACGCAATCAGGTTGTGCGCATAACAGAAAAACCTCTTAGCGGTCCAAACCTCGATCATGGAAGCGCTAGCCGATACCCGTGGCGATTTGAAGCAGGACCTCTTCATCGAGGTCCTACATTTTTTCGGAGAGGCCCGCCTCGCCGTAAACGGCGCCAGCATGTTACCCGCTCTCTGGCCCGGCAACACCCTCACTGTAGAGCGCCAAAGCCTGGAGAATATTCTTCCCGGCGAGATCGTGTTGTGCATACGGGAAGGCCGCTTCACTGCTCACCGCATGACCGGGAAAATCCAGAATCGTCAAGGCACGCAGGCGGTTACTCAAGGCGACTGCCTGCGGCGAACCGATCCGCCGTTTTCCGCCCACCAACTTCTGGGCCGGGTCCGGTCCATCCAGCGCGGCCATCGAACCATCCTCCCGCGCATGACGCTCCGGATTCGGATTGCCGCCTGCATCCTGCGCCGCTCGGAGCTGTGCACCCGCGTGCTGCTGCGCCTCGCCACCCTCCGCCGGAATTTGCATGCCCCGGACCCGATATGGGCAAATTGATCGCGTCCGAAAAAGAAACCGTCCCCGCTAACCTGCCTGCCATTGAGCTTGCCATAGACATTGGCGGCATGCCGATCCTGGTCCGCACCGCCAGCCCGGAGTTCGCCCGCATCCTGGAAAATCGTTACGGCGGGTTCGTCATCGTCAGTGCGGACGCGCCGCATAATCCGCCTGAAGCGCCGATGTTTGAACTGGATGTCGAACTGATGCCGCCCGGCCTCATCAATCAAGACGAAGACTTGCACGTCCGGCTGGAAGCGGGGCGATGGGTGATGGAGCGCGGCGACTTTCGCGCCGAGTGGGACACGGAACGGCGGCGGGGATGGGTGCGGCAGACGGCCAATCCTTACTCGATTGACGCCGTGCTGCGCATTCTGCACAGCTTGATTGTGGCGCAGCGCGGCGGATTCCTGCTGCACGCCGCCAGTGCGGTTTGCGATGGCCGGGCATATCTGTTCTCGGGCGTATCCGGCGCGGGCAAGACCACAATGACGCGGCTGGCGCCAGCCGACATCATCCTGCTTACCGACGAAATTTCCTACCTGTGCCCGACCGCCGGCGGGTACGCGGCATTCGGCACTCCGTTCGCGGGAGAACTGGCCAAGGCCGGCGAAAACTGCACCGCTCCGGTCTCCGCTCTGTTTTTTCTGGAGAAGGGTGCGGAGAACCGCGTCGATGAGTTGTCGTCCGCGGAAGCGGTCCGCCGCTTGATGCGCAATATTCTGTTTTTCGCCGAAGACCGAGGCCTGGTGGAAAAGCTTTTCGCCACGGCATGCGATTTCGTCGCCAGGGTTCCCATTTGCCGCCTAACGTTCTATCCTGATGCCAGGGTGTGGGACCAAGTTCGTAACTTCGATCGTAACTTCGATCGTAAACTCGACCGCAACTTCGCACGCAGCTTCCAGGGGGTGCCCGAGCATGCCTGAAACTTGCATTTACATTGCGCGCAGTTCTGCCATTGCCGCCCGCGCGCTGGCCGGCGAAATGATGGTCATGAACTCGGCCGATTCGACGTTCTTCACGCTGAACGAGGTCGCAACCGTCATCTTCCAGGCTGCCGATGGCCGCACTCCGCTGCGGGAAATTGTTCGCGACCAGATCTGTGAGCAATTTGACGTCGATCCCGAACAGGCCCAGGCGGATGCCGAGCAGTTCGTCGCCGAACTTTCCGGCCACGGAATTCTTCTCGTTTCGAATCAACCTCTGGCCTCGGAGACACCCTGATGAGCCTGATGAGTGAAGTAGGCCAGAAAGCGTTTAACCTGGGCGTGCCCCTCACCGTGCACCTGGATGTTACCTATCGCTGCAACGAGCGCTGCGTGCACTGTTATCTCGATCACGACGATCACGGCGAGATGACGACCGCGGAAATCAAGGACGTGCTCGATCAACTGGCCGAGGCAGGCGTTTTCTTTCTCACGTTCAGCGGCGGCGAAGTTTTTATGCGCCGCGATTTCTTTGAGATTGTCGAACACGCCCGGCGTCTCATGTTCAACGTGAAGATCAAGACCAACGCGGTCATGATCCACGAAGAGGAAGCGCGGAGAATCCGCGAACTGGCCGTGGACACAATTCAGATCAGCGTCTACTCGCATCGTCCCGAAGTTCACGATGCCATCACCAAACTGCCACACTCGTTCGAACGCACTATCAAAGCCATTCGCTTCTTACGCGAACAAGGGCTGCGAGTCACCATCGCCAATGTGCTGATGACCGTGAATTCTTCCGATCATATGGGCGTGCAAAAACTTGCCGCCGAACTCGGCGTGCATTACACGCTCGATCCCACCATCACGCCCATGATGGATGGCGACACTTCGGTTCTCTCGCTGCGCATTCCGGGAGAAGAACTTCCGGAAATTTTTCACAACCCGGCGCTGGTCGGCAGCCAGGAAGAGTTCTGCGCTCCTCCCAAGCCAGCCTCGGCGGAGGATCTTGAAGGTTACTCGTGCAGCGCGGGCCATTCTTTCTGCTACATTTCGCCCTACGGCGATGTCTTTCCCTGCGTGCAGTTTCCGCTTCCCACGGGAAATATTCGGCAGCAGAAGTTTTTGGATATCTGGAATTTGTCCCCGCAGATGAAAGAGGTCCGCTCGATCCAGGCCAAAGACCTGACCGTCTGCTCGTCGTGCTCGCACGTCGCCAGTTGCTCGCGTTGTCCAGGCTTGGCCTATGTGGAAGGAAATATGCGGGGCCCATCCACCGCGGATTGCGAGAAGTCGTTCTACCGGACGGGCGTGCCGACGGAGAACATGCTGCGACAAGGACTGTCGAAGCCACGCGCCATATCAGGCAACACCGCACCGCTGATCCAGATTCGGCCGATCCAGATTCAGCCGATCACCGTTCCCGCATGATACGGGAGTGCCCGTTACAGTTTGCTCCCGGCAACAGCCTTCTGGCTGCGATTTAGATCCACGACCGCTTCCGCGCTGGCCAACTGCTCCAGAATACGCTGCAAGGCGGCGCGGACCTCGTGCGTCGCTTCATTGAACTTCAGCGCCGCTCCAATCCCCATGTCCATGCGCACGACCTCGCTCTCCATCGAAACCATCGTATGTTCGTGCGAGAAGGTGAGTTTCAACTGTGATCCTGGCAACAGAATGCCGCTGGTTTCAACGTAGCAACCGCCCAGGCTTAGGTTGGTAACGATGCCCAGCATCGCCGCTTCCTGACCGTTTCCAGAAATTTCCGTGGTGAGCCGGCCCCGCACTCGCGGATACTGACGGCGGTTCTTCTGAGGCGACTGACTCTGCTTCTGCAGATACATGCGTTTGTCAGCTTCCGAGAGGAGCTTTTCGGCATCCTTCCCGTCCTCGGGATACACCGCCTTGCCAACGCTCAGCGATAGAATGTCCTCGTTGCAGATGTCCTTACCGGCTTGTTTCGCCAGGTCTCGCATCTGTTCCGCTTTGCGCGCGGCAGCTTCGGGCGTGAGTCCGGGAGCGATGACGACAAATTCGTCGCCGCCCATGCGCGCGACATAATCGTACTCACGGCTGGTTTCCTTCAGGGAGTGCGCAAACAGCCGCAGGACGCGGTTCCCTTCCAGGTGTCCAAAGCGGTCGTTGATCTGCTTGAAGCCGTCCATGTCGGCGACCATCACGGTCAGCGTTTTGTCGTCGCGTTTGCAGCGCGCCAGTTCCCGGTCCAGTTGCAGGAATAGCGAGCGCGCATTGGGAAGACCGGTGAGGTAATCGGTAACCGCCGAACTCTCCGCCTGCTCGTACTTCATCGCGTTCTCGATGGCGAGCGCCATCTTGGAACTTACAGCCAGCAGAATGCGCAGGTGGTCGGAGGTAAAGAAATCCTTTTCTGCGTGGTACAAAGCGACCACTCCGACCACGCCCTGCAAGCCCTCGAGCGGCACGGCGAGCGCCGACGTCAGCGTGCTGTACTTCGACTCATCGTTCAGATAACCGGGCTCGACCGAAGGATTGCCATTCAGGATTGGTTTAAGGTTTTGCGCTACCCACCCCGAGAGCCCCTGTCCCATCGGAATGCGCAGCGACGCGAACAGCCGAAAGTTGTCGCCATTCACATATTCCGGCACCAGTTCATCGCCGTGACGCACGTAGATCGCAATCGCATCGTAGGACATGGCCCGGCGCAGCTTCACCGCAAATACCGAGAGCGTTTCTCCCAGACTGAGCGAGGCCCCTAGATCCTGGCTGAGTTCGAAAAGAGTCTGCGCTTCCTGACGCGCCGCCGCGATCGAACCCAGAAAACTGCGCTCCGGCACTTTCCCCCGTCCTTGCGCCTCGAACCCGGCTGCCGGCTTGATGGCCGGCTCAGCTTTCGCGTCTTTGACTTCCGTGGATAATTTCTGCTTGTCCAACCTGTCGGTGCGTTGGTGGACCAGTTGCTCCAGTTCCACGTATCTTCGTTCCAGCACCTTGACCACTTGCGGATCAAACGACTTTCCCGATTCTTCCACCAGGCGCGCCATCGCTTCGTGCAGAGGCAGCGCCCGCCGATATTGGCGATCCGAAGCCATCGCGTCCAGAAAATCCACCGCCGCCAGGATGCGAGCGCCAATCGGAATCCCGGTCCCGCGCAACCCCAGCGGATAGCCCGTCCCGTCGTACTTTTCGTGGTGGGCCCGTACGATGGGCACGACTGGGTATGGAAAGCGCACCCGTTCCAGGATTTCCGCTCCCACCAGCGGATGAATCTTCATCTTCTCGAATTCTTCCGGCGTCAGGCGCCCCGGTTTCGAGACGATGTGCTCGGGAATCGCCAGCTTGCCGATGTCATGCAGCAAGGCTGCGGCCTGCAAGGCCTCCATTCCCTCCCGGTCAACCTTGAGTTCCTTCGCCACCTCGACAGCGTAGACGCGAACCCTCTGCAAGTGGTCGTGGGTGGTCTGATCCTTGGCCTCGATGGCGAGCGCGAGCACCTCGATCGTGCGCAGGTGCAGGTCGGCCATCTCTTGCACGTGCCGCTTCTCGTCTTCCAGTTTGCCGAGGTAAAGGTGGTAGGAACGGTAGATAAGGTAGACCACCGGAAGCGTCAGCAACGACGTCTGCCAGTCGGTAAAGCCGTGCAGCCAGCTCATCATGCCGGCCACGCCCGCGCCGACCAGGTAGTAAGGGAAGCTCCAGAAGTAGCAGTCTACCCAAATCCTTCGTAGCGACCTGCGCTCCGTCAACGAGACGACGACCGCAAGCGGAAGCGTGGTGGCCACGAAATAAATGCAGGCTGCCAGGAATAGCGATGTCGAGGGGTTATTCACTGCGTGATGCAACAAAGCGTAGCGATACGCAACGAAGGTCACCGCGATGGCCAGCGCCGTCGAGCAGACGTTGAAGGCGACTAGAATCGGAATCGGACGATCGCGACCAAGGCACTGCACTACCACCGCCGCGCAGCCTAGAGCCATGGCTTCCGAAAAGCTCAGTTCCAGCACGCCCAGCAGCAGAAATAGAAAGTTGACCGACATCGTCCCGGTAATCCCGGGCAAGCTCACCTTGAGCCGCGAAGCCGCCAGCGCAATCACCAGATAACAGAAAAATTTGAGCGGATTTTCGCTCCTGCCGTGCAAGATCGAGTAGGTCAAGACGGCCGTTCCGCAGAGCACGACCACGGTAATAAAAAAGCGTGGCGCGGCGCTCATGTTCTTCCAGGATTGCGGACTGGTTTTCACCTTCGACGAACTCCTCCCCAGGAAGCCGGGTTGCAATTCCCAGGCATAAAAACAAGGGGAATGTTTATTGATAACAGGCACCGGACCGGCAGGAAAGGATTCGGATATTTGGAGGTAAACTTCCGTAACTCGGGACGGTGACCTTTTGCCCCTGCTTGGCCCCCCCGAGCGCCCGAAATACTGCTCTTAAGTCATAGAAAAAAAAGATAGTGCCGACCACCCCTGAACCAGGAACTTGGTGCCCCGCCGCATCGTATAACCGATAGGTTTGACTTGCCAGAACCCACCGGCCTAACATGAATGACTCTCTCCCAGGAGTGTTCCCCGGAATGATCGGCCAGACCATGATCGGCCAGACCGTCTCGCACTACCGTGTTCTCTCGCAGTTGGGCGGCGGGGGTATGGGCGTGGTGTACGAAGCCGAGGACATCAATCTGGGCCGCCACGTCGCGCTCAAGTTCCTGCCACCCGACACGGAAAAAGATTCTCTCGCGCTCGACCGTTTCCAGCGCGAAGCGCGCGCGGCCTCCGCCCTAAACCACCCGAATATCTGCACCATCTACGAAATTGGCGAGGACAGCGGACGCCACTTCATCGCCATGGAGTTGCTGGAAGGCGAGACGCTCAAGAGCCGCATCCACGGTCAGCCCCTGGAACTCGAACCATTGCTCAATCTCGGCACGCAGATCGCCGACGCTCTCGACGCCGCCCATGCCAAAGGGATCATCCACCGCGACATCAAACCCGCCAACATTTTCGTGACCAGTCGCAACCAGGCAAAGATTCTCGATTTCGGCCTGGCCAAGCGCACCGTCAAGCCTTCCCTCCTGTCCGACGCCACGCTCGGTTCCGCCGCGACCGTGGACGAGCCCTTCCTGACCAGCCCCGGATCGACCGTCGGCACCGTGGCGTACATGTCTCCGGAGCAGGCGCGCGGCAAGGATCTCGACACCCGCACCGACCTATTCTCTTTCGGCGCCGTGCTCTATGAGATGGCCACCGGCGCCTCGCCCTTCCGCGGAGACACCTCCGCAGTTATTTTCGACGCAATTCTGAATCGCGCGCCGGCGTCACCGCTTCGCCTGAACCCGGATTTGCCTTTGCACTTCGAAGAAATCCTGCACAAGCTGCTCGAAAAAGACCGCGACCTGCGCTACCAGAGCGCCGCCGACGTGCGCTCCGACTTGAAGCGCCTGAAACGCGACTCCGAATCGGGCTCGATTTCGGCCGCGACTTCTTCCAGCTCTTCCATTCATAAACCCCCGGCGTCATCCCGCAAGCTGCCCCTGTGGCTGATCCCGGCTCTGATCGTCGCGGTCGTCGCCGCCGGCGTTGGCTTCGTGTTTCTCAAGCGCGGCCACGCGCTCACCGAAAAAGATTCGATCCTGATCGCCGATTTCGTAAACACCACCGCCGACCCGGTCTTCGATGGCACGCTCAAAAAAGCGCTGGCCGTTGATCTGGGGCAATCCCCGTATCTGAACGTCTTCCCCGAACAGAAGATCCGCCAGACATTGCAGTTCATGGGCCGCAGCCCCGGCGACCGCATCACCAGCGAAGTCGGCCGCGAAATCTGCCTGCGCGATGGCATCAAGGCCATGCTCAACGGCAGCATTGATAGCGTCGGAGGCCAGTATGTCATCAGTCTGGAAGCAACCAATGTTGCTTCCGGCGATTCCCTCGGACGCCAGCAGGCTCAGGCAGAGCGAAAAGAAGATGTGCTGAATGCGCTGCATAGCGCCGCCACCAAATTGCGCGCTCAACTCGGCGAGTCGCTGTCCATGGTGCAGAAATACGACATGTCTCTTTCCCAGGCCACCACTTCATCGCTTGACGCCCTGAAGGCGCTGAGCCTGGGCGATGCCAAGCACACCATGGGCGACGATCTGGCTGCGATCCCGAACTATCAGCGCGCCGTCGAGATCGACCCCAATTTCGCCATGGCCTACGCTCGACTCGGCACGGCCTACAGCAACCTTGGGCAAACCGAGTTGTCGGAGCAGAACCGCCAGAAGGCTTTTGAGCTTCGTGATCGCGCCAGCGAGCGCGAGAAGCTCTACATCATGTCCCACTATTATGCCGACAGCGGCCAACTCGACAAAGGCATTACCGCCTACGAACTCTATCGTCAAACCTACCCGCGGGATTCCACTCCCTTCGTCAATCTGGCGGGTATCTATAACCAGCTGGGACAATTCGATAACGCGTTGGAGAACGCAAAGCATGCCGTGGAGCTCGACCCCGACCAGGCAAGCGGCTATTCGAATGTCGCCGAGGCTTACGTGGGGCTGAACCGGATCGAGGAAGCGCGCACCACTATCAACACCGCACTCCAGCACAAGGCGTCGGCTCCGGGCTTCCATCTAGGGCTGGCTATGTTGGACTGGTGTGAAGGCAAAGAAGCCGAAATGGAGAAGGAACTGCAAAGTGCATCCGCGACTCCCGATGGAGAGGCGGGCGCCCTCGGATTGCGCGCGGGCATCGCCAGCACCCGCGGGCAAGTGCGCCAAGCGCGGGAATTTGCGCGCCAGAACGAAGATGCGTTGGATCGCCTGCACCTGCAAGGCCGCGCCGATATGGAAGCACAGCTTGCCATCTTCGAGGCAGTGGTGGGAAATCGTGCCGAAGCCAACCGCGAGGCCAGCGAGGCGCTTCGATTATCCCGAACAGTTTCTGTGACGGGGAGTGTGGCTACGACGTTCGCCATATTGCGCCAGGATCAGAAGGCGATCGCATTGGCCGACGAAATCCAGCGCGCCCATCCGAACGATAGCATGGCAGTGAACGTGACCGTCCCCATGATCCGAGCGGTCGCCGCCCTGCGGCCCGCGAATTCCGCCAAAAGCGACCCGGCAAAAGCCATTGACTTCCTGAACACCGCGGCCCTGTACGCTCGTGCCAATGCCGGCGTTTTCTACGTACGAGGCTTGGCCTATGAGCAGGCTGGACGCTACGCCGAAGCCCAGCAGGATTTCCAAAAGGTCCTGGAAATGAAATCCCACAACGGTCCCGACATAGCGTCCGTAATCGCTCAACTGGAGTTGGGCCGGTTGTATCAGAAGCAAGGCGACATCCCCAAGGCTCGCATCGCCTATCAAAACTTTCTCGCCGCCTGGAAAGACGCCGACCCCGACGTCCCCCTCCTCCACGAAGCCAAAGCCGAATACGCGAAACTGCAATAGAGCCACGACAAGCCGCGTCTCAGGCCCGCAGCCCCGATGAGCCGGTGGAGCGGTACGCGCTCGGGGCGTCGCCGAGTTTATAGGAAGCAAGCCAACGGAGCAGGCGTCATTGCCCGACTCCAGAAGGGCGCGGCAACAATCTCGTGGAGTTTAGAATGAAGGCCAATTCCGAAGTAACGTGAATGAAGGCCGCGAGCAGGGGATTCAGCAGGCCAAACGCTGCCATGCCAACTCCTACGCTGTCCACGACCAGCGTGCCAACGAAATTCTGCATGATGATCTCGTGACAATGTCGCGCCAGCCGCAAGGTCTCGACAAGCTTGGACAGATCGCTTCCAATTAAGATCACGTCCGCGCTCTCCTGGGCCACGTGAGTTCCCGAGCCCATGGCAATCCCAACGTTGGCTTCCACCAGAGCGGGAGCGTCGTTGATGCCGTCACCGATCATGGCGACTTTGCGCCCCTTGCTGCGCAGCTCAGTGACCCACTTTGCTTTCTGCTCCGGCAGGAGCCCTCCCACCGCTTCGTCCACGCCAAGATCGCGGCCAACCGATGAAGTTGCAGCTTGTGTGTCTCCGCTTAACAGAACAGTTTTCAAACCCATCTGTCGCATTGCCGCAACCGCATTCTTGGCTTCCGGCCGCAAAATGTCCGCAATTCGGACGCTCCCAAGAACTTGCCCGGCGCGCGCAACGTAGACTTCCGACGCCCCGTCCACACCGTTACTAGGCATGGGCAAACCCCTCGTCATGCCGTGCTCCACCAGGAGCGCCAAACTGCCCACAAGGATCTCCTCGCCTTCATAACTCACCCTGACGCCTCTTCCCGGCGTGTACGAGAATTCCTCAGGCTCCATGAGAGGAACGCCGAGCTCTGTTGCCCGCGCCACAATTGCCTTGGCGAGCGGGTGTTCAGATTTACGCTCCGCAATGCTGGCCGCGGCTAAGATCTGTTGTTCCCCGAAGCCATTGGCAGAAACGACTTCCCGGATCTGCGGAGTACCGAAAGTTAGCGTACCCGTCTTGTCCAGGAGCACGGTGTCCACGGCCGCCAGCGCTTCCAGATACAGGCCCCCTTTGATGATGGCTCCCTGATGCGCCGCTCGGCCGATTGCACCGAGGATTGCAAGAGGAGTTCCAGCCGCAATGCCACACGCTCCGGCAACGATTACGACCGAAATGGTTGACCTGACATTGTGAGTGACGATGAATGTCAGAACCGCTGCCCCGAGGGCAAAATACACAAGATATCCCGCTAGCCGATCGGCGGTCTTCTGAATGGGAGCCCGTGACTTCTCCGCCCGTTCGACGGCTTCAATGATTCTCCCAAACGTAGTGTCGCGGCCCAGTTTCTGAGCGCCGATTTCCAAAGCTCCCGATTGATTGATGGTTCCGGCGTAGACCATGTCTCCGACCGCCTTCTCCACCGGCATGGCCTCGCCGGTAATCGCCGCTTGTTCGACAAAAGAACGTCCGCCAAGTACGACACCATCCACCGGGATGTGTCCACCCGGTTTCACAATGACAGTGTCACCGGCTTGAACTTGGTTAGACGCTATTTCCAGCACGTCACCACCACGCCTGACCGTGACAGTTCTCGGAAGAAAATCTAGAAGATCCTGGATAGCGCGTCGGCCTCGTCCAACCGTAAGGCCCTCCAACACCTCGGCGGCAAGGACGAAGCCCGTGATAACCAGTGCGGTGAAGAACTCCCCGATGGCTAGCGCCGAGAGAAGAGCAATCGTCATCGAGAGTTCCATCGTCATCTTTCGTTCGACGATGTTCTCGAAGGCTTCCTTGAAAATGGGATATCCGCCGATCAGGGCAGCGGCGATGCCAATTACACTGATGTGCGGAAATGGTTCCCAAAGCCGAAACCAGACTGCAACCGCAGCTAAGACCACAAAAGCGATGCGGCCGAGGTCAGCCCACCCGAATGCCTGATCGTGCTCGGCGTGATCGTGCTCGGAAGGTTCCGAGGTCTTGGGCTGTTTTATCTCCGCAGTGTCCGAGTTCTCGCGAGGCTGAGGACTGTTTGCAGCGTTTCTTTCGGTCAAATGCGGAGCACTCATACCAACGTCCCTTCCGTGACGCGGGGGCCGATCATTTCAAATAGGACTTGACCATGCCGATGACTTCGTCAGCGGCCACCACCTGTTGCGAGGTTGGCCTTTGTTTGCCGTTCAGAACGTGGCTGCGGATGTGGCCTTCTAAAAGCTCCGCCATCAGGCTGTTCATGGCTCCTCTGGCGGCGCTCATCACTTGCAGCACTTCAGAGCATTCGCGCTCTTCGGCGAGCGCTCGCACCAGAGCCTCTACCTGCCCCTGAATGCGTTTCGCTCTCAGGATTAGCTTCTGTTTATCTTTGATCGTATGACTCATTTTCCAGATCCTGACATACCATACCAGGTATGGTATTAAATACTAACGTTCAGAATTCAACCAGATTTGAAGTGAAAGCGCAAGAAATAAGGGCAGCACGGTCGAAACCGTACTGCCCTCACCGGGGAAGGACATCCCTTAGAAGTGGAACCCAATCTGTGCCGTCAGCGCGCGCGGCGTCACATAGTGCGTCCCGCTGAAGGTCGAAAGGAAGTTATACAGCGCCAGCTTGTTCGTCACATTGATGGCGGTGAGCGTAAGACTCCATTTGTAATGATCCCCTTTGAACAGGTTGTCGTCGCCCACGGAAGCATCGAACAGGTTCCGCGACGCGATGCGCGGCGGATGGAGGTCGTCGTTCTCGGTGTTCGGCGCCGGTACCTTTATCAGATTGGAGCCGAACTGCGATGCGACACAATTGTAAGGCAGGGGCGCGGTCGGAGTTGCATGCTGAGATCCGCAATAGAACCCGGCCTCAGCTTCCTGATCGCCAGAAAGCGGCACCTGGCCCACGTTGGCAGCCATCAGGCTCACGTTCTGCACGCCGCCGATAGTGACTGATTGTGGGCAATCGTTGCCGGCATTTACCCCATAACAGGGTGTCGCACCCGCCACCTGTCCGCTGTCATACCGCCAATTGAAGCCAAACCATGGGCCAAGCTTCCAGGGCTGATATTGCAAGTGGGTTGTCTGATTGAAATGCTCGTCGTGGTCAATACGGAACGGCCCCACCGGGATCGGAGTGGAACCGGCTCCGCCGATCTGGGGAGTGAAGAACCGGGCCGATACGCTCGAGAAGACCATGAGCGCCGAAAAGCCATGGAAGTCCGGCACGCTCACGCGGCCGGCATATCCCGGAATTTTCGAGTTGTGCCACTCAATGGGGAACGTGATTGGAGTATTGCCGAGCACGCTGAAATCGTAGCCATTGTGCGTGTACTTCGTGATCCACTCGCCGGAAAAGACCAGGTAGCGCCCGAAAGCCTGCTCCAGGCCAGCGTGGAATTCATTGCGAAAGCCGGGACTCAACGGATTCGCTGCCAGCCCAGTAACGGGATTGCAGGCGAGGAGAGGGTTGAGGACAGCATTCGCGCATCCGGTGCTCGAAAGCACCAGATTTTCATTAAAGGGAGATTCCAAGGTGCGAGCGTAGGAAACGCGGAAGATCGTATTCGTTTTTTTGACGTTGTACGCGATCCCGAGGCGAGGTTCGGCTTGCCGCGCACTGGTGATCCCGTTGTAGAGATCGCCGCGTATCCCAAGGTTCAAAGACCAGTTTCCGACCGTGATCGCGTCCCGAACGTAGAGAGCAAGCTCTTTCACGTCCGTGCGGCCATTGAAGGTGTAAGGGCTTCCGCCGCGGGTCAAATCGTAGGGAAGCAGGGTCGGATTGAAATAAGGGTAAAGAGCGCTGCCGGGTGCGTTCGGGTTACTTGGGAATGGCGGGTCCGTGCCGGGACCGACGTTTGGCTGGTTGGCGCCGGTGCATTGCGATGGATCGGTGATCCCCGGCGCGGGCGCCGCAACAAATGGGAACGGGTTCACTGGGTTCGTAGCCGCGGAGGTTATGCAGGGCGCGTTGAAGGTTGGATCGACGATGCCGAGAGTGTCATTCTCCCTGAGCAACGTTTGTTCGTAGGTGGCTCCAGCCTTGATGTTATTCACCCCTTTGACGTAGGAGATATCGGATCGAATCCCCATGTTCGTGAGGGTACGGTTCTGCCCCACCGACTGTCTCTGCAGACTCGGCGGCCCCAGGTCCGCGAAAGGATCCTTGCTGGGGTAATAGTTGTAATCGTCGCGGCGGACGAACGCCCCCAAGGTAAATACGGAGTTCGTACTCACCACGCGCGTCCACGAAGGAGCGATGTTAAAGGTCCCAATCTTGGAGCGTTGGTCGGTCGGTCCAACCGTATCGCCGTTGGGAGCCACGCCGCCATAGACTGCCATTTGTGGCTCAATCCCGTACAGTCCGATCCAGGGCGTCGCATTCTGAGCGTCCAGTGAATTCGGCGTCTCGAACCAGCTCCGGCTGTAGCCGAAGTCGAAGTGAATCGAATCGGCGGATGAGATTTGATAGTCCACGCGATCAAACAGGTTTTCTTCGTTGCCCTTGTCGTGCGAGACCGCAAATTCCGGCGGATCCAGGAATCGGCCGCTGTTCAAACCGCCTATGGAAATGAAATTTCCCCAGTTCTTTCCTCCGTAAGCGAGATCGCCGGCCACGTTCGAGGATCCAAATGCCCCGTAGGAAGCGGTCACGCTGCCATGAGGCGTGGTTACGCCCTGGCCTGAGCGCGTAGTCGCCACAATCACCACGCTCGTCTTGCCCCCATACTCCGCGGGCGGCGCGCCGGATATGACTTCCATCGATTGGATGGACTCGACGGGTAGCTGGTTGGAGAAGACTTTGCTTTGCTGGTCGGTAATCGCCTGGCCGTCGATGGAGAACGAATTCTCCGCGTGGTCGCCGATCCCGTGGAAGAGGCCGTTGGAATCCGCAGCGATTCCCGGCGTGGACAGAGTAACCAGAGAACTCAGGGACGACGACGCGCTTTCCAGGGGAAGCCTGTCGAACAACGACTTGTCGATGTCGGAGTGGAAGGTGGGATCGTTCTCCACCAGATCTCCCGCAGACTCGACCGTCACCGTGTCGATGCCGGTGGCCACCGTCAAACTAACACTCACAGTCACGGGGACTACCGACCGGACATCCACATCCTGCGCGATCTGAGCAAATCCCGCAGCCTTCACCGTCATGTGATACGGATTAAACGGCACGTTCGTAAAACTGAAGTTCCCTTTGTTATCTGTGGTGGTCGTTCGGTCATAGCCGCTGACCGGGTTATGAATCTCGACACTTGCATTCGGAACCACCGCGCCCGAAGGGTCCAAAACGCTACCGTTAATCGATCCCGAACTTCCGCTCGACTGCGCACTCGCAGCCCCAGCACTCAACACAAAAGCAGCGGCCACAATAGCAGCCGGCCAACTCCTGTAAAACGATCGCATGATTCCTCCAATAATGGTTCTGGGGCGAGTCCGATTCACAGATCTGAAGATAAAAGATCTGAAGATGAAAGATCGAAGATCGCCGCGGTTTGGGAAATATTTATTGGAATTGGGCGCGGAATCAGAACGCAGGTGGAGGACGAATAAACTGGGTAGTGACGGGACGGAAGATCACGGAAACTTCTGCAACAAGAATCGCCAGCGCTGCCGTGATCAAAACCGGCGCGGACGCAACCGGCGCGGTACTGAGTCCGGCGTGAGCGGTCGCGCAAATCGAGCAGGTGTGGTGGGATGTGGTTGAGTTCTCGGGATGCGAGTGGGTGGCCTGTACCGTCCCCATCACGCACACCAGGGCGACCGAGAGCACGCACACGGCTCTGACGAATCCGCCCCGCTTTCCCCATACCCTTATCATGCCATCCCCACGTTCCTCATTTAGACGCGGTGCCTTTACACGATTCTATCGTTAGACGGTCGTCTACGGGTACCCGGCACGCGAAAAAATGATCCTCCCCGTACACCCTCCGGAACATGTCCTACCGGCTCCCGGACGACCAGAACCAACAATAACACTATCACCGGCCCTGGCATTCTCCGACAATCGTTGCAGGGATCACCGACGCTCGTTTGTTGCGCCGCCACCTGCGTCTTAATTCGATCTTTCGCGGTTGCACCTGCGCTTGCTCCATGCGGGCCCTGCGAAGTCAGACCCAGGGAGAAGTACTATGTCGGGACAAGTCATTTTGTATTTTGACGACCAAGCGGACGCGTTGCGCTTCGCCTTGGTCGCAGGTTCAGTGATGGCGGGAGACGGTACTCGCGCCACCGGCGATTTGGTCCAGGAAACGGCGCGAGTCACGCGCATCCGGCTGGACGCCGCAAACAAAGGAAAGGGCAAGCAACCCAATCCTCCCGATTGCACTGCGTAAACCGCGCCGCTGCGCCCGGTTTTCACCCGCGCATCGAACCGCAGAACGAAGGCCCCGGCGTCCATGCCACCGCTTTCCATTAGAATGTCTGCTATGCCCATCGCTGAGGAGACTTCTTCTTCATCTTCATCGTCATCCAGCGCGCTCGACCTCACCTGGGTTCGCTCGCAGTTCCCGGCGCTCGCGCAAACTGTCGCGCAAACTGTCAATGAGCATTCCAATAAACGCCCCGCAGTTTTTCTGGATGGGCCGGGAGGCACGCAGGTGCCGCGGCAGGTGATTGATGCCATCGCGGACTATCTGACGCGCAACAACGCCAACACGGGCGGCGCTTACCAAACCAGCCGTAACACCGACCGCATGATCGCGGAAGCGCGGTCGGCGATGGGTGATTTTCTGAATTGCGATGCCGACGAAATCGTTTTCGGCCCGAACATGACGACGCTGACTTTCGCCATGAGCCGCGCCCTTGGCCGCGAACTCGGGCCCGGCGACGAGATTGTGCTCACCCTGCTCGACCACGACGCGAACTTCTCACCCTGGAAGGCGCTGCAAGACGAAGAAAAAGGCGTGACCATCCGCGCGGTGAAGTTCAACGAAGACGATTGCACGCTCGACATGCGCGACCTAGCGGCAAAAATTGGCGATCGCACGCGGCTGGTTGCGGTTGGATACGCGTCGAATGCGGTGGGTACAATCAACAACGTCGCCGAAGTGGTGCGGCTGGCACGCCAAGCGGGAGCGCTGAGTTACATCGACGCCGTCCACTACGCTCCGCACGGGCCGATTGACGTGCGCGCCCTCGACTGCGATTTTCTGGTCTGCTCGACGTACAAATTTTTCGGTCCGCACATGGGTGTTCTCTACGGCAAGCGCGAGCATTTGAAGAGGCTGCGTCCGTATAAAGTCCGGCCCAACAGCAACAACATTCCTAACTGTTGGGAATGGGGGACGCTGAACCACGAATGCATCGCGGGCATCAAAGCCTGCGTCGATTACTGGGAGGAACTCGGCCGGCGCGCGCAGCCTGCGCTCACGACCCGCCGTGCAGCGATCCTGGCCGCGCACGAAGCCATCCACGGGCACGAGCGCAAGATGATGGACAAGATGATCGCGGGCTTGCTTGCCATTCGCGGATTAAAGCTCTACGGCATCAGCGACCCGCGGCGCTTTGAAAATCGTTCCGACGAGAGATGCCCGACGTTCGCGGTCCGCATTGAAGGCCACACGCCGCTCGAACTGGCAACGAAGCTGGGCGAGCGCGGTTTCTTCACCTGGGACGGAAACTACTATGCCCTGAACCTGACCGAACAGTTAGACGTCGAGCGCCTGGGAGGATTTCTCCGCATAGGACTGGTGCACTACAACACGATGGAAGAAGTAGAGCGACTGCTGAAGGCGCTGCGGGAGATAGTAGGTTGACCTGACGAAAATCACGTAGGGACGGCCGCCCTCGTGAGCCTGCCCTGAGCGAAGTCGAAGGGTCCAGTCGGGCGAAGCCCGACAGCGCCTTCGTCAGCTCAACTCTTCCACGCGGTCTCCGCGTCCTACCAGCGCTATAGTCGCCAGTCCAATGAACAGACCGTGCTCGACGATGCCGGGAATGTTGCTCAGTGCCAGCGCCAGCGCCGCCGGATCCGCGATCTTTCCGAAGCTGCAATCGAGAATCTGATTGCCGTTGTCGGTGATGAAAGGGCTGCCGTCAGCCTTCGCACGCAATTTGGGCGATGCTCCGAGCGCCGCGATCTTGTTCTCGACCACGGTTCGCGCAAACGAAATTATCTCAACCGGCAAAGGAAATTTGCCGAGCGCGGGAACAACTTTGCTGGAGTCCGCAACCACAACCATCTTTTTTGACACCGACGCGACGACCTTCTCGCGCAGCAGCGCCCCCCCGCCGCCTTTAATCAAGTTGAGCTTGGGATCGACTTCGTCTGCGCCATCGATGGTGATGTCGATTTCCGGACGTTCGTCCAGCGTGGTCAGCGGAATGCCGAGTTGGCGCGCCAGGTCACCGGTCTGCACGGAAGTCGGGATTCCGATGATTTTCAGTCCCGCCTTCACGCGCTCGCCCAGAGCAATGACCGCGAAGTAAGCGGTTGAGCCAGTGCCAAGTCCAACGACGTCGCCGTCACGCACCAGCTTTGCGGCAGCGCGGCCGACGGCTTCCTTCTCCTGCGAATTGCCCATGAATCACCTGTCGATCTCCAATGTATCGAACAATCCAGCGTAGTGGACCACAAATTCGTGGCGTAAGCCCCCCTGTCATCCTGAGCGAAGCGAAGGATCTATGCATTGGGGCGGGCGCAAATTCATAGGTCCTTCGCTTCGCTCAGGATGACAACCCGAAATTGTATGTCGCGAGTCGGTCCCACGGGGCGGGTCATCCGTTATTCTATAGGAGACCTTTTATGGCGACTTCAACTCGGCATACAAACGGGGGCGCAGCTCCTGCCGTCATTCAAAGCGACGAACGGGAACGTGTGTTTGACCTGTTCCGGCAATTTGGATATCTGGAAGCCGAACTGGACCCGCTCGGCCTGCTGCGTCCACAACCGCACCCAGACCTGCAGTTTGATACGACGACCGATAACGAGTGGGCCCAGGAAGCGCGGCGCATTTATTGCGGAAGCGTAGGTGTGGAGTTCATGCATATCGCCGACCCGGAGCGGCGGCACTGGATTCAGAATCGCGTCGAAGCCCGTATCGAGATTGCCGCGGACCCGGCCGCAGTCGACATCGACACTAATACTAATAAAGACCGCGCCCTGGACCTGCTGGTGCGCGCCGACCTGTTTGAGCAGACGCTGCAGCAGCGCTATCTGGGCAACAAACGATTCTCCTTGGAAGGCAACACGTCTCTATTGCCGGCGATGGACGAGGTTCTGGACGTAGCCGGCGAGCGCGGCGCGGTGGAACTGGTCATGGGCATGAGTCATCGCGGGCGGCTGAACGTCATTATTCATTTGGCAAACCGTCCGCCGGAGCAGGTGTTTGCGGAATTTGAGGATGTGGATCCGCGCAGCGTATTGGGGTCGGGCGACGTGAAGTACCATATGGGCGCGACCGGCGAGTACGTAACAAAGAGCGGGAAGAAAATTCATATTCACCTGGCGTCGAATCCCAGTCACCTGGAAGCCGTCGATCCAGTGACAGTAGGACGCACTCGCGCCAAGCAGGACCGCGCCGGCGAAGGCGGCAAGGCGCAGTATCTTCCCCTGCTGGTGCACGGCGACGCCGCCTTCGCGGGGCAAGGCATCACCGCGGAGACGCTGAATTATGCGGACCTCGGCGGCTATACGGTAGGCGGGACGATCCACGTAATCGTCAACAACCTGATCGGCTTCACGACCAATGCCCGCGATGAGCATTCCTCGCGCTTCGCAGCGCAACTGGCGCGGCGGCAAGCGATTCCGATTTTTCACGTGAATGGCGAAGACGTGGATGCAGTGATGCGGATCGCGCGCATCGCCACCGAGTACCGCTACCAATTCGGCACGGACGTGGTCGTTGACCTGATCGGCTACCGGCGCCACGGGCATAGCGAAGTGGACGATCCCACGGTGACGCAGCCGCTGATGTATAAGGCAATCAAAGAGCATCCGCCGCTCTATCGCATTTACGCCAAACGAATCGGCATGGATGATGACAATATCGCCGCGCGAGCGCAGACGGTCAAGAGCGAGTACGAGGCCGCGCAGAAGAGCGCGACGCAAGTCACCAAGAAGCCGCTGATGCGCGATCTGCCGAATTACTGGGACGACTACTTCGGAGGTCGATACAAAGCGGAGTACGAGAAGCCGACAGGCACGGGCATAGACCGCGAGGAGTTGGCGGAACTCACAAAGCGTTTGACCACGTACCCAGAGGGTTTCCACATCCATCCCAAGGTGAAGAAGTTGCTGGACCAGCGGCAGGAGATGGGGACGGGCAAGAAGCCGGTCGACTACGGCATGGCCGAGGCGCTGGCTTTTGCCAGCCTGGTCAAACCTAATCTGGGGAAGCAGGGGATTCCGGTGCGCCTCAGCGGGCAGGACTCGCGGCGCGGGACGTTCAATCAGCGCCACTCGGTGCTGCTGGATATTCAGGATGAGACGGAATATGTCCCTCTGCAAAACATCGCGCCGGGACAAGCCGCGTGCGACATCTACAATTCGCCGCTTTCGGAAGCGGGCGTGATGGGGTTTGAATACGGCTACAGCCGCGATTATCCCGAGGCGCTGGTTCTCTGGGAAGCGCAGTTTGGCGATTTTGCGAACGTGGCGCAGGCGGTGATCGATCAGTTTGTGTGTGCCGGCGAGGACAAGTGGAAGCTGCTGTCAGGACTTGTGCTGTTGCTGCCCCACGGCTATGAAGGCCAGGGTCCGGAGCATTCGAGCGCGCGCATCGAGCGATTTTTGCAGTTGGCGGCGCGGGACAATATCCAGATTTGTCAGCCCTCGAACGCCGGGCAGTATTTCCACCTGCTGCGGCGGCAGGCACTGCGCAACTGGAGGAAGCCGCTGGTGGTGTTCACGCCGAAAAGTATGCTGCGCCATCCGGACGCCCTGTCTCCGCTGGAAGATCTGACGCATCAGAAGTTTCTGCCCGTGATTCCAGACACAGAAGCGCAGAATGCCAAGCGGATTCTGATCTGCACTGGGAAGATCGGACACGAACTGCGCACCGAACGGCAGAAGCGCAAGGACTTAAATACCGCCATTATTTTCCTCGAGCAGATGTATCCGTTCCCGGAGGCCGAACTGAAGGCGGAGCTGGAGCGCCACAGGACAGCGCGCGATATCGTGTGGGTGCAGGAGGAGCCAGCCAACATGGGTGCGCTTTCCTACATGCTGCCGCGCCTAAAGCACATCACAGATGACCGGCCAGTGTTTTCAGTGAAACGTTCCGCGAGCGCGAGTCCGGCGACCGGTTCGGCGAAGGCACACGAGGTCGAGCAAAAGACATTGCTGGCACTGGCGTTCACGACGCTGGATTGAAACGCGAGCAGCGAAAGAAAAAAACAAATAGCCCAAGGGTCATCTTCGATCCCGGGCTATTTTCAATGGCGGGCAGACGAAGCAAGCCCCGTCTCTACAGCGACCAACGAATTGGCTTACGGCCAGCGCTTGGCCGCATCTTCCCAGCCGGCGACGCGTGCCGGGGCGGCTCCACCCTGGGCGGCAACCACCGGAGGAATCCGGACCGGTTGCGGCGGCGCCGTGGCAGTTAAGCTCGGCTTGGGCGCTTCCGCCAGCGTCTCTTTTTCTTCCGAAAGCAGCGGGGCGGCGACGCGCAAGGCCTCAACTTCCTTTTCCAGCCTGGTCAGTTCAAGTTCCTTCTGCCGTAAAACTTCATACACATTTTTCATGCTTGGGCACCTGTGTCTTGGAACAAAGGATTAAGCGCAGAGTATGGGTTCCACCGGCAATTTGTCAAGGAAAACAGGCACCCCCGGGTGCAAAGTTGGTTATCGAAACACCACGACGGCGACCAGGATGCCCAGAATCAGGACGACGATCGCCAACAGATTGACGTGGTTCGCCAGCCACGATTCTTGTGCGGGCACTGCGTTTGCCAGGAAGTCCGGCACGAATTCCTCCGGCATCGGCGCCGTGGAGGCGCCCACTGAGTCGGACGCTGCGTCCTGCCCCTGCGTGCGTTGCTTGATCTCGCTCTGCTCCTTCTCACGCTGCTTCTTCTCGCTATCCTTCTTTTCACAATCGAGACAGAGTGTTCTCCCCTCGGAAACGGGGAATCCGCAGGAAGCGCATTTCTGCACGCGGAGCATGGCCTCGGGGACCGGAGAAGCGACAGGAGAAGCGACCGGAACAGCGACCGGAGAAGCGACCGGAGCGAGCACTGGCACCGGCTCGGTTGCTGGCACCGGTGCTGCCGACGACGAAAGTACCGGCGACTCGGCGGGAAGGACTGCGGGCTCGGCGAACTCCGGGTTGCGGGGAATGTTAAGGGGAACTGCCGAAGCCTGCGGCGCACTGCTTGCCGTGGAGAGTTCAGGCAAAAGTTCGACCGGCTTTTCCGGTTCTCGCCTGGGCGCTGGCGCGGGTGCGGGCGAGGAATTCTGGCGCTGCTCGGCCAGATCGAGGGCCGTCAATGTGAGGTCGGCCATGCGCTCCAGTGCGAGCAGATCGCGCTCCTCGAAAGCGTAGGGATGATCGGAGAATAGTTCGAACAGGCCGCGAACCTCTCCGTTACGCCGCAGCAACGGCAAAACCACGATGGATGCAATGCCCAGCGCCCGGCAAGCTTCCAGATTCACGCGCGCGTCGGTTTCCGCGTTGTCACAGCGCAGCAACTGCCGCCGGCCAATGCTTTCGCCCGTCAATCCGGAACGTACCTGCAGGCGCGCTCCGACTGCCGGCGCCGAAGAACCAGCGCTGGCCCGGCAAACCATCTCCTCGCCCTGGGGCAGAGCGAGGGCGGTTCCCGTCGCGCCGGTGATGTACTGCGCGCGTTCCACTAACAACTGGAGTGCGGAGTCCAGTTCCGTTTCGCCAAGCGCGCGGCTCCCATTAGAGTTATCGCCAATAGAGCTGTCGCCAACTGCGCCATCTGGGACGACCGCTCCTGCTGCAGACGACTGATCCGTCCCCGCGCTCGTGTCCCCGGTGCTCGCAGGCGGAAATCGATCTTCGGGTTGGGCGGATCCGTGCATGGAGAAGGGGCTGAACCGAGTCTCGCCTCGGAGACTCTGGCTGTCAAGCGCTGGAAGGATCTGCAAGTGGAGAGCCGGGCGTCCCCGCCCGGCCGCCAAACCGCCGGCCGGGCGAGACGCCCGTCCCTCCATTTCGGACTTATACGAGAGTTACTGCGATTTTTCGTCCTTGTGCCGCAGCCATTCGATAAACATCTGTTCTTTTGGTTTGTCGTAGGCCATGAGCAGGTGGCGGATGCTGCGTCCGCTGACAAAGTGGCAAACTTCTTCGGCCAGATTCTTGGCATGATCGCCGGCGCGTTCAAGAGATTGCGTCATGAAGATAACCTGCAGGCTGGAGTGATGCGCGATGTTCTCCGGATTCTCGATGTGGCGCAGGAAAATGATATTGCGCAGCCGGTCCATCTCGGCATCGGCGCGGAGCACGTCGATGGCTTTCTTGACGTCGCGCTGGGAAAAAGACTGGCCGACATCGGCCAGCATTTTTTCCAGGATCGTGGCCATCTGCGTCAACTCGCGGGCATCCTGCGAGTCGATGCGCCCTCCCGCAGCTTGCGCGCTGGTGGCAAAACTTAACAGCAGGTCCCCGATGCGCTCCAGTCCGATCATGACTTTCATGCACGCGAGCAACTGGCCGGTTTCGGCTTCCGGGACCCGGGTGATAATCGAGGTCACACCGGTGTCCACCTCCACATCAATGGCATCAAGTTCTTTTTCGCACTGCCGGATGGCGTTCAGGCGGGACATCGATCCGGTGGCAATTCCCTCGGCGGCGATGGCCGCGGCCTCGCGAGCCAGTTCGCAGGCTTCTATGGTTCGTTGCATCAATCCCGAGTGCGAGGGCTCAGGCGAAGGTGTTTTCACACTGGCTGTGCTCATAGGCAAAACCGCCCTGCTTCTTTGGATGCCGGATCCGCTCTGGTGGACGCGAGCGGTATCGCCCCAGAGTGTGACACACAATCCCACTTAAAGCATAATTCCCGGCATCGCAAGGCAGGTTACAACCCGGTGAATTTCTTGTGGTCGCCGAATGAAATAGTCAGATAATGGCCTCGATTCGCTGTGAGCATCTGGCGAAGCTTCGCTGCAGGCTGGGTTCTCCAGCAACCGTTCCAAACGTGGATACACGCACTTTTCAAGTGGCGAGAATCCAGCGCGCGATGGCGAGTATTACCATCGTTATCTCGCCGAGACTTCTCAATAGCTGCACAATGTTTCAATGGGATTGGATCCGCTCTTTCTCGGTTTTCTTCAGCGAATTGCAGTGGGAGTAGGTACGGTATTTGTTTTACTCCTGGTCATCTGGCTCGGGTTGCCCCGCCGCTCGGCGATCGTCGTCAGCCGTCGAACAATACGCTAACTGCCATCGCCATAGCTAGCATTCCCCCATTTGACTGAATTCGATGCCTCGTGAGATAGTGGCCTGCTCCGATCACTGCAACTGACTGTCAACGCAAATACTGTTTTTGCTCCCAAAATGTTCAGCCTCATTCCCAGGGATAACAGCTTCTTCGCGATGTTCTCCGCGATGTCCGACAATCTCATCGCCGGCGCTCGCGTCCTGGTCGATCTCTTCGCAAACTACCAGGATGTCGAAAAACAAATCGAACAGATTCACCGCATCGAACGCGAGGGCGATGAACTCACCCATGCCATTCTGACCAAACTCAACCAGACATTCATCACACCCTTCGATCGCGAAGACATTCATGAGTTGGCCTCTAAGCTCGATGATGTTCTCGATTTCATCAATGCTGCCGGCGCCCGCATCGTGATGTATCGGATTTCGGCCCCTCCACCGGCCGCTGGAGAACTGGCCAATATCATCCTGATGCAAAGCCAGGAACTGCAGAAGGCCGTGTCTCTCATGCAGAAGAATGGCAATATCCTGGCCCATTGTGTGGAGATCAACCGCCTGGAAAACGAAGCGGACCAGGTATCGCAGCAAGCCATCGCCGACCTGTTTGAACGCGAAAAAAATCCGATCAACCTCATCAAAATCAAGGAACTGCTGGAATGCCTCGAGCGGGCGACCGACAAGGCGGAAGACGTCGCCAACGTACTGGAAACGGTTGTATTGAAAAACACATGAAGGCCCATAATTTATCCAAGTAGGAAAACTGGTGAAGCCTGATCTGCTTCTGCTGATCGTCACAATACTGGTCGCACTGATCTTCGATTTCCTGAATGGATTTCACGACGCCGCCAATAGCATTGCCACCGTGGTCTCGACCCGGGTCTTGTCCCCAAAGCTCGCCGTATTGTGGGCGGCGTTCTTCAATTTTGTGGCCGCGTTTCTTCTCGGGACCGCCGTCGCCAAGATGATAGGTGGAGGCATGATCCGGATCGAAACTGTGACCCAGTATGTCGTGATCACGGGGCTATTCGGCGCCATCGTTTGGGACCTGCTGACGTGGTGGTGGGGGCTGCCGACTTCCTCCTCACATGCCTTGATTGGCGGCTACGCGGGCGCAGCCGTCATGCGATCCGGATGGCATGTGATTATTGCCGAGGGTTGGTACAAGACCCTGATCTTCATTGTGGTGGCGCCAGTCATGGGACTCGTCATGGCCTTTACCTTCATGGTTGCCGTCTTCTGGCTTCTGCGGAATAAAGCCCCACGACGAATTGACGCCTGGTTTCGCAGGCTGCAACTCCTCTCGGCGGCGGCGTACAGCCTCGGCCACGGCGGCAATGATGCCCAGAAGACCATGGGAATCGTGGCCTCCGCTCTGTACGGAGCGCATTATTTAAGTTCGACGGAACTAGCCGGCAACTGGGGGAGATTTCACTGGCCCATCATCTTGGCAGCGCATGCGTCGATCGCGTTAGGAACGTATTTTGGTGGTTGGCGGATTGTTCACACCATGGGATCACGCATCACCAAGCTCAAGCCGGTAGGAGGATTCTGCGCTGAGGCGGCGGGCGCGATCACCCTGTTTTCCACCGCGCTGGCCGGGATTCCCGTGAGCACCACCCATACGATTACCGGAGCGATCGTCGGAGTCGGAGCGGTAAATCGGCTCTCGGCAGTGCGCTGGGGCGTCGCGGCCCGCATCGTCTGGGCCTGGGTTCTGACCATCCCAGCCGCGGCGCTGGTAGCCGCAACTGCGTTCTGGTTAGTGCGATTGATCCACCCAGGAGCATAGCTCAAATCCAGGGGTGGCCCGCTCCTTGCGCTCTTTGCAAGGGGCGGGTGCCGCTACCGCCCAAGCGGCTCGGGCGGGCTTACGCACATCTTCATTGATTCAGTGAAAAGGTCACGCTGAATCCGGCTCGGAAGCGGTCAAGATGAACAAAAAGCTCGAGCCGTGGTTGAGTTCGCTCTCGGCGCGAATCGTTCCACCATGTGCCAGGACAATATGCTTGGCAATGGCAAGCCCCAGCCCCGTCCCCCCGGATTCCCGCGAACGCGCTTTATCGACGCGATAAAAACGCTCGAAAAGACGGGGCAGATGTTCGGAGGAAATTCCGGGTCCGAAGTCCCGGACGTAGAACTCGACGCCGAATTCGACGCCGCCCGACGCCGCGCGGGCTCCCAGAATAACTTTTTTCCCTGACGCCGCGTACTTCAACGCATTCTCGATCAGGTTGGAAAAAATCTGGTGGATAGCTTCGCGATCCGCATTCACATGGCCGGCGGGGACTGAGTTCTCAATCACCAGTTCGACGCCATAAGAGCGCGCCACTTCACGGAAGCTTTCCAGAGCATCCTGCAGCAGTTCTTCGGCGCTGACCCGCTGGATGCCAAACCTCTGCTCGCCCGATTCGACGCGCGCCAGCGTGAGCAGGTCTTCCGTAAGCCGGGTCATGCGGGCCGCATTCTTGCGGATGATTTCCAGGAACTCGCGCACGTGATTGTCTGCCAGAGGACTGTCGAGCAGCGTCTCCGTGTATCCCTGGATGGAAGTCAGCGGAGTGCGCAGCTCGTGGGAAACGTTGGCGATAAAATCGCGGCGGCTCTTTTCCATGCGCTCGGTCTCGGTGAGATCGCGGAGCACGGCGACGGCGCCGCCGCCGGGCATGGGCGCCGCGGTGACATCGAAGATGCGGCCGGAAGCGATGGTGTTCGCGCGCGCCGAAGTGACGACCTGGCCGCGCGCCGCCCCTTGAATCGCAGCGAGAAAATCTGGGTCGCGCACGCTGTCGATCAGAGGCGCATTCAGGCGGGGTGCATGAAGAAGCAAACGGTTCATGCCGCGATTGGCCCACTGTATACGCCCGTCGACATCAACCGCGACCACAGCGTCCTGCATGCTGTTGAGCAGAGTTTCCAACTCGCGCTGGCTGGTTTGAACGCGAGCGTAACTTTCTTCCACACGGCGCGTCGTCTTATCGAGTGCCGCCGCCACCTGCCCGATCTCGTCCGTCGCAGGGGACGCGATTCTGGCGGTCAGATCCCCGCCCGCCACCCGCTCGGCAAACGTCACGATCCGCTGCAGACGCCGGCCAACATATTGGGAAGCAACCGCTGCCACCATCACCGCGAAAACGAAGGCGCTGAACGATCCCCAGAACAGGGCCAGGACCAGCGGACGATCCGTAATTTCCATCTCCGGCAACGGATACGCCAGGCGCACCGCTCCTCCAGAAACCGGCGCCGCCACATACAAGAAAGGAATGTTAAGAGTTTGACTCTTGCGTTCCTCCACGCCGACTTCGCCGGCAAGGGCAGCAACAAACTCCCTGCGATGCGCGTGATTCTCCATCGTGCTGGGATCGGCTTCCGAATCGGCCAGTACCTTGCCGGTTGGATCAATGACGGTGGCGCGGGCTCCAGCCGCCTGGCCCTCCTGGGCGGTAATGTCGGCCAGGGAGTGCTGCCGGTCCGCCTCCACGCGATGGGCGAACATCAAGGTTTTCTGTTTGAGATTGCGTTCGATCTGCTCGCGCAGGGTGCGTTCCCAGACCCTGTGCACGGTCAACTGCAACGTGATCGCGGTTACGCCAATCACCAGCAGAAACACAACCATCAATTTAACGAAGATGCGACTTGTCAACGTGCGACCTCAAAGCGGTAGCCGGCCCCCCGTACCGTCTTCAAGTAGCGCGGGTTCTCCGGATCGGGCTCAATCTTTTCACGGATGCGCCGCACATACACGTCCACCGAGCGCGGCGTGACGTATGCCGTATCTCGCCAGACCGAGTCAAGCAACTGGTCGCGCGTGAAAACGCGTCCGGCGTGGCGCATGAAGTGGTCGAGCAGCCGGAATTCGGTGGCCGTGGTCTGCACCTGTTGCCCGCGAACGGTCAACGTCATCGCGCCCGGGTCAATGTGGATTTCGTCAATCTTGGTGGGGACCGGCGGCAGCGGACGCTCAAAACGGCGCAGCACCGCTTTCACCCGAGCCACCAGCTCGCGCGGGCTGAAAGGCTTGGGGATGTAGTCATCAGCGCCCAACTCCAGCCCCAAAACGCGATCCGCCTCGCCGCTCTTGGCGGTCAGGAAAATCACCGGGACCGATGCCAGCGTCAACGACTGCCGGATCTGGCGGCAAAGTTCCAGCCCGTCTTTTCCAGGCACCATGATGTCCAGCAGAAACATCGCCGGACGCTGGCGTTCGGCATCGGCCACAACCAGATTGCCGGTCGAGTAGAGGCGCACGTTGAAGCTGGCCCCTTCCAGATGATGGCGAACCAGGCGCGAAATATCCGGGTCGTCTTCCACTACATAGATTGTCGGCTTCACCCGAACTATTGTATCTGGGAAATGTGACGATTCGATAAACAAGGAAAGATGGTAGCGGGCCAATTTGCGAAACCTTAACCACCAAGGCCATGAAGTAACACGAAGGAAACCCCCGGGACCAAAACCTTCGTGATCCTCGTGCCCTTGGTGGTTCAAGGGTTTTCTGGGTTCGAGCAGGAGCCTGACCTGCGACTGAAACAGGTTTACATGCGGCGGCTCACTCAACGCAGCGACATTCCGGCATCGGCGCAAAAGTCCATCGCAACAAATTGCTTGCGCAGAAATTTCGGGAAGGCCGCGGCTGCGATCATGGCCGCATTGTCGGTCGAAAGCGCGCGCGACGGGAAGAAAACGGGAAGGCCCTGCATCCCCGCTTCGCGCTCAAACGTGGTCCGCAATTCCCGGTTGGCGGCAACGCCGCCGCTTACGAAAAGAGTTCGAACGTCATACTCGCGCGCCGCCGCCAGTGTCTTCATGACCAGATCGTTGACCATCGTGCGCTGGAAAGAAGCCACCAGATTGAGGGTTTGCCGGTCGCAGAGCCTGAGAATGTCTTCGATCTCCGGCTTGCCGATGCCCGCCAGCGCCCGGCGGCGAGCCTCGATCGCAGGTTTCAGGTTCTCGGTCTCGACGTATCGCAACACCGCCGTCTTGATTCCGCTGTAAGAAAAATCAAAGCTCGGCCTAACGAAGCGCGGCCCAACGAAGCGCGGCCCGTCCTCTTCCGCCTGAAGTTGCCCATGATCGCCTTGCCGGTGCTCGCTTTGCTTGTGATCGCGCCGGTCCCGGTGCTTGATCTGCGCAATCTGGAATTTGACCGCGTGCGGATCGCCGTGCGGCGCCAGCCGGTCGATGATCGGTCCGCCCGGATAGCCGAGTCCCAGCAGCTTCGCGACTTTATCGAACGCTTCCCCGGCGGCGTCGTCGCGAGTGTGGCCGATGTTCCGGTAGGTCCAGAGATTTTCCTGCACCTCGGCGAGATAAAGATGCGTGTGGCCGCCCGAAACCACCAGCGCGAGCACCGGAAAATGAAGGTCGGCATCTTCGCTTTGCCGCTGCTGCATTTGTCGTTGATGCAGCAACACCGCATGGATGTGTCCCTCCAGATGGTTCACGGCGATCAGTGGCTTCTCCAGCGCGAAAGCCAGCGCCTTGGCAAAGCTGATGCCAACCAGCAAAGCGCCCGCCAGTCCCGGACCTTGCGTGACCGCGATGGCATCGACGGACTCATAAGTCTGTCCGGCGTCGGACAATGCGCTGCGCACCACCGGGACGATCGCGCGCAAATGCTCGCGCGAAGCGAGTTCCGGAACCACTCCGCCATAAGGCTGGTGGGTGGCGATCTGCGAGGCCACCACGTTCGACAAAATCTGCTGCCCCGAGCGCACCACGGCCGCGCCCGTCTCATCACAGGAGGTCTCGATGCCGAGTATGTGCGCATCAGGCATAATTAGGGCGGTATTCGCAGCACTGGGCTCATAAATGGTTCTGAAGAGGTTTTGGGTAGGGCACGGCTTTAGCCGTGCCGCCTAGCGCCGCGAAAATGCGGGCTTTAGCCCCTGAGGGCCGGACGTCATGCCCAAGAATCATTGCTGAGACCACTTTTAGTCTAATTGAGAGGGCCGCGCCCTTGCCGAACGCCAAACAACACGCCGCCGAAATCGTCCGCACTCTGCGCCAACGCGGACACCAGGCCTACCTGGCCGGTGGATGCGTCCGCGACCTTCTTCTCAGCCGCGAGCCCGCCGACTACGACGTTTCGACCGACGCGACGCCGCAGCAGGTCATGCAAATCTTCCCGCAAACCTTCGCCGTAGGCGAACAATTCGGAGTAGTCCTAGTCCCAGAATCCGGTGGAGCGACGGGCGCCCTCGCCCGTCAAGGCGAGCGGGGCAACGCTACCATCGAAGTCGCCACCTTCCGCTCCGACGTAGGCTACTCCGACGGACGTCATCCCGACCAGGTTCGCTTCACCAAAGACCCGCGTGAAGACGTGCAGCGCCGCGATTTCACCATCAACGGCATGTTGCTCGATCCGGCAACCAACGAGGTTTTGGATTTTGTCGGCGGCCGCGACGATCTGCAGGCCGGAATCGTGCGCGCCATCGGCGACCCCGAACGCCGTTTTGCGGAAGACAAACTGCGCATGCTCCGAGCCGTGCGCTTTGCCGCGCGCTTCGATTACAGGATCGATCCCGCAACCATGGCGGCAATCCAAAAGTTAGCGCCAAAAATTCACCAGGTCTCGTGCGAGCGCGTGCGCGACGAACTGACCAAGATGCTCACCGAAGGCCAAGCCCGCCGAGCTTTCGAACTACTCGATACAACCGGCCTCTTGCCAGAAGTCCTGCCCGAAATCGCCGCCATGAAGGGAGTGGAGCAGCCGCCCCAGTTCCATCCCGAAGGCGACGTGTTCGTACACACGCTGCTGCTGCTCGATAAACTTCCAGCCAATTGCTCCAAGACGCTCGCCTGGGGAGCGTTGCTGCACGACGTAGGCAAGCCGCCAACCTTCCGCGTCGCGCCCGACCGCATCCGCTTCGATGGCCACGTCGAAGTCGGCGTAAAGATGGCCGCCGAAATCTGCCGCCGCCTGCGCTTCTCGAACGACGAGACCGATCAGATCCTGGCGCTGGTGGAAAATCACATGCGGTTTGCGGATGTCCAGCGCATGAACCAATCCACGCTAAAGAAGTTTCTGCGCCTGCCCGCCTTCGACGAGCATCTGGAGTTGCACCGCATAGACTGTCTTTCCAGCCATGGCCAACTCGACTCGTATGAGTATTCACGCGAGCAGTTGCAGTCGTTGCCGCCCGAAGCAATCCGCCCCACTCCGCTGATTACTGGCCAAGATTTGATTGAAGCAGGCTATGAACCCGGTCCACGCTTCAAAGAAGTGCTGGCAGCCGTCGAGGACGCGCAACTGGAGGGCCGACTAGCATCGCGCGAGGCGGCGATGGAGTACGTGCGGCGAGAATTTCCGGGCAGGCCAGGTTAGAGTCAAGAGGTTAGTTACGATGCGGATCAAAATATGGGCGAGCGTTGATAGCCAATTCTCGGAACGCGGGCCGTACAAAATGCTAGACATCTTAGAGAAAGACGCTCCCTATCTAGTCGGCGACCTGACGCATTACGGCGAAGTGATTACTATTCCCCCATCTATCACGCCATTTACGGACGATGCGGATCAAAGCGTGATTGTGAAACTCGATCCCGCCACCCTGAATTCTAGGCCGGACGAGAGCGTGTTCGAGAAGCCGCCGTCTTCCTACGACAGGATCGAGTTCTTCCCCATCCATGTGGACTGCCGTGGGGATTGGACTCCCGATGCGCCGAATGGAACGTATCGGATTCTGGAATCGGAAAATCTCACGATTGAAGACGTGTCTAACCACATAACTCCGGACACATTTTCAATTTGGAAGCAAGACTGTTTCCTATCCAAGGACACCATCAGCGCCTTGCAGGGCGTGGGGTATGCCATTGTTCATCGTTACTCCACAGCAACAGACCGAGACGTGAAACTCGACAAGAACTCAGCGGAACTCATAAACCTTGCGGTTGCGTGCCTATCGTTGATCCGCCCCACAAGGAGAAGTCGCGCTAGCAGCATCACCGGGGTGATCGACGCAAACGGGATATTTAAGCCGCAGAAGTTTAGTACCCACAACCCTGCGGACGTTCCAGAAGTGCAGAAGCTCTTTGTAATTGAAAAGCAAGACATCGACCTCTTGCGTTCCATCCTGCCAGAATTCATGCGGCTTTACCAGAAAGATGAAACAGGAAAACTAATTGATGAGTACGAACCGATCAGGATGGCAGTTCAACTATACGAACAGGCTTACGCCATTCCGTATTGGAAAGCTCGACACATCCTTTGGTGGGCGGCCATTGAGGCCCTCTATGGAAATGCCGAAGATTCTGTCAAGGCGAGAATCTATGCTCTATTCGGGAACAAGAAGCTAGTCGAAGGGTACCGCTGCTCGATCTACGAAAAGAGGGATATTCCGTCTTGGCACTTTCCCGTGCAACCCCAAAGCGACCACACGCTCGGTGAGATGGTGCCTCGCATTTACGAGGTACGCACCGCGTCCGCTCACGGGCAAAGAGTCCCGGACCCTAATTTCACCAGCGTCCCACACCCGGTCGCCAATGCCGCCCCTTTGATAGATGTACTCGCGGAGGCTGCGACTTTCATCATCCGCAAGACAGTCATTGAAATACTCCAGCGCGGCTTTCGAGAAGATTTCAAAGACCGGGAGACTCGCGATAGGTTTTGGCTTATGAAGTACGGATTAGATGGTAAGCAGAGCAAGAAGCGACTGAAAGAAATGGAGGACTCTTTGAAACCTGAAGAGCTGAAGTCAAAAAAGATTAAGCCATAACGGGTGCGCCACGCCTCGCGGTTTTCGAGATGTGGGATGCCGCCCAGCCCTCCGCTGGCACAACCACACAGAGGGTGCCCCATCCTTCGCGTGCTTTTCGCGAAGGGTGGGCGGAGCCCGTCACTCCATCGGTGGCAAGTCTGTGATGTGCACAGATTAGGAGTGATGAAAGAGAGCCAAAGAAATCTGAATTCGCTATCTCAACTCGATCACAGGTCGCCGCATTAAAGTGACTCTTCAGTTGAGCGGGTACGCCGCTTCTCCCGGCAAACGTCCGTCGACCTTGACCACCTTCATGCCGGGCTTGACATCCTGGAAATTGACTAAAGCGACAGCGCCGGGAAAGGTGGCCAGAGCCTCCTTTTGCATTCCATTGGAGAACAGTGCAACCGGCTCGGCCACGGCCTCTCCCCGAAACACTTGAGCCGTCCAATAACGTTTGTATTCGCTCTCTGACATATCCAGCAATTTCAACAGAACGACTCGTTCGTATGCGCCAGGCGCGCGTACGAATAACCTGACGGGCAGGCCGCCCGCCCAGGCACGCTTTTCTCCGGCAAAGAGTCTGCGAAGCTCCGGTGTACTTATGTTCGTGACGGGGTTCCTCTCGCTGACCACGACCGCCACGACGCTGGTCTGCGCAACGGCGGAAGGAACGCTTGCCAGACCGGCGAGCGCGACCGCAGCCCAGACCCCAACTCGGACGACGATCAGTTTCGGTTGCATAAAATTTCATTCAAAATTTGAATACCAGCTGCAAATGCACGCCGTTAAGGTCCGGTTCGCCTTTCCTCACCGTGTGATCCAACTGGGTCTTGAAAGCGATGGAGTCATTGAAATCGTAGCGCACGCCAAATGAGGGCCCATAGCGAAGGTCAACGTCATCCAGGATGCCGCCTGCATCTGCGTTTATATACTGGTAGCGGAAGTACGGCCGAGTACGGTGAAACTGCTTCGATATCTGCGAGTAGAAGGCGGGCGTGTCGAACACCGTCGAACTATGTTCGTAGGCGTGCCGGATGAGGAAGCCTTCGCTCAGGAACTCGATGCAGTGCCGGATGTACACAACATGCGCGTTGACGATCATCTGTCCAAGCCTGACGTTTGGTCCTTTCGCGAAGTCACTAATCCGATCGTGATAAATTGACCCGCCAATCTGCAAACCCCGAATGGAGTCGGGGCGGCCAAACAGCCCGATATTAATGTGATTGCCGTTGTTCTCGTCGGTGAGCGTTTGGCCGTTCAGGTCGGGACGAATCGTATCGCTGGATCCGTATTCGACAATGTAGTTCAGACCCAATTTCCCGGAAGGAATCGAGCCGGTAAAGTAAAGTCCCACAGCCTCGGTTGGCAACACACCCCCGTTATCCGAGAACTCCATGACCAGCGGGCGGTCCGCCGTGGTTTGAAACCAGCTGCCACTATGGAAGGCGGTGTTGTAGAAGCCAATCGCCGTTTGATAACGACCGAATGACATTCTCAAATGATCGTTGTAATCGTAGTTGAACAGCACGCGTTCCAGGTCGACGCTATATGTCTGGGCGTCCCCTTCTCCAATCGCAATCTCCGACAGCACACTAGCCTTGTCGTTAATTCGGGCGGTGAGCAATAGATCGAGGTCGCCGGTGTAGAAGTTTCCGCTGGAGCCGGGCACAAAACCGTAAGTTCCCAATTCCGGGATTCTCTGATTCAGCACCTTGTAGTCGAGTTCTCCGAACCCTTGCCATTGAAAGCCGCGGGGTTCATGAAGTTCTTGTGAGAGGGAAGGAGATGGCGCGCCATTGTCCACAGCTTGCGGAGTGGGCGTGCTCACGGACTGAGAAGTTGCATCGGTATTGGAGGGGGAATTGGCTCGCTGCTGGGACTCAAGCGCTGCAACCTTCTCCTGAAGCGCTTTTACCTGCTGAACGAGTTGTTGAATCATCTCTTGTTCAGACGGATCTTGTTCAGACGGAGCGGCGTCCTGAGCGTGGCTCAGGCTTGCGACGAGTAACAGCAGGATTGCCGTCCGGTTGTAGTTCATGCTCACCTTATTCATGCCAACAGCAAACGGCGTCGACTTCGACGGATGCTGCGGTAGCGATCCGGCGGCGTTGTTCGCACAGCGCAATTCGCCGCGAGGCTCTCGCCTTAAGGTGTCATCGGACTTCTGGGCAGAATCATCACCACGAAAGGCCGTACTGCCGTAATCACCCAAACCAAGGAAATTCTTTCGGTGTTCTTCTTGTCCCGCCGGCTGCCCCACTCGTCGCCGGGTGCCCCACGTCTCGCGGTTTTCGAGACGTGGGATGCCGGGTGCCCCTCGAAGCTGCCCCAGCCCCACTAGTCGGCGCTCTTTGACAACACGAAGTTGAGGCAGTCAGCTGTCAAGCCCCCCGCCTGCGAGTGAGCCCAACAAGCTAACTCCTTATTCCGGAATATTTTACGTATAACTCCTTTAAACTCAAAGATTTGAAAGGAATTTCCAGCTAAAGGCATAAATATACTTGACGAATCATCTTATGCTACCCTAAATCTGCCGTGACAGGGTGATGTTTTGAACAGGGGTTTAGTTAACCTATTGATGCGTATAGGAAAAATCCTCTTGCATCACAATGTTTCACGCCGCATCATATAGTTAATCCGTGTAAAAGCGGAGGCGGACGGTTTTTTCGTCGACCCCGGCGCACACAAATAAGACGCCGGGGCGCAGTTTTTATGGAAGCCATTTTGTTCCCCATCCAACTATTTTCCCCCATGGGCTTCGGCGGTACTTTGATGCGTTCAGAATAGCGACTACCTTCCTACTGAAATCTGCTGTCATCGCGTGGCCCAGCCTTAAGCAAATTAATTCGCGGCATGATGGATTAACGATCAAATCAGCCAGTTGCAAGCCCGCGATATTGTCTGCCTTGCGCTTAATCTTAATTTCTACTGAAGACAGGCGACGTTTAATTCGTGCAGGATCAAGGTTCGGAGTGCCCTTCTTATAGAAGTACCGATAAGCTTTGGCTAAACGCATATTGTCGACTTTTTCTCGAGATTCGGCCATCACATCTCCGATAGCATTAGCGCTCTCCAGCGTCAAAACATATCTTTCCAGCAGGCATGTCATGCAGTAGTGGTAGGGATGAAACCTCCAAACTGAATAGGTTTGCTTGTGCAGTTTTTTATCGATGATGACCGTGATGACTTTATATGGGGTGCGGTCAATCAGTTGTAGAAGAGCGAAATCGAAGTTCGCGCGTTTCGCAGAGTCGTTAAGAACTATGTATGGTTCAGTCGTTGCACGCAAAATCTCACGACGATGAAGAGCAAAATCGTCACGACCAAATGTGAGGGTGTAAATAAAACTGTGTAAACGGCCATGGGAAGAAGAAAATAGGAGGACCCCATGGCAATCGACAAGAAGTTAATCGACCAACTGCTGACCAACTACAAGAAGCCCGAGGATATCAT
>Ga0181539_1000785_pt1 | contig 37782 bp, 29 predicted proteins | sample PEATcosm2014_Bin_46_FD_119767 | JGI IMG/M metagenome (GOLD analysis project Ga0181539, IMG submission 119767) | Peatland microbial communities from MTU Mesocosm Facility, Houghton, MI, USA - PEATcosm2014_Bin23_60_metaG | ecosystem: Environmental > Terrestrial > Soil > Wetlands > Peat | place... | reverse complement strand
GGGCACCCATGAAAAGGAGCTGCCCGCCTTCGCCTACGAGCATGCGGACGGCCCCAAGAGCCAGATCTGCCTGGCGCGGATGGGCATCAACACCTACGTTGCCAGTTGGGTGCCACCGAACCACGACATTGTCGGCATGATCGTGCGCCACGGTGAGGCTTTCACCATTACCGAGAAGCTGACCGTTTGGGAAAACGGCAAAGCGGTTTACCGCCCCACGGTCCACTACGCTTATTGCCCGTGCGATTCGGCCCTTGCCTCGCTCCACGAGCTGAGAGGCTACGACTACCGGCTGCAACCGAACATCCGTATCATGACCGACGAAATCATCAGCGGCACCGATATTTTGGGCGCACTGGTAATGGGGCACCCCTACCAATCGTGGTGGTGCGGCTCCGACCTCGATATCGAGGAATCGCGCCGCATGGTGCCGCACCAGAACGCTACTACGATGCAGGTGGCCATCGCGGTTGTCGCCGCCTGCATGTGGATGGTCGACAACCCGCGGCGGGGGCTGTGCGTGCCTGACGACCTACCCCATGACTTGGTGCTGGACGTCAGCAAGCCCTACCTGGGCAAGTTCGTTTCCGTGGGCTCAGATTGGACCCCGCTCAAGCATTACTCCAACTTCTTCCACGGATATAACAAGCCACAGCTCGACACGTCCGACTTATGGCAGTTCAAGAACTTCTTAATCACGGAAGGCGACGGCATTTGAAATCCAGCGCGGCGCGGCGGGAAATTGCGGGAATCGCCATGACCCGTCCGTCGCGCGCCAGGGTCGCGATTGACCGAAACCGGTAGTCCATGGAAAAAAAGAAACTGATCCAATTGGCGAAGAAGCACGGCACGCCGCTTGTCGTCGTGGATCATAAAGTGCTGCGGGTAAATTACCAGCAATTCCGCAAGCACCTGCCGCGCGTCCAGGTCTACTATGCGGTCAAGGCTAACCCCGACCCTGCGATCGTGCGAACGTTCTACGAGGCCGGAGGCAGTTTCGACGTCGCCAGCCTGGCCGAGTTCCTGACGGTTCACGAATTGATCAAGGATCTTCCGGCGAAGGAGCGGCAGGATTTCATCTGGGATCGCATCATTTACGCGAACCCGATCAAAGCGGTGGAAACGCTCGAGCAGTTGGATCCCTATAAGCCCTTGGTCACCTACGATAACTATGAGGAGGTGATCAAGATCGCCCGTCATGCGCCGCACGCGGGCCTGGCACTGCGGTTGCGCGTCCCCAACACCGGATCTATGGTGGAACTGTCAAGCAAGTTCGGCGCCCTGCCCGGCGAGGCCGTGGACCTGATGGCCTTCGCGCAAAATAACAAACTCGTGGTCGAGGGGCTGAGCTTTCACGTCGGCAGCCAGTGCACGAATCCGACGAATTACAGCCAAGCACTGCACTTGGCCGCGAGCGTTTTCGCAGAGGCCAAATCGCGTGGCTTCGATCTCAAGCTCCTCGACATCGGCGGGGGTTTCCCTGCCCACTACGACGACGCCATCCCGCCCTTCCGGAGGCTTGCCAGAACGATCACCTCCGAGTTGAACCGGCTGTTCCCCGCCCCGATCGAAATCCTCGCTGAGCCCGGGCGTTTCCTGGTGGCCACGTCCGCCACCGCCGTCGCCCAGATCATCGGCAAGGCCGTCCGCGACGGCAAGCTCTGTTACTATGTCAATGACGGCGTCTATCACACCTATAGCGGCCAGATCTTTGACCACTGCCAGTACCGCCTGAGAAGTTTCAAGAAGGGTCCCACGCAGATCTGCTCCGTCTTCGGCCCCACGTGCGACGCCCTTGATACCATCACTCTGGCCGCACAGCTCCCGGATATGGAAATGGGCGATCTAATCTACTCCGAAAACATCGGCGCCTATGCCGCCGCCAGCAGCACGTCGTTTAACGGCTTCCCGCCGGCCACGGTCGTGCATGTGAACCAGTGATGGGGGGGAGCCGCGTGAATTTATAAGGGGATTTCTTACGCGAGGAATAACCTTCCCTCTTTCCTCCGTGCGGAAGCGAGGCTGCCTCCGTTCCACCTATCCCGAGACCTGCAACTTCTTCACCAGAACCTTCGAATTTCGTCCGCTTTGGTCGTATTTTGCCCGGCGGGCCGGCGGAAGGTTATCAGGTGTACCTTCCACAAAACCGGCCTTCGACTGAAAGTAAGTAAACGCCTGCGTCGAGAGCGTGATCAGTTCCGTCAGGCCGGCCTCGCGCGCTTTACTTTCGATAAACTGGATCATCTTTCGCCCCAGGCCTTGGTTCTCGTGCGCCGGGTGAACAAAAAGGCTGGCGAGTTCGCCCTGGTGTTGCTCGGGATAAATATGCAGAGCCACGCACGCGACCGGGTTCTTGTCAATTTCCAGGATGTAGTAATCGGCCAGATTCTTCTCAATCTCGGTGCGCGTCCGCCGGATGAGTTCTTCGGCTTCCACCGCCTTCTTGGTCAGCCTCTGGATGGCCCGAATGTCCTTCTTCTTGGCCAGGCGGATCTGTTCGTATTCGTTGGCATAAATAAGCGTGCCGATGCCTTCGTTGGAAAACACTTCGGCAAGCAGTCCTTCATCCTCACGGCCGCTGACAATGTGAACCCGCTCCACGCCTGCGGCACAAGCGGCCGCCGCATGGGAAGCCTTGGAAAGCATTTCTCCCACAAACCCGCCGGCTGCGGAATGGACAAGTTTCTGCAAATCTCCCACCAGCATCTTGTGAATGAATTGATTGTTGTGCCACAGCCCATCCTGCGCGGTAAAGAAAATCAGCTTGCTTGCCTTCAAGGCCTCCGCCACCGCGAGGGCAATGCTGTCGGAGTTGGTCCGGTACGTTTTGCCGTCACCATCAAAGCCGAGAGGCGGAAGGACGGGAATAATCCCACGGTCGAGCAGCGTCTGAAGAAGTTCCGTGTCGACACGCTGGACTTTCCCGGTAAACAGGTGGTCGACGCCCTGGATGATCCCCAGCGGATGCGCAACGATGGCGTTCGTGCAGGCGGCACGGAGGTCGTTGGCCGAAAGGCCTTCAAGAATTTCGTGGGTGAGGCGGTTCGCGGCGTCCATGGCCAACTGCAAGGTCGGGGCATCGGTCACGCCCGTGCCATCGAGGTTGGATGGCTGGACCCCCTGCTTCTCGGCGAGAGCCTTGATCTGCGCCGCCGCCCCGTGCACGAGCACCACACGGATGTTCAATGAACGCAGCACGGCGACGTCCAGGAGGATGTTGGCGAAGTTCTCATCCGTGACGATGACTCCATCCACGGCAATAATGAACGTCTTTTCCCGGAATTGAGGAATGTATTGAAGAATTCCGCGCAGGTCTGTTAGCTTCACGTTAGCACCTTGTCGGTTGTATTGTGGCCTTCGGCCAAGTTTAAAATTGGAAACAGTTCCACTTTACACCAAACATCTAACAGACGTGTAACATCCTGCAAGGATAAAGTCCAAAAATCCATTGACACTTTTCTAAAATTCTTGCTACGGTAAAAGTCTCCCGTGAGAGAGCGGAAATTCCCTTCCTGGGCACCGATTTCATCGTTTTGTATGGCACGCACAGAATTCATCATGTCCAGGAGAAGGCAGGCACCGGAATGTTCGTACCGAAGCGGATGTTCCTTACCAAAGGTGTGGGGAAGCATCGCGAGAAGCTGACCAGTTTTGAGCTGGCGTTGCGTTCGGCAGGGATCGCCGCGTGCAACTTAGTGCGCGTTTCCAGCATTTTTCCTCCCCGCTGCAAATTGATCCCTCGCGCGGAAGGTATGAAGGAACTGAAGCCCGGACAAGTGACCTTTGTGGTGATCAGTGAGAACTCCACGCGCGAACCGCATCGATTGATCGCGGCTTCTTGCGGCGTCGCCATCCCCAGTGACCGGAACACCTTTGGTTACCTTTCCGAGCACCATTCGTTTGGAGAAACGGAAGAGGTGGCGGGGGAATACGCCGAAGAACTAGCCGCCGAAATGCTGGCCACCACGCTGGGCGTTGAATTCGATCCCGACCGAAGCTGGAATGAGAAAAAGGAGATCTACCAGATCTCCAACAAGATCGTCCGCACCATGCACATCACGCAATCGGCAATCGGTGACAAGCGCGGCCTCTGGACCACGGTGCTTTCTGCCGCCATCTTGCTGGGAATCGACGAGTGATTGATGGGCGAGCCACGCTCTCACGTCCACCCTCCTGACCGCTGCTGGGAGTTCCAGCCGCAAGGCCAAAGACGGTCGAATCCTTAGGGGGCGAAATGCGTAAGAACGAAATTCTCTCCACACCCACGCGGCCCTTGAAAATCGATGGCCGCAAGAGTGTCTCCGCGTTGCTGGAAAAGATGCAGGGCATCTCCTTTCAAGGCCGCAATCTGGCCATCGCCTATCAGGTCTGGAAAAAGATGCTGGGCGATCGCGTCATGATCATGATGGGCATGTCCGGCGCCATGGTGCCCGCCGGGATGCGGCGCTTGGTGGTCTACCTGATTAAAAATCGCCTCATCGATTGCCTGGTCACGACCGGCGCCAACCTTTTCCACGATATTCATGAAACCCTGGGTCGGCTGCACTATCAGTGCTCGCCCAACATCGACGATGTGCACCTGCAAAAGCACCTGATCGACCGCATGTACGACACGTTGGCGGACGAAGAGGAGTTTCGCGAAGCCGACGCCATGATCGGGCGCTTTGCCGCGACGCTCGATCAATCGCGGCCCTACACCACGCGCGAGTTCCTTTACCTGCTGGGAAAAGAACTCTCCCGGCGCGCCAAAGAAGACGGCATCGTAACGGCGGCGTATCGGGCGGGCATTCCCCTTTACTGCCCGGCGGTGGGCGACTCCTCCATCGGCATCGGCATCGCCGAAAACCGCCACGAAGGAAAGAACCAGTTCACCTTTGACGTCATCGGCGACGTGCTGGAGACCGCGCATCTGGCCGGCGACTCACCGAACAGCGGCGTGGTTTTTTTCGGCGGGGGGACACCCAAGAACTTCGTGCAGCAGACGGAAGTCACCGCGGCGTTCATGCGCAACTCCACCGAAGGGCATAAATACGCGGTGCAGATCGTAACCGACGCCCCGCATTGGGGCGGGCTGTCAGGCTGTACCCTGGAAGAAGCTCAAAGCTGGGGCAAGATCGCGCACGATGCCAGCATGGTCACCGTGCACTGCGATTCCACCATCGCCATGCCGGTCCTGGTTTCGGCGCTTTCGGAAAACGCCGCGCTCATCCGCAGCCGCAAAAAACCGGTGTTTTCCCTGGGGCGGGAATTCAAGTTCTCGTTTCCAAAGTAGCACCGCTACAACTTGTGGTTGACGAAGAACATGGAAGCGCCGACCTTCAGAGCCTGCCCTGCGCGGGGCGAAGGGACGGCACGTGCTGAGCTAAAGCTCAGTGCTACAAAAGGCCTGCGAAGCTTTGGAGTGTGGAATCATGAGAAGACGAGATTTCGTAAAGGGCCTGCTGGCAACGGGCGGGGCGCTCGCGTCCCAGCCTGATTTTCTGCGCGGATTCCCGGCCGCGACGGATGCGACAGAGGTCAAGCGTGTGCTGGTGATGTTCAAGTGCCACCTGGACGTGGGATTTGCGGACACGCAAGCAGCCATCCTACGCAAATATTTTGCGGAATATTTTCCCCGCGCCATACAGGTTGGCGCAGCCATGCGTCAGGCAGGCACGGACCGATATGTTTGGACCACGGGGTCGTGGCTTCTGTACGAGTATCTGGAACAGGCCTCGACTGACCAGCGCCGGCTCGCCGAGCAGGCCGTGGCGGCAGGCGATTTGGCCTGGCACGCGCTGCCTTTTACCTGGCAGACGGAATTCATGGATCGTTCCATGATCGAGGGCGCCTTGGGATTCTCGCAGTCACTCGACCGGCGTTTCGGCCGCACCACCACTGGCGCCAAGATGACCGATGTGCCGGGCCACTCGCGCGGACTGGTGGGCCCGCTGGCCGCGCATGGAGTGAAGCTTCTCCACATCGGCGTCAACGGCGCCAGCACTCCCCCGGAGGTGCCGACGCTATTCGTATGGCAAGACCCGGAGGGTGCATCCCTGATCATGATGTACCACCCCAATTACGGGGGAATTGCGCAGCCGCCGGATTCCGACCTCGCCGTCGACGTGGAGATGCTCGGCGACAACCAAGGGCCGCATTCGGTGGAAGAAATCACCAAGATTTACGGCCGCCTGCGGAAACAATTCCCCCAAGCCCAGGTCACGGCCGCGAACCTCAGTGAGATCGCGGCGGCGGTTGAACCTTACCGCAACCGGCTGCCGGTGGTGACGCAGGAAATCGGTGACACGTGGATTTACGGTGTCCCCAGCGACCCCGTCAAAGTGGCCCGCTATCGCGAGGTGGCCCGGCTGCGCAGAGAATGGCTGGCCCAAGATAAGTTCCGCGTGGGAGACGCCAATGACCGCGCCTTGCTGGGCCGGTTAGCGCTTTGCGCGGAGCACACCTGGGGCCTCGATAACAAGCGCTTGCAGGACTATCAACATTACACGCCCAAGGACCTGATGGCGCTCGATCTGCCGAAGTTCCGCGAAGAGGAATCAAGCTGGGCGGAGAAACGGAAGAATATCGACGATGGCATTGCTACCCTCCCGGAACCGTTGCGAAGCGAGGCCCGCGATCGATTACGCACGTTGCAGATTGTCCAACCCGCGCGCGCCGACCTCCGTCCCCACCCCCTGGGGGCGGAGATGGAAACGGCTCACTGGGTGATCGCGCTTGATCCCCAAACCGGCGCTCTCCAAAAATTGCGCGCGAAAAGCACAGGCCGCGAATGGGCCTCCGCGGCGCACCCGCTGGCATTGTTCAGTTACCAGACGTTGTCCAAGGCGGATTACGATCGTTACGCTGCGGACTACGTCACCCTCAAAGCATCGTGGGCTGTGGCGGATTTCGGCAAGCCCAAAATCGAGGATTTTGGCGCGCAGAGCCGCGTGTGGACTCCGGCGCTGGGCGATTGCTGGTCCGGAGAAGTCGACGGTGGCCATCGGCTCCTGGCGCAATTGCGAATTGACGACGCCGAAGCGGAGAAATCCGGCCTGGTGGCGTGGCCAGGAAAAATGTTTCTCGACTTGCTCCTGCCCGAGGCCGAGCCGGTTGTCCGGATTAGTTTCTCTTGCTTCGATAAAATGGCCAACCGGCTACCCGAAGCTATGTGGCTCAGTTTCCTTCCCCAGGCCCCGGAGCCCAACGGATGGATGCTGGAGAAAGTGGACCGCTGGGTGTCCCCGTTTGACGTTGTGCGCGGGGGCAATCGACAGATGCACGCGGTTTCCCGTGGAATCCGCTACAAGGATGCGCAGGGGAGTCTTGCGATTGAGACGCTGGATGCTCCGGTGGTGACGCTGGGGGACAAGTCGCCGCTTGCTTATTCCACGGCTCAACCCGACATCGCCAAAGGCCTCCACTTCAGCCTGTTCAACAACGCGTGGGGGACGAACTACATCGAATGGTTCGGCGAAGACACGCGCTTTCGCTTTGTTCTGCGGGCGTGATGGCAAAGGGCTCAAGCCTGCGCGTGCACGTCGTCGCACCCGCTTCTGGCCGCCGTGGGGCGTTTCGCCATGTATAATCCTTGTGAGGATCAGTCTGCGGGGGGCTTCTCTTCCCCGCCTACGGCCATGTCTGACCATCCACTCCCCAATCCGAACGCCGCCGCGAACCCGCAAGAGGTTGAACGCGTGGTCCGCGATATTGAGGAGCACACGCTGGTGGGGCTGGAGGGATATTTCAGCCAACTGGTCTATCTCGCCTCATTGCGCGACTACAACACCGGCCGTTACCACCACTACGGATTGGAGACGCGCTACGCGGCGGAAGCTGTTGATGCGGGCCTGCACCAGTGCCACGTGCGGGTTTTTGAGGAGCTCGTGGCCCTGCCGCTGAAAGAGCAAACCGAAGACCTGCTGAATTTCTTCGAATCCCTAAAGGAAGACAAAACGCGGTTGGTGGTTGTCTGGAAGCGGCTGAAGTCGTATCAAATCCTCCCACCGGAGGACTGCCATCTCCTGGCGCGGGAGCTTTTTGACACCAACATCGAGATTATGCTGAGAATCCTGCGCGAAACCGATCTCTGGCCCTTACTGCACGATTCGCATCGCGACGCCGACGACCTGCCCTAACACTTCCCCATCATCGGGAATGCGGATGGTCTGGGGCCCGGTAGGAGACAACGGGTGGGGAAGCAAGGTCACCTCCTTGCCGCGCTGGTAGCACCAACAACACTCGTAGCTGTAACGCAGTTCCAGGAAATAGATGGGGCGGTCGTATTCGGTCAGCCATCCGGAGTTCACAATCTTGCGCCGCGTGTCGTCAACCTGCACGATGGATCCCGGGCGCAAGAGCGGAACCATCATGTGATCTTCCAAGCCAATAAAGCCGTAACGGTATTTCTTAAGATCGAGCTGGCTTAGCAATCCCGCGGGAATCTCGCCCCAGGACTCAATCAAGCGGGAGAGGAAAGCGGTCTTCTCCGGCCGGAACCCCGGATCAAAGCGCACCGGAAAACGAATGGGCCGCGCCGGGTCGCCGATCTCGACGGTGAAAAGATGGGTCGAAGACTGGAGCGTGGCGTGGCGGTGTTGCTCCATCTTGCCCAAATTGATTCCATACAACCCCATCATCTCTTCAATGCTCAACCGGTAAATGACCGCCAAGCTGTAGAACTTGTAAATACTGGGGAGTGAGCCGTCATTCTCAATCTGGTTAAGGCGCGCGGTGGAAACCACGTACTCCGAGCTTCGCTCGGCGTCGGCGATTTCCAGGCTGGCTTCCTCCACTTGGCGCAGAGTCAAACCCAGACGCTCGCGGATTTGCTTCAGTCTGAATCCGGCCTTCTCGCTGAGGGTAACCGTCGTGGGTGACGGTATAACGGGAAGAGATTGGGACATTTTCTGATTGTCAGCGCAAACAAAAATATTTCCCCGCTCCGGCCCCAAGGGTGCCGCATTTTCGGAGCAAGGAGATAGTTCAGAGTGCCAAGGGCACGAGCAGTACCCACACCTATTCTACTATACTGGGGGGATTAGAAGTTACATTCGTCCTGAAGGAATTGTTGCGGCGGCCAACTAGCCAAACCCGGCTAGCTACTTTGGGGTTAGGGATTGGGGATTAGGGGTTGGGGATTCGGGGCTCGGGATTCGGGACACGGGGTCAGGGATTCGGGGGCCGGTGTAGGGCCGAACGGTCGCCGACGCGCCAGAGCCGCTATGGCGACGGCGCGCGTTCGGCCTTGTGGTGAGCATCGCTCGCCCCTGTCACTGCTCTTAGCACTGGCCACTGACCACTAGCCACTAACCACTGCTCTCATCACTCGTCACTGCCCCTAGCCAGCCACGGTTGCGAAAATGTCACGGTCATGAAGGAACGGACGCTCCAACCTGGACATGCGGTCAATCTACGCGCGGTGCCATGCGGAGACAATAGTGAGTACAACCGGCGAGCGCTTGCGGGCCCCAAAAAGCACGCACCTTCAAGGCAGGTCCGTCTTACATTTCCTCTCCCGCCCGTGCCTAAGCGGCTTTGCCCTCGAAACCGGGCTGGAGCATTGTATGCCGAGGCAATAGGGTGTATGTTACCAGTGGCCCGGGAAACCAAAATGGAAATCCCGGACGATTGCCTTAAGAAAAACAGTTGGGTATCCATGGGTGCGGACGACGCCACTCTGACGGAAGCGCTTAAAGAGTTGCGCGATAACTGGGCTCTGGAAGTTGATGGGGTCCTCGCTGACAAATATTCTATTTGGCTCGGGTCAGGGATATCGCGAAAAAGATTTCCCGGACTCAAGGAACTGTTAGGGAACATTCTCACTCGCCTACAGGGGATGGTAAACGCGGGAGATCCCCGCTGTCCTTTCCAACGGCTTCTTAATGAGGTCTTCGAGCTGACAACCGTCAGGGGAATCGATCCTGCAACTTCTGTCCCCTTGTGGAACGGTGGAAATCCAAACGAATTGATCGAACAACTTATAAGCAAGTATCCAGAAGTGTTTGACAAGGACCTGCGTGAAAACGGGGTAGCGAGGGACCTTTTCTGGGACGTGCTCGGACTCTAAACACTCTACGCTGACCCAAGGGTTGCGCCGGATGCCGAGCACGTATTCTTGAGCCTTCTTGCTCATGAGGGCGTCTTCACGGACCGACAGGCTCCTAGCATTGCTATCCACACCGCAAGCGGCCAGCCCCGGTCAGTGGAGTCCTGACCGGGGGCTTTCTCATGCCCGATACCCCAACAGCAACCGCACGACGTCAATCAGGATCGGGCCGAGGGCGATCGCAAATTCAAAATGGCAGATTCGAGATGGGATAGCTAACAGTTAGTCATGAGCCCCAAACTCGTAGGTGGTAGGTCGTAGGTGGCATGTGGGAAAAACGGCGCCATGTCCCCAACTTGTAGGTGGCAGGTTGTAGGTGGCATGTGGGAAGAACAGTGCCGAGCCCCCAGCGCCTTCCGCGTTACCTGCTCAGCATCATAGCCCGCTGCACGGGCAGGCGGTTCGCGAACCGCCCCTACGACGCGCTCGCGAAGAATGACTCAACGCTTTCAGACAATTAGGCGCACTCCCTACCATGTTTTCAACAGGGACAATTTGTCTTTTGACAAAATCAGTCGACTGGTATAGGCTATAAGTGCGATGAAGGCCAGGCGCAGTACGGCCCCCAGGAAAATCTCCCAAACTCACGAACGCGGTCTTGAAATCACCCCACACAAAAAGATGTTAAAAATGAAGATTGGTCCTCAGAGTTTATTGAAAACAAAGGGGCAAAAAAAGTGGTCCTCAGAGTTCTCTGAAAACAAACAAGTTAGGGTGTTTTCGCGATGATTCATTGAAAGCAAAGGAGATAGTTTAAGAAATTATGAAATTATGAATTCTGAATTATGAAGCTTATGGAGCCAGAATCGGCTCATCAAGTCATCGACTGATCAGGGCTTTGGTTTTAGATGGCCCGATGATCCGATGGCCCGATTGCTGCGACGGACCCAATGACACCACTACGGCCTACTGGGTGCTGTCCTAATTTGAACGTAGCGCCGCCATCTTGGCGGCTGAATGCCGCCTGGAAGCCGGCGCTACATCTGAAATTGGGACAGTACCGCCTACTGACATGCGTTGAAGCCACTCGAACCCTATGCTAGGATGGACGTTTGCTTTGAGCGCTACCGCACAAATCTTAGGGTCAGTCCCATGGTTCGAAGGAGTTCCTGGTGAAAATCTACGAAGGTGAAAACATTCGCAATGTTGCATTGGTAGGCCACGGTGATACAGGAAAGACGCAGCTTGTTTCGGCTCTCCTCTTTACGGCAGGCATGGTGAATCGCCTGGGCAAGGTCGACGAAGGCACGTCCGTCACGGACTACGACGAAGAAGAAATACAACGCAAGTTTTCCATCAGCGCCTCGCTCGCTTACGCGGAGTGGGGAAAGACGAAAATCAATTTCGTGGATACGCCTGGCTACAACATTTTCATGCACGAAACGGAGGCGGCACTGGTGGCGGCGGATTCCGCCCTGCTGCTGGTCCATGGCGTCGCCGGCATCGAAGTGCAGACGGAAAAAGTTTGGGGCTTCTGCGAAAAGTACGGTCTGCCGCGCGCCCTGGTGATCAACCAGTTGGATCGCGACCGCGCCAGCTTTGAGCGCACACTGGAAGCTCTGCGCGGCGCTTACGGAAGATCCGTGATTCCCGTGCAACTGCCCATGGGCGAGGAGAAGAGCTTTCGTGGCCTCGTCGATCTGGTCCGCATGAAGGCTTACCTCTACGACCCGGACGGCTCGGGCAAAGGCCAGGAAGCGGAGATTCCTGCCGACCTTCAGGACGCCGCCAACAAGGCCCACGAAGCACTGGTGGAAATGGTGGCGGAAGGCAACGACAAGTTGCTGGAGGAGTTCTTTGAAAAGGGCACGATCCCCGTCGAGGACCTGGTGCCGGGCCTGAAGCAAGCCATTGGGGAAAAGCGGGTCTACCCGGTGGCGGTTACCGCCGGAGCGCTCAACATCGGCAGTGAGACCTTGCTGAATTTCCTGGTGGATTACCTGCCGTCGCCCCTGGAGCGAGGCGAAGTTGAGGGCCTGGACCACGAGGGCGGCCAGCCCGCCAAGCGCAAGATCGCCGACGCCCAACCCGTCTCGGCCTATGTGTTCAAGACGGTCGCTGATCCCTTTGCCGGCCGCGTCAGCTACTTCAAAGTGATGTCCGGCGTCGTCAAGAACGAAGCGAACCTGACCAACTTCAATCGCGGCTCTTCCGAGCGTCTCTCCCACATCAGCGTGGTGCAGGGGAAAACCCAGAGCGCCGTGGCCGAACTCCACGCGGGCGACATCGGCGCGGTGGCCAAGCTGAAAGATACGCTGACCGGCGACACCCTGGGCGACAAGTCCGCGCCCATCGTTTACCCCAAGCTGAAGCTCGCCGAGCCCGCGATTTCCTTCGCCATCGAGCCCAAGTCGCGCGGCGACGAAGACAAGCTTTCCACCGCCATCCACCGCATGTTGGAGGAAGACTTGCTGTTGCGCTTCTCGCGCGACCCGCAGACCAAGGAGTTCCTGCTCTCCGGCGCGGGCCAGCAGCACGTGGAAGTCGCGGTCTCGAAGCTCAAGCGGCGCTTCAACATTGATGTCACCTTGAAGGCCCCCAAGATTCCCTACCGCGAGACCATTCGCGCCAAGGGGGACGCGCAGGGCAAGCACAAGAAACAGACCGGCGGCCACGGCCAGTACGGGGACTGCTGGATCAAGGTGGAGCCGCTGGTGCGGGGCTCGGGCTTCGAGTTCGTGAACGACATCTTCGGCGGCGCCATTCCCCGCAACTTCATCCCGGCCGTGGAAAAAGGCATCATCGAGGCCGCCGCCAAAGGGTATCTGGCCGGCTACCCGGTGGTGGATTTCCGCGTGACCCTCTACGACGGCTCCTACCACGACGTCGACTCCTCGGAAATCGCTTTCAAGCTGGCGGGCTCCAAGGGCTTCAAGAAATGCATGGACCAGGCCAAGCCCTGCCTGCTGGAGCCCATTATGAACGTAGAGATTACTGTCCCGGAAAACTATTCCGGAGATATTATGGGAAACCTGAATGGCCGGCGGGGCCGCATCCAGGGCATGGAACCCAAAGGTGGCTCAACCGTGGTGAAAGCCCAGGTGCCCCTGGCGGAAATGCTCAGCTACGCTTCCGACCTTACCTCCATGACCCAGGGCCGCGGGACCTACGCCATGGAAATGTCCCACTACGACATAGTTCCGCAGATGATCGCCGACAAGATCGTCGCCGCCCACAAGCCCTCCGCTGTGGAAGAAGAGGACGAATAGATTTCCCCACGCTGATAACCCCCGCGCGGCTTCCCATGGCGGGTGTTCGCCGAAGGTCACAACGATGGGTAAGAACCGTCACCGGAAACTCACCTTGATGCTGGGGCTAATGCTGGCGGTTCTCTCCACTGCCGCGCTTCCGGCAAATGCTGCCGCGCCCTCGGGCTACTCTGCCGACATCCACTTCGACCTCGCCAAGGTTCCCTTCAGCCGCTTTGGCTCTTACCTTGCGTTCTCTCACCTTGCCGCAACCGCGGAATATCCCCAAGGGCTCTACCTTCGGACCATGCACGGCTCTGTCGCGCAGCGAGAGGTGTTTCGGATTGAGTTGATGCAATCCGGAAAGCCCGTGCCTTTTCGCGAGGTCGCGTCTCCCACCCTGCTCCGCCTGGATGCGGCGGAGGGCTGGGCCGAGATTTCCTTCAGCGACCCACATCTCATTCGCGTGCGCGGTAGGGGCGTTCAATTGCGGCTCTCGGGACTGATTCCACATCGCGAGTATGCGTTCGCCGTGGGGAAGAACGGTTGGGAGGTCAACTGCAACGCCCAAACGATCAAGTTCCGGCTGGTGGGCCTTGCGGGCACGGTGGCAATGGATGCTCCCTGGAATGGGAGAAGTCCCGACCATCTCATCGCCACTTTTCTTCCCGATCCGCGAACGGATCAGTTCGAAGGCGCAGTGGAAGATTTTGAGAGTGTGTGGCATCCGCGCAGCTACGCGCAAACTTTTGACGCCAGCCTCCAGGCCTTGCAGCGCGAATACGCCGATTGGCTGTCAAAGATGCCGACGGTAGCCCCGGAGTTTCAGGAGCCGGCAAACCTGGCCGCCTACATTGACTGGGAGAGCGTGGTGGCTCCGGAAGGCCATTTTAAGCGCCCTGCCATGCTGATGTCCAAGAACTGGATGACCAACGTGTGGAGCTGGGACCATTGCTTTAACGCCATGGCTCTCATTGATGGGAATCCGGCCTTGGCCTGGGACCAGTTTTTCGTTGTGCTGGACAACCAGAACGCGGATGGGGCGTTCCCCGATGTTGAGAATGACCGTGGCTTCTCGTGGGCCTTTAGCAAGCCTCCAATCCACGGGTGGGCGGCACGCTGGATGTTGCTTCATAGCAAGGACCCCGGCCGCCCTATCATGGAGCGCCTCTATACGCCGCTGGCCAACTGGACGGACTGGTACTTCAAGTTTCGCGACGATGACGGCGACGGTCTTCCCCAATATAACCATGGGAACGACTCCGGCTGGGATAACGCCTCGATCTTTCGCGTGGGCGTGCCCTTGGAAACGCCCGACCTGTCTGCCTACCTCGTGCTGCAAATGGATGCTCTGTCCCAATGGGCGGAGATGCTCGGAAAGACGCAGGAGAGCCAGGCATGGAGCCACCACGCCGACGAACTCCTTCACAAGCTGCTGGCGCAATTCTGGAAAGACGATCACTTCGTGGCCCTGCGTTCCGGTGACCACAGGGTCGCCGATGGCGATAGCTTGATGCTCTTCCTCCCCCTGATTCTCGGTAACCGCCTGCCGGAGCAGGTCCGCGTGAAGCTGGTTGCAGGGTTAAAGGAGAAAGGGCGATTCCTTACCGAACACGGGCTGGCCACAGAGAGTTTGAAAAGTCCTCTCTACAAGGCTGATGGCTATTGGCTGGGTCCGATCTGGGCTCCTTCCACCATGATCATCACGGAAGGCCTGGAGGCCGTTGGCGAAAAGGCTCTGGCTCGAGACATTCGAAAGAGATTCTGTGAGATGGCAGCCCGCAGTGGAATGGCGGAAAACTTCGATGCCATGACGGGCGCGGGACTGTGCGATCCCGCGTATACCTGGACATCCAGCGTTTTTCTGGTTTTTGCCCACGAGCTCCAAGACTAAGAGAGCGGCGGGGGCTCTGGCGGCGAATTGGCGTGAAGTGCACTGGGGGCACGCGTCAGACTTAAGGCCGCACGGATAGCAGGTGCTATGTTTATCCCGACGATTTACTCGGTTGCGCTGCTGTTGATGATCCTCAGCATGATTTCCTGGGGAAGTTGGGCTAACACGCAGAAGGCAACGGGAAGTTGGCGATTCGAGCTTTTCTACTGGGATGTCGTCTGGGGCATCGTGCTTCTGAGCCTGATCGTAGGGCTGACGTTTGGCCGCACCGACGCCGCGAGTCCGGAGAGCTTTTTCAACAATCTCGGGAGCGCCAGTGTGCGGAGCCTGCTGCTGGCCCTCGCGGGAGGGGTGATCTTTAACATCGCCAATATGCTGCTGGTGGCCGCCATCGGCATTGCCGGCCTGGCCGTGGCTTTTCCCATTGGTATAGGATTGGCGCTCGTAATTGGCACGGTGCTCAACTACGTGGTGACCCCGGCCGGCAATCCTCTCTTGCTGTTCGGGGGGATTGCGCTGGTATGTACTGCTATCGTGTTGGATGCGATGGCGTATCGCAAACTTTCCGGCAATGTTCAGGTCACCACCAAAGGCATTGTCCTGAGCCTTCTCGCCGGCATTTTCATGGGATTCTTCTATCCGTTCATCGCCAAAGCCATCAAGGGAGAAGGCCACCTGGGGCCTTATACCGTCATGTTCGTGTTCGCCTTGGGCATCCTGGGCTCCAACCTGCCGTTGAACTATGCGCTCATGCGCCGGCCCATTACCGGCGCGCCCCCCGTGAGCCTGCGCGACTACTTCGCGGCGCGCGGAGGACTGCACGCGTGGGGAGTGCTCGGCGGCTTGATTTGGGGCGTGGGAGGGGTTTCAAACTTCGTGGCCTCTTATGCCCAGATGGTCGGCCCGGCAACGTCCTATGCGCTGGGACAAGGCGCCACCATGGTCTCCGCCCTCTGGGGCGTCTTCGTGTGGAAGGAATTTCGCGGCGCGGGACCGGCCGCCATTCGCCTCCTGACCTTGATGTTTGTCTTCTTCATCCTGGGTCTCGCCGGCGTGGCGCTGGCGCCGGTGGTGAAATAGAGAATGAAGTCGAAAGTCAAAAGGAGAAAGCCAAGAATCAGATTCATCAAGGTGCCTGCATGGGAAGAATAACCGAATTGCTCGTTGCAATCCTTCTTACCGCCTGCTTTTGCGGAGCGGCAGAAACGCCTGCGAAGATCCCAGTGATCCTCGACACCGACATCGGCACCGATATCGACGATGCCTTTGCCCTGGCGCTGATCATCAACAGCCCCGAATTTGAATTGCTCGGGGTGACCACCGTTTCCGGCGACACTGCGGCGCGGGCGCGCATCGCCGCCAAGATGCTGTGGGAGGCAGGCGGAAAATGGCGGCAGGTGCCGGTGGTGGCCGGCGTGCCGGGGTCGAAGCAAAACATTAACCAAGCCCCCTGGGCGGAGGGCTTTGTGGGACCCCAGCTTCTTAAGGAAAGCGCCGTCGATTTTCTGCGCAGCAAGTTCCACCGCTATCCCGGGCAAATCACCCTCATCACCATCGGCGAACTCACCAACGTGGCGGCCATGCTCAAAGCTGACCCGCTGGTGGCGAAAAAGATCAAGCGCATCGCGATGATGGGGGGCTCCATCGCGCGTGGCTACGAGCCCGGCTCGAATCCTGATGCGGAATGGAACATCAAATCCAACCCCGCCGCCGCCCAGGTGGTCTTTTCCTCCGGAATCCCCATCATTATGGCGCCGCTCGATGTGACGGCCATGCTGAAACTCGACGCCGCGGCGCGAAGCCGCATCTTCAATCAAAACACGCCGGTCACCAACTCTTTGGCCGCCCTTTATCATCTTTGGAACCATGAAACGCCCACGCTTTTCGACCCGATGGCCGTGGCGCTGGTGCTCGACCCCGCTCTTTGCGAAACCAAGGATCTCGCCGTCGAGGTTGACGACAAAGGGTTTACACGAGTAGATGATGGCACAAGTGTCAATGCGACAGTCGGTTTGTCCACGAATCCCGAAAAATTCTTCGAGTTCTATTTAAGCCGCGTTGCAGGGAAATAGGGAACATCCCGCTCCCAATGTTGGGAAATCGGGGTTTGCGGGAGACAAAAGCAAAGCGCTGAACCAAAGTCCACCTCAACCTGCATTGACCACGGACAACGGACAACTGACAACGGGCCTTCTCTTCACGGCTGCAACTTCGCCTCAATCCGATCGTGAATCCAGTGGGGGTCCCACCATTCCACCGGATTGACCGGAATTCCATCCAGGAGCATCGTGAAATGCAGGTGGTCGCCACCTGCCAGTCCTGTCTGACCCGTGCGGCCGATCTCCTGCTGATTTTTCACCGGATCGCCCTCTTTGACGGCGATGGAGCTTAGGTGGCCGTATAGGCTCTGAATGCCGCAGCCGTGGTCGATGACCACCGCGTTGCCATAAATTCCCAGGAATCCCGCAAACACCACGACGCCGTCATTCGCGGCGCGCACGGGCATGTGTTCCCTGCCTGCCAGGTCAAACCCCAGGTGCGTTTGATGGTCCACCGCCTGCCCGCCATAAAGGTAGGTACGGTAATCAGCGAAGCCGGCTTCCGTCTTGCCGGGCAAGCGCAGGAACGCCCCCTTCCACAAGAACCTGGGTGCGGTGTGTTGGGAAAGTGCCACCAGCTTCTGTGCATCCATCTGCCGAAGCGAGCCATTGATCAGCAAGAAATTCTTGATCAGACTTCCCTGGTCTCGCAGTTCGGGGGTCTGGCTCATAATGGGGGGAACGACGTTCTCCAGGAATTTCCCGCCCTGAATCTTGTCCAAGTCGATGGTGTCAGAATGGAATTTCTTGGGAAAAACCTTGTAGTTGAAGCTGGCCAGCGCTTCATTCCCTGCATCGTCGCGAGCAACAATGTGCGGGACCGTGGAAGGATCAACATTGTAAGGATAAGCAAAAATGCACAGACGGGTTTCCGTATCTTTCATCGGAAAACTGGGAAAGAAGGTCTCGCCCACTTGGACGCCGGATTCTATGGTCCCTGCTGAAACCTTAAAGACCGCCATGTCGCAACCACCCAGATTGATGTAATGCTGCGACGTCAACACCTCGATCTGCGGAGGCGCGAACCGCACCGGCAGGTCCAGCACTATTTCGCTGCGCCCACCGCGGAAAAAGCGTCCCCAGGAATCATTGAGGGCCGTGATGCGGACGGTGGCGTGACCCTCTTTCAATGCCGGAATCACCTCGCGCCCCACCAGAACCGTCCATGTGGTGGCGCTCACGGGGCCTGCGGACCAGACCTTCCACCACCGATGCGGGCGCGCGGAAATAACCAGATTGGATTGGTGAATTGCCTGCCCGTCCTGCACAACCTCCACCGCCAGCGTCTTGAGGTTGTGCTTCGCGTCATTTGCCTCCACGACGAGTTCCGTTCTCTGGCCCAAGCCTTGGGGGGGCTTCGGCAAGAGGATGGTGGGTCCCTGCCGGCTCGCCACTTTCCAGAGGAGGCCCGCAACAATTGCCGCCAAAACGAAGAGGAGGAAGACCACAACCGCTCCGATGCCGCTTCCCGACTTGCCAGAAGGTTTCAACAACTGTTTTCCTCCGGATTGCCTCGCAATGGGGTGATACGAAGATCAGCGCATTTGCTGTTCACCCGATCACCCGATCATCCGATCATCAGATTTGGTTCACTCAGGCAGCAGGCTTGATGACTTGAATGCGCAGGCTGCGAAAATCCACGCGGTTGGTATGGCTTTCCAGGCCGATGTAGCCTTGGTTGGGAACCCTGCTCAGAGGACGTTTCTCGGCAAAAACAAACGCCGGATCGTCAACGTCAATTTTATGAATCCGATTCCCGTTCAGAAATACCGTCAGGCGCCGGCCGATGCAGGAAATCTCCACTTGGTTCCACTCGCCGGCCTTCCTCCCCACGCTGTAAAGGGGAATCACCGCGCCGTAAACCGCCCCTGTGCTGTGCAAGTCCGTGAGCTGCCCGGCATCGTCGAGGAGAGCGATTTTCAACCCCGTGAACGTGGGATCACCCTGCTCGGCGGAACGCAGGAAGATCCCGCTGACAGCGCCTTTCGCGACGCGGTATTCAAGACGCAAGACGAAGTCCGCATAGCGTTGATCAGAGCGCAACCACCCGCCCTTGCCTTCCGTCCAGAGAATTCCGTCTTCAGCAAGCCAATCCTGCTGACCCATCGCGTGCCAGCCGGCCAAGTCCTGCCCATTGAAAATTGGGGCAAACCCCGCATCATCTAATACTTCTTGAGCCGTTGAGGCGAGCGCGAAGACCAGCAACAAAATCAGCAACCAGCCGAGTTTCCTCAACATTCCGGGCAACACTCCCCAGCAATTGGCCCCAGACCCCGAGCCTGTGATACAAGATACTCGAAACCGGCATGATTTCACAAATCGAATTGGAGCGAGGGGATCCATGCTCAAACTCACCGTGCAATTGCTTCGCCACACCGAGCGCCGCGAATTGGACGAATACTTACGGCTTTACCAACGCAGCTTCAACCCCGACGAGCGTGTCAGCCCGAGCGTGCTGCGCAGGGTGATCGTGCCCTCGCCGGCTCGCGTGAATCCCGTGCATCTGTTCGCGGCCTACCTGGGTGATCGCCTGGTAGGTGGCGCCTGCACCCTGGTTCTGCCGGCGTTCAGCGTGGTGTTTGGGAGCTACATCTTCGTCGATCCCGCGTTCCGCGGCCGGGGTTTGGGGATACGAATCTTGCGCCAGGTTCTCTGCCAGGAGCGCCGCGGTCCCCAGGGGTGGAACTGGCGCCTCTACGGCGAAGTTACGGCCGCTTCCGGCGACCGGTGGCACGCCGCGCTGGCCCAAGCCGGTTTCCGATTTTTCCCCGCGATGTGGCCGCTCGTCTCCTATCACCATCCCGGCAAAGTCGTGGCCGGCGAACTCTGCTATTTCCCCTTTCGGAAAAACCCGCCGCGCCGATTTTCCCAACCTGCTCTGCTGTTGTACATCCATGCGTTGTTTTATGGTCCGGATTCGACGCATCGGCACTTGCTGCCGCGTCTCAAGAACTTCGTACCCTTGGACGCATAGTTCGTCGCGCCGGTTACAGCCCAGTCTATGGATCGGGCCATCGGACCATCGGGCCATTGGGCCATTGGGTGATTTAGTGATTGGTGATTTGCGATTTTCGATTCTCGAAGTCAGCGAATTGGTTCATCTTCTCATCGAACTCGGCCGATAACCGATGCGGGGAAGTGTGGGCGGCCCGGTTGATCGTGAGCGTGCAGGGCTGCCGCCTTTCCGCGTTCCGACTTTGCCTTTTTCTCCTCACTCGCCACTTGTCACTCGTCACTGCTCCTGAAAGTCTTTCACGCGGGGGGTTGGCCTTCGGCCCTGCCCGCCGTCTCGCCCCCGGACTTCGTTTTTTGCTTGTCACTCATCACTTTTCACTCGTCACTGCTCTTGCGTGTCACGCGGGGGTTGGTCATCGGCCCTGCCCGCCCCTCCTCCTTCGGGCTTTGCCCTTTCTCGTCGCTCGCCACTGCTCTTAGCACTGCTCGCTCGTCACTGCTCTTTAGCTGCTATCTCTTGCATTTTCAACAACTAGTCGGCCTTTCTTGATAAGTTATTTATTTTCAGAACCTTCATGGGTTATTGTTTCATGCCTCATTTGTTTTCAATAACATTCGGGCTTCGAACGTAGCGTTCTTTGCATGCACGCTCACCGCTCGCCGCAAAAATCTGACAACTCATTTAAATTCAACTGGATGGGAAATAGTGTGGCGCCCGAAAATTTCCTCAAATCATGCCTAACAACCTTTATTTTGAAGAACATCACGGCCTCGATGACCCGGAACATGGCAATCTCGCTTCGACTTCTCCCGAAACGCCCCCCTCAGTCTTAACTCCTGACTCCTGGCTCCTGTCTATGGTCTACCGTCCAGTTTCTCCTGCCCGCCACCTAGCCCCCAATCCCCAACCCCTAGCACCCAGCACTTAGCCGTAGTGCGCGTTTCCACCCCGACATATTTATCCATGTAATACCCTAGCAATAACCCACCCATACGGAAGCCAGATATGGACCAAATGCCCGTATGCAGGTGATATTTTTGAGGTTTGGCGGCTGATTTTCCTACCGGTAGGAATGCCTTGCACGGAACTTTCCGCGCGCGCTCAGCTTTCGCCTTACCACCCGTTGTTACTGACAACTGAAAACTGGAGGCTTATTTTCAGCGTCGTGCCCCATCCCGATTGACAACGTGCGGTTGCCGCTGGGGCATCGAGCATGAGAAGAGCCCAAGGTCAGGACTTCACTGACTGTTGCCAGCCGCCCTCGGGGCCACCCCATTGCGCTGCGTTCATGGTTGCGTAGCGGTCCAAGGGGATATAGCATACGCGTTAACGGACTCAACCCCCGAAAGGAGGCAGCATGCTGGATCTTGCAATTCTCGCTCACATGGCTGTAACCGCACTCTCGCCGCTTGCCACGAAAGGTGTGGAGATACTGGCTCCAACGGTTCTTAAAGATGCGTATAACGCCATAAAAGAGCGCTTGCGCAGCGAGCCATCAGGCAAAGCGGCACTGGAGAAATTCGAAAAGAACGCCACTGATGGAGCGCCCGCGTTGCAGGCGGAACTTGCCAAGCGATTGGCTACGGACCCCGAACTCGTTCGTTTGCTTGCGGAGGCGCTGGAAAAATCTGGCGCAGCAAAACCAGGATCGCTTGTCGGCAAGATAGAGGCTAATAAGGTTGTGGTGGCACATAAGATTGACACGGTGAATATGTAGCATGGCTGACCAACCGCCTTCTCCACTCGTTGAAAATATCGATGCCGCGAAGGCGGTCGTCGCACAGGCGATCGGCAAGATCGTTCAGGGCTACGGCCCGGAAGAGGTGGCAAAACTCCTCTCGTTACTTCAGACCCAAACTGCACCCGCGCCGGAAGTCAGGGACTTATTTGAGATAGTCAGCGACCCCGGCGACATACCTGCAGCCATATTTCGAGGAGCGCCGGCCAAGGAGGTCGCTCCGTATGATGTCCCTTACATTGAAGGGGGCGAAGGTGTGTCAAATCTGCAAGGCACGCTTTATGAGAGGCTATTGGAGAGCGGCGGGGGGCTCCTCGTGCAGAGTCGGGCGGGAGTGGGCAAGACCCGAGAGGTAGCGGAGTTGGCAAAGCGCCTGTGCGCTGACGAAGGATGGACCGTCTGCATCGCGAAGGGAGAAGGGGACGCTCGGATTGATGCCCCTGCCGCTTTCCCGGACGCCCTGCGAGCCAGAAGGTTGCTATTTGTCATCGATGATTTACACCGACGCGCTGTCGCGGGAGTGCAGGGGCAGGCACCTTACCTTGGAAGACTCCATTCCTTCCTTGAGTTCTTTGCCAAGAGCATGGCGCCAAGCGAACTGTATGTCATTGCCACTGCGAGGTCAGAGCCACACCATCGAGTGCAGCTTGGCTTCGATCCTTCCGATCCACTTTGGGGTCGATTCAAAGTTTATAACTTGCCCGAATTCACTTTGCCAGCGCTTCGGTCGGCTCTGTTGAGGCTTGCGGAGGCACAAGGGGTCGCCTTAGATGAGGCTGGCGCTCAACAGATGGTCGCTAACAGCGACCGTACCCTCAGGACGATATTGGATAATGTTACCCGCGCCCAGCGACGGAATGAACCGCTGACGAGAACAAACTGGTCGCCCACTCAAGGAAAGTCGTGGGATCTCCGCTACCGTGAGGCGGCGGCACACTGGCCAGGTGTCGAGGGTGTGTACCACGCCTTGCATTTACTCCGGGAGGCAGGCCTGCCAACGCGGTTTGCCTATATTGTGGGAGTGGGCAGCAGACTGCGTGCTGCTGACGTTACCACGGCTGCCAAGGGCCTAGTGGATATGGGGCTGCTGGCTTTGCAGGGCGAGCTGCTGGATGCATTTGCGGACGAGCAACTGCGAGACAGCCTCCAAAATAGTGGCAAAGGGTTGCCTCAACTTTCAGACAACTGGACCTGTATCATCGAGCAAACGGTCGCCGAGGCGAAGGAACATCCTGAATGGTCCCAGGACTTGGTTTCTCTCACCTCTATTCTCTTAATGATCCGCCGATTTATCGACGCTGAGCTCACGTCGACAACTGCGATCGCCTGTCGCAAGGATGATGCCGCCGTGTACTGCAATCGCGCACTCGCGCGAGTCGGGCAGAAGAAGTGGGCGGGGGCCGAGGAGGACTTTGACAAGGCCATTGAGCGCGGCCGGGATGATGCCGCCGTCTACCTCTTTCGGGGCACGGTGCGAGGCGTGCAGGTGAAGTGGGCGGGGGCCGAGGGGGACTTTGACAAGGCCATTGAGCGCGGCCGGGATGATGCCGCCGTCTACCTCGGGCGGGGCTTCGCGCGGGTCGTGCAGAAGAAGTGGGCGGGGGCCGAGGAGGACCTCAGCAAGGCCATGGAGCGCGGGCAGGATGATACCGGCGTCTATCTTGTGCGGGGTGTCGCGAGAGTCATGCAGCAGAAGTGGGCAGAAGCCGACGAGGACTTGAGTAAGGCCGTCGAGCGCGGCCACGATGATGCCGTCGTCTACTTCGCCCGGGGCGGCGCGCGAGCTGTGCAGGAGAAGTGGGCGGGGGCGGAGGGGGATTTCAGCAAGGCCATCGAGCGGGGCCAGGATGATGCCGACGTCTACTACGCGCGGGGCGGCGCGCGAGGCGTGCAGGAGAAGTGGGCGGGGGCCGTGGAGGACTTCGACAAGGCCATCGAGCGGGGCCAGGATGATACCGTCGTTTACTTCGCGCGGGGCGTCGTGCGATCCGTGCAGAAGAATTGGGCGGGGGCCGTGGAGGACTTCAGTAAGGCCATCGAGCGCGGCCGGGATGATGCCGTCGTCTACTTCGTGCGGGGCGTTGCGCGAGTCGGGCAGAAGAATTGGGCGGGGGCCGAGGGGGACCTCAGCAAGGCCATTGAGCGCGGCCAGGGTGATGCCGACGTCTACTACAAGCGGGGCGGTGCGCGACTCCTGCAGGCGAAGTGGGCGGGGGCCGAGGAGGATTTCAGCAAGGCCATCAAGGGCGGCCAGGGTGATGCCGCCGTACGTCTTGGCCGGGCTTTTGCGAGAGTCCGCCTGGGGCGATTCAGCGAAGCGCAAGAAGATTGCGAGCAAGCCGAACAACGTGCCCCAAGTGCGCCGTCCTCTCACGCTTGTTGGGGATATTTGCATCTAGCGCGGCGTGAATACGACGCAGCTATCTTCCGTTACGAGGCCGCGCTGAAACTGGGTCCGCAGCCTTCCATTTACTTCGAGCTGGGTCTGGCGCTGCTGCTATGTGGCCGGATTGCTGAAGCAGAGGACGCGTATAGCAGAGGTCTAGTGGCAGCGTCAGGCGCTGACATCAAAGGAGCCCTGGCTGAAATTAATTTCTGGAGCGTTCGTCACCACGACCGTGCAGAATCGTCCGAGGCAACAGAAGCCATTGCCAAAATTCGCCAACAACTGGAAACAGTCCGCAAAACAGACCACCTCGATGGCTGATGCCGACCGACCGATTTGACCTCGCCAGCGGGTAGCCACGGTCAGTGGTTTGCCGACCGTGGGCTTGTGATCATGAGTAAAGGCCCACGGTCAATCGGAGTACGATTGACCGTGGCCCGCTGCGTTTGCTAGACATCGTCGCTAACGGGTAACTCCCACCGCAGCGAGCGTCGGCCCGCCGCGCCGCCAGAATCACGGCGCGGTTGAAAAGCCGCAAGGCTGGAGAGCGAGCCTTGCGCTGCCCTACGCCGCGCGATGGGGGATCTTGTTGCCCGCCGCGTCGCGAGCCTTCCAGGCGTTGGCGACGTCACCCATGACCACCAGAACGTCGCCGCTCGCCATGACCGTATCGTCGCGGGGATTGAATTTAATGTCGCCGTCGGGCTTGCGAATCGCCAATGGCAGAAGATCGTAACGCCCGTGCAGGTCCATTTCCTTGAGCTTCTTCCCAATCCAGGGCGAGCCATCGGCAACCGAGATTTCCTCCACCCGCAACGTTCCGGATTGGTCCCGCAGCATCAGGTCCAAAAAGCTGACCACGCCCGGCCGGATCAGTTCCGAAGCCAGGCGCATACCGCCGATCATATTAGGAGAAATCGCGGCGTTGGCGCCGTGACGCAGGAGTTTCTCCACCATGCGGGCCTCCGCACAGCGCGCCACGATGCGGAGATTCGGATTCAATAGCCGCGCCGTTACCGTCAGCAGCAGGTTGTCTTTGTCCTCCGGCAGAACGGAAGCCAGGCCGCGGGCCTTTTGGATCTGCGCGGCCATCAAGACTTCCTCGTCCCCGCCTTCCCCTTTCAGGACCGGAACCTCGCCGAGTTGGCCGATTCTTTCCAGGCGTCCCTCGTCGTGATCGATCACCACAAAGACGTTGCCGGTCTTCAGGAGCTCTTGGACCAGGTAAGTGCCGGTTTCACCCGCGCCGCAGATGATGAGGTGGTCTTGCATGTCCCGGATCATTTTCTGCATCTTGCGTCTCCGAAAAATGTGGTTAAGTTCACCTTCCACGATGAAGGCGGTCGAGGCGGAAAAAGCGTAGAGCATGATGCCGATGCCGATGATGATGAAGAAGATGTTGAAAAGCCGCAGCCCTGGGTTGGCGTGGGTATCGACGATTTCAGTGTATCCCACCGTCGTGATCGTGATCACGGCCATGTAAAAGGCATCCAGCAGCGTGACCTCCGGCCCGCCGAACCACATGTAAACTGCCACCGCCGACAGCACCACGACGACGAGCAGCAACAGCGAGAGCACCAATTGTCTTCGCAGACTCACAGAACCCTCTCGGCACGGGCCGGCACCCCCAACGCACCTGTCCCCGGTTGGGCGCTATCTTAGCACAGGCAGGGAAAGGCAAAGGTGTCAGGTGCCAGGTGCCAGGTCCGAAATTCGAAAATCGAAACTCGAAATTCGATGGTGGACTTGCGAGTTTCGAATTTCGATTTTCGAGTTTCGCCCTTCCCTGGCCCCTGACACCTGATAGGCACCTGACACCTAGTCTCCGAGCAGCTTTTCATGCCGCTCCAGCAGGTAATGGTCCGTCATCCCGGCGATGTAGTCGCAAACGACCCGATGCACGGGTTCGTGCTGCGACTCGTCGAAGTAAAAGGTGGGTAGACTTCGCGGGTGTTTCATGTAGTAGGCAAACAGGCTGCGCATGCAGGCAGTCAGCCGCTTGCGCTCGGAGTTCACGTTTTGATGCGAGTAAAGGCGAGCAAAGAGAAATTCCTTCACCTTCTTATTCTCTCGCGCCAATGGCCCTCCCAACGCTACCAGCCGCGTGCGGCAAGCACGAACCTGCGCGAGCGATTGGATTCTCTTCCCCGCCAGGCGTCGGCGCGTGGATTCAATCAGGTCAGTCACCAGCGCGTCCAACAGCCGCTTAAGCGCCTCGTTGAACTTGAGCTTTTCCTTCGCTTGCGGGTACTGCTTTTCCATCGCCCGGTAGATCCGGTCAAAAAGGGGCAAGCCCTCGCGTATGGCCGGTAAGGTGAGGAGTTTGGCCTCGTAGCCGTCGTCGAGATCGGCGCAGTTGTAAGCAATTTCGTCCGCGACGTCGATGAGCTGCGCTTCCAACGGTGGCCGCTCTTGCAACCGGTATTCCTTCAGTTCCGGGTGGGTCGCGGGAAGGTAATCGCGTGAGTGCTTAATGATGCCCTCCCGCACTTCGAAGGTCAGGTTGAGGCCGCGGAACCCGGCATATTTCTGCTCGAAGGACTCGACGATGCGCAAGGCGTGCAGATTGTGGTCGAACACATCGTGGTGCTGGCGCATCAACTGGTCGAGTTCGGACTCCCCGGAATGGCCGCCCGGCGGGTGCCCCACGTCATGCACCAACGCCAACGCCTCCACCAAGTCGGTGTTCAGACCCAGCGCCTTCGCCACCGTGCGGCTGATCTGCGCCACTTCCAGCGTGTGCGTCAGGCGATTGCGGAAGTGATCGGAATATCGCCGGGTGAAAACCTGCGTCTTGTTCTCCAGGCGGCGGAAAGCGCGCGAGTGAATAATGCGGTCGCGATCGCGTTCGTAATCGTTGCGGTAAGGGTGCGGCGGCTCCGCGTAACGCCGGCCTTGCGACTCTTCTACCCGCATGGCGTACGGTGCGAGTTGGCAGCGATCGTTGCGGCGCATAGTTCCTGGCGGGCAGTCTCCCGGAAAGCGAATATAGCACAGCGGCACGGAATCAGGTAAACCGGGGAAGGCGACCGCCCGCTTCGGGCATGGGCCCCCCGATGGTCCCCGCAGGGGTCCTGCACTTCACTTGACAGGCTGTGCGGCGGTGCGGATAATCCCAAAGTCGTGACACGCGTTTCGACCGCTTCCCGTCGGCGACTCACCGGCAGTGATCTGCTTCTGGCGCCCGGACCCGAGGACCTGGAGGACGTTGCCGCCGCGGCCGATCAGCACGATCATAATTCCTGGTACGCGAGGCTTCAGCCTATGACTTGCTTGCAAAAGACCGGATGCCTGCTCGTTTTCGCCATTCTCATGCCCTGCGCCTTGCTGATGGCCGCTGATGAAACGGTGAAGTTGCAAAAGCAAACGGATTCCGTCGAAGTGCTCATCGGCGGGAAGACCTTCACCACTTACTACTATGGCGCGAATTCACCCAAGCCCTATATGTCCCCCTTGCGCTCGGCGCAAGGCACCGTGGTGACTCGCGGATTCCCCATGCGCACGGACATCCCCGGCGAGCGCCGTGACCACCCGCACCATCGCGCCTTGTTCTACGCGCACGGCGACATTAACGGAATCGATTTCTGGGGCGAGGGCCAACCCGCCAAGGCGGCGCAGACCGCCAATGGTGTGTATTACTCGAGCGAGGCTTTGCCCAAAGGGCGAACCGTCTTCCGCAAGCTCGATGAGGTCAAGAGCCACGGCCAGAGCGGAACTTTGAAGGCGGAGTTCGAGTTGGTGGGCCCCGACGGCAAAGCCATCGGCAGTGAAACCCAGGAATATACTTTCAGCGGCAACGCCTCCTCGCGCATCATCGACTGCACCTTCACGCTGATCGCCGATAAAGGCGTGCCGCTTAAAATGGGAGACACCAAAGAGGGTACCTTTGCCATCCGCGTCGTCAATGGGCTCACCCAACCCGGCCTCAAGATGCTGAACTCGGAAGGCAAGGTGGGAGTCAACGAAATCTGGGGCAAGCGCGCCAGTTGGGTGGATTACTCCGGCGAGGTGGATGGCGAATCTCTCGGCATCGCCATCTTCGATAATTCCGCTAACATCAAACATCCTACTTATTGGCATGCGCGCGATTACGGGCTGTTCGCGGTCAATCCCTTTGGCGAACACGACTTCTATAACGACCCCAAGCGCGACGGCAGCGTCACGATCGCCTTAGGGGAATCACTGACGTTCCGCTACCGCGTGGTGATCCACCACGGCGACGCGGCAGAGGCTCAGGTGGCCGCAGCTTACAACGGCTACGCCGCAGGACATTAGAGACTGTTGCGGGTGGCTGGCCACTAACCACTAGCCACTAACCAGTGCTTTTTCGAGGTACTCATGAATCGTCTTATCAAAGCCCGCAAGAATGGAAAGTTCCAACAGATCGTGGCGCCCGGCACAATGCGCTTCCTCGACTTCGCCACCTTGCAACTGGATAAGGGAGAGCGCCACTCTCTCGCGACGGGTGCTCGCGAATACGTACTCGATATTTTCTCCGGCGCCATAACCCTGACGATCAGCACCGTCGGGCGCAGCAAGGAGATTTATAGCGGCATCGGGAAACGCGCGGACGTGTTCTCCGGACCGCCGGTCATGAGCTACATCCCGCCCAACTCGCAACTGGAAATCAAAGCGGACTCGGCGGCAGATTTGGGAATTTTCTCCGCTCCCTCCAACTCCCATGCCCCGGCCGCACTGCTGGAAGGATCTACTGTGGTCAGCAAGCAGGTGGGCCGCGACAACTGGCAGCGGACGGTCTATTCGGCATTGGGTGAAAACGTACCAGCGGAGCGCCTCCTGGCCGGCGAGACCCTGAACCCTCCCGGCAACTGGTCGAGTTTTCCACCTCACAAGCATGACCGACCGAATCCGCCGCAGGAAGCCGTGCTGGAAGAGGTTTACTACTTCCGCGTCAAGCCCACGCAAGGCTTCGGGTTCATTTGGACCTACACCGCCCCCGGCGACCCCGAGGGATTCTCCAATGTTTTTGTTGTCGAAGATGGCGACACCGTCCTGTTGCCCAAGGGCTATCACCCCACGGTGGGCGCGCCCGGCTATGAACTGCAATACACCTGGGTGCTCGCAGGTGAGGAGCGGAAATATGGCGCCTGGGCTGACGACCCCCGCCACGCTTGGGTAAAGAATCCCTAAACGCGTCGCCGCCGCGATAGCCGCAGGCGCGCCCGAGTCACACGCTGGACTGACTCACAGTTTTATTGTCAAAGCCTCGCCGGAAGGAGAATCGTGCCTACTCCACTCTCGGACGCAAAACCCTCAGGCTCCGCTCCCGCGCTTCCCTCGAGCTCATTCCGGATACCTCACCTGCGATGGCTGATTTGCGGAGTTTTATTCTTTGGCGCCGTCATCAACTATGTTGATCGGGGCACCATCTCGATCCTCTCCCATCATGTGCAAAAAATCTTCAGCATGTCGGAGAGCGATTACGGTTGGATCATCTTCTCCTTCCAGTTGAGCTACGGCATCATGTTGCTGGGGTTTGGGCGGATCATCGACCGCCTCGGCACGCGGACGGGCTTTGCGTTGGCCATGACTTGGTGGTCGCTCGCTGCCATGGGGCAAGCCTTGGCGCGTGGCGTGACCTCCTTTGCGGCGGCGTGCGGTTTGCTGGGGATGGGAGAAGCAGGGAGTTTCCCGGGTTCCATCAAAGCCGTGGCCGAGTGGTTCCCCAAGCGCGAGCGGGCTTTGGCCACAGGCATTTTCAACTCCGGCACGGCGGTGGGGGCAGTGATCTCCTATCCCCTGGTGGGGTGGTTATTCCTCCGATGGGGCTGGCAGATGGCCTTCGTCGGAACGGGCGCGCTGGGATTAGTCTGTGTCGCCGTTTGGCTGCTCCTCTACCGCCTGCCCCGCAAGCACCCTTGGATCACACCGGGCGAACTCCAGCATATCGAGACCGAACACGGCGACGATCAGGAAGTACTGGGCGCACGACTGGCGTGGGGAAAGATTTTCGGTTACCGGCAGGCGTGGACTTTCATCATGGCCAAGTTCATGACCGACCCGGTGTGGTGGTTCTACATCTTCTGGCTGCCCAAGTACCTGATCGAGGCGCGCCACTTCTCGGTTGAACACCTGCGGCTCTTCGGATTCATTCCCTTCCTGGCGGCGGTGCCGGGTTCGGTCGCCGGCGGCTGGCTCTCCGGCTATTTACTCCGCCGCGGGCGGTCCGTCAACTTCGCGCGCAAAACCGCCTTACTGGCCTGTGCCCTCTGTATGCCTTTCGGAATCCTGGCGGTGTTTTCGGGAAGCCCCTGGATGGCCCTGGCATTTATCTCGGTCGGGACCGCCGCCCATCAGGGCTGGTCCGCCAACGTCTTTACCCTGCCGTCAGATACGTTTCCGAAGAAGGATGTAGGTTCGGTGGTGGGAATCGGGGGAGCCGCCGGCGCTTTCGGAGGAGCGATCCTGGCCTGGGTGTCAGGCCATGTCCTGCTGCATCACTCGTATCTCCCGCTGTTTATCATTGCCGGCGTCATGCATCCCCTGACGATGGGGGTTATCCAATTACTGACCCCGAAGATCGAGAGAATTCCCCAAACGGCTGCGCCCGCAGTTTAGGCGCTCGCCGCCGCATTAGGCTGTGCCGCCTTGCATCTTGAGCCGGTCGTACTGGACGTGGGCTCGCACAAACCGCAATAAATCCGCGGGGGGAACCGGTTTCTCCAGGTAATCGATCGCGCCCATTTGCATGGCTTCGAGATAGCATGGCATATCGATACAGCGCGTCACCACCAAAACGGGCCGGCGGCGGTCCAACTGCTGGGCGCGGTCCAATACCCTGCGCCCCTCAAAGGCCCGGGTGCCCTGGCTCACCACCACGAAGTCAAAAGGCACCGTCTCCAGGTATTGAACGCCGGCTTCATAAGTCGTGCAGGTAAAAACTTCGAATCCTTGGCCTTCCAGGATCAGGCGAAGAGTCCGCAAGTCGCCTGCGTCCTCATCGATGAGAAGGACTTTGGTAATTCGAGTTGTAAAATCGATTCCTCGGGGTGTGAATGCGTCGCCTGCCATAAGAATTCTCCCTACTGGAATGAATCGACCCCTTATCCAAGTCGAGTTGATCTATCGCCCGATGTTATGGGGAGAAGGGCCTCCCTCCCCGTTCTTGAGCCGAGGAATTTGATCAACCTACGTTACTCCGTAAATCTCACTGAGCGAGAGGTAACCACGGTCGCCCCCTGGGTATGGAAAGAGGGGCCTGCCATTACGAGGAAATGAGAATCAGCGTGGCGCGTTGAATGAGAGCGGCGAACACACCCAGGAGTAGCCTCCGATCCTTACCACTTGTCAAAGAAGTGGCCGATGGAAAGCCGCGGGGCAAACGCGAGCGGTTGATGAACTCGACGAAGAGCCTCCGGAACCTAAGGTACGCTGCGGCTAACTCTGCGCCGAACTGCCTGGGAGCACGCGTGGGCGGGGGAGGGCGTTTCTAGAAGTGATCCCACATACGAGGCCGGGCCCCACCCTGATAATTCCAGACTGCCTAATCAAACGCACTGAGTAAGAACACTCGTGGAGGATAATCGTTCGATAATTAGTTGTCAAGCGATTTTTTGACTGATAATTCAAAAGAGCCATTCGAGGCAAGGTAAAACGTAAGTAACAGATTCTAAATGCGTCATAAATCAGAATGCAAGAAGAGGTGCTGAAAAATCTGACAAGAGAGTAAATTAATTCATCTTTTTCTTGCCGCGCAGAAGCCGTCCACCCATTGATTTGCTTGGTAGGTTTCGGTTTCGCATTGCCATCCTTGCCTGCGTGTTTAACATTTAGTTAACGCTTCAAAGGCGCGGGGGAGCGAATGGAGTTAACACCGCCTACGGCCCCAATTGCGGGGAGTTGGGACGAGCGCTGCAGGCGGGTCACCCCCCCCTCGTCAGGCCGTATGGCGCCGTTTTCTTCTCTTGACCTTCCCGCAGATTGCGATATGCTGCCGAAACCTTGCACATAGAGATAGGGAGATGAGTAAACCAGACAATTCTGTTTCGGTCGAGCGCGCCTCCGACGCCGGTCTTTTATCTATTTCAAATTCGCGGCGTTGGGTGCTGGTCGGTTTGCTCTTCGTCGCTTCCTTCATCAACTATCTCGACCGCGCCACGATCTCTGTCGCCTTGCCACTCATCTCCGTCGATCTGCGTCTCGGCCCCGAAACCAAGGGAATTGTGCTCTCCTCTTTCTTCTGGTCTTACGCCCTGATGCAAATTCCCATTGGCTGGTGCGCGGACCGGTGGAATCTCCGCTGGCTTTACGCCGGGCTTTTCGCCGTCTGGTCGCTCGCCTGTGGCTTGACGGGCTTCGCCGGCAGCCTGCTGGTCTTGATTCTGCTGCGAATCCTGCTGGGCATTGGTGAGTCGATCTATCTTCCCGGCGGAACCAAAATCGTAAGCATGCTCTTCCCTTCCCCGGAGCGCGGGTTTCCTTCCGGGCTCTTCGATAGTGGCACACGCCTGGGCTTGGCGGTGGGGGCCCCGCTGATCGCGGCGCTGATCATGTTTTGCGGCTGGCGGAACATGTTCGCCCTGGTGGGGTTCACGGCCATCATCTGGGTGGTGCCTTGGCTTCTCGCCGCTCCCAGGAATCTGCAAGGCGTACGCAGCGTTGCTGTGACTGCCGGCTCGTCCCCTGCTCGGCGGATTCACTTCAATCGTAACTTGCTGGGAATATGCCTGGGTTTTTTCTGCTTCGATTACTACTGGTACCTGTTCGTCACCTGGCTTCCCGACTATCTCGTCACTGTCCGCCACTTGACACTGGTGCGCGCGGGCTTTTACGCGGCGTTGCCCTATTTTGTTTTCGGCGCCTGCCAACCGCTGGGCGGATGGATCACCGACTGGTTCATTCGCTGGGGTGGGGATGAGACGCGCACGCGAAAAACGATGCTCACGGTCGCGTTTCTCTCTGGACTTCTGCTTATTCCCGCCGCCCGCGCGGAGAGCCCCCTTGGCGCTCTCGCCTTCCTCATGGGAGGCTCGTTGGTCGGACTGGCCGTTGGCAACTTATTCGCCATCATTCAGTGCTGCGCGCCGCCCGATGAGGTGGGCATCTGGACGGGCTATGAAAACTTTGTTGGAAACATTGGCGGCGTCCTGGCGCCCATCGTCACCGGATTCCTGATTGCCCGCACCGGCACCTACCTTCCGGGCTTCGTCCTCGCGGCAGGCGTCTTGGTGTCTGGCCTACTCGCCTATTGGTTCATCGTCGGAGAGCTCAATCCTGTCCCGTGTGCAAGGCAACAGGGAAAGAATGGGAGAGGTTGAACGCAAAGAATTTGCTGGTGAGCCGTGAGGGAATCGAACCCCCAACCTGCTGATGAGGAGAGGAGTCTCGTGATAACGCCACTGGCGTGATCGTGACCCGTGGCAGGCAGCTTGACTTGCTATTGCATCCTCATGAGAGCCACGTTCACGGTATCTCAGGCAACAGACTTTGTGTCCCTCGACATCAGACCAGACGGGTGCAACAATGACCACCGCCGAATGTCCCGCCGGAACGTTGGAGGCGTGCAAGCATTCCTAGCCGGGGTTCTTATCGCTTTGCTTCTCCCTTCGTTTGGCGGGTAGGAAGCCTCAAGGAGTATGTGAAGCATGCAACAGATAACTCACGATGTCTTAATCCTGGGCACCGGACTCGCGGGGTTGCGCGCCGCCGTGGAGATCTGTATCAAAACCCGGGGTAGGGCCGACATTGGTATCGTGGCGAAAGTGCAAGTCATGCGCTCGCATTCCGTGTGTGCGGAAGGAGGCACTGCCGCGGTGATGCGCCCCGAGCAAGGGGACAGCCTTGAGTTGCACGCCTGGGACACGGTGAAAGGCGCCGATTTCCTGGCGGACCAGGATGTAGTGGATCGTTTTGTGCGAACCTCGCCCGATGAAATCCGCCTGCTCGAGCACTGGGGATGCCCGTGGTCACGCCGCGACGACGGCCGCATTATGCAGAGGCCGTTTGGGGGTCATTCCTTTCCGCGTGCATGCATGGCGGCTGACAAGACCGGCTTCTTCGAAATGCAGGCGCTCTACGACACCCTCGTCAAATACCCGAACTTCCGGCGCTACGACGAGTGTTTCGTCACTTCCTTGCTTCTCGACGGCGGCCGGTTCGCCGGCCTCACGCTCTACGATCTGCCCACGGGCGAGTTTTGCGTCTTGCGCGGCAAGGCGATCCTGATTGCCTCGGGAGGATTGGGGAATCTTTATGGATTCACCACCTACTCGCAAACCGTGACGGGCGACGGACAGGCCATCGCCTATCGCGCGGGCCTGCCCTTGGAGGATCCGGAGTTTCTCCAGTTTCACCCGACGGGCCTTGTGCCTTCGGGCATCTTGATGACCGAAGGCTGCCGCGGCGAAGGCGGCTACCTGCGCAACAATCGCGGTGAGCGCTTTATGGAGAAGTATGCGCCCAAGATGATGGAGCTCGCGCCGCGCGACATCATTTCCCGTGCGGAAATGACGGAAATTCTCGAGGAACGCGGCTTCCCGGGCCCCGACGGCCTCGAATCCATCAGCCTCGATTTAACCCACCTGGGAGCCGAGCGGATCAACAAGCGCTTGCCCCTGATCCGGGAAGTGTGCATCAAGTTCCTGGGGATCGATCCGATCACGCAGGCGATCCCCATCCGGCCCGTGGCCCACTATTCCATGGGCGGCATTGAGGCCGACATCGACGGCCGGACGAAGGTGGAAAACATCTGGGCCGCAGGCGAGGTGGCGTGCCACTCGATGCACGGCGCCAACCGCCTGGGGTGCAACTCCACGGCGGAATGCCTGGTGTGGGGCGGCATCACGGGCGGCGAGATCGCGAAGCACCTGGAACTCGGCGCGAAGCTGAGCGACGTGCCGGAAAACCAGGCCCGGGAAGAAGAGAAACGCATTTTCAGTGGGCTGCTGCAACAGAGTGGAACGGAGAACCCGGCCCACATCCGCCGCGAGCTCCGCACCCTAATGGATAAGCACGCGGGCGTCTACCGCACCGGCGAATCCATGCAAGAGGGCCTAAACAAGATTGCCGAGCTTAAACAGCGCTTCCGGAAAATCACCGTGCAAGACAAGAGCCGAATCTACAACTCCAACCTGATCCAGACGCTCGAGACCGAAAACATGCTGGAGTTGGCCGAGGTGCTGCTGTTCGCGGGCCTGGCTCGGGAGGAATCCCGCGGGGGTCATGCCCGGACAGATTTTACCCAACGCGACGACCAGAAATTCCTGGCCCACTCCATGGTTTACTACACGGGCGGCAAACCGCGACTGGAATACAAACCTGTGACGATTACGAACTGGAAGCCAGTGGAGCGGAAATATTGATGATTGCCGATTTGCGATTGCCGATTAGAGAAGCTGTCAGCTATCAGCCGTCAGCAATCAGCCAAGAACAGGACGTCGAGTTGTTCACGACCCAAAGCTGAAAGCTGATAGCTGACTGCTGAGAGCTTTCTCTCAATCGAAAATCGACAATCCCGGAGGCGGGCATGGCCGAAATCATAAGACACGATAACCGGCTCGGGCTGTGGGGATGGCTCGGAGGTGGCCGTTGGGGCGTGGAGCGCTACGCTTACATCCTGCATCGGCTGACCGGCCTGGGCATCCTTTCCTACTTCCTGATGCACGTCGTGGTGACGAGCCTGCGCGCCCGAGGGATCTACCTATGGGTTGAAGGGGGAATTTTTCACCAGCCCATCTTCAAGTTCGGGGAGTTCCTGGTCTTCGCGGCGTTCGCCTACCATGCCTTTAACGGCGTCCGCCTGGTGCTCGTGGAACTCGGCTTTGCCGTCGGCAAACCCATCGAGCCGATCTATCCCTATAAGACGTCATTGAACGTGCAGCGGCCATTGCTGATTGTCATGATGGTCCTGGCGGCGATTTTTCTCGCCGCGGGCGGGTATGAATTCCTAGGATTGGCGAAGTAGGAGGAGAAATGGGCGAAACAAAATACTGGACCTGGCACATGGCAGCAGGGGTGGTGATCCTCTTCCTGCTCGGCCTCCACATGCTCATCATGCACCTGGGTGGGATCACTCACCTGTATGCGCCTCTCGGTGGCGAGGCGATATCCAAAGCGAACAGTTTGTTTCGCGATGGCAAGCTGCTCTTCACCGTCACTTACGTTCTCCTCCTCGCCGTCGCGCTCTATCACGGCCTTTATGGCCTGCGGACCATTCTGTTCGAGTTGACGCTGAAGCCTGCCGCCGAAAAGGCCATTACCATCGTCCTGCTCATGGTGGGACTGGGCCTGCTCGGGCTGGGCACCTGGGGGGCCATAGCGGCCCATGCGATTGCCAAAGCCGGAATAAGGGGGTAGCCATGGCGGAGAACAGCCAAACCACACGACCCATCACCTTCCACGTCACGCGTTACAATCCCGAGCGCGATGGCGAGCCGTACATCCAGACGTACACAGTGCCCGTGCGCGCCGGTATGACGGTGCTGGACGGCCTGCACTACATCAAAGAGAACTTGGATGCCTCGCTCGCCTGGCGCTATTCATGTCGCATGGGTGTTTGTGGGTCGTGCGGGATGCTTCTGAACGGCCACCCGACGCTCGCCTGCAACACTCAAATCCTGCACATCGCGGCGAGTGATCTCACGGTAAGCCCCTTGCCGAATTTTGAGATTATTCGTGACCTCGTCCCCGACCTTCTGACGATGTTTGACAAACATCGTTCCCTCAAGCCTCACATCGTGCGAGCGGATGAAGCGGAAATCAACGACCCGCAAGGGGAGTTCTACCAGTCTCCGGCGGAGCTCGAGCGCTATCTCCAGTTCAGCTATTGCATCAAGTGCGGCTGCTGCATGGCCGCCTGTCCCACCTTGGCCACGGACGCGCGCTATTTGGGGCCCATGCCCTTGTCGGCGGCACAGCGCTACAACGTGGACACGCGCGACGATGGGCGGCGCGATCGCAATACTCTGACCGGCTCTGCGCACGGGGCATTCCGTTGCCATTACGCCGGCGAATGCTCCCGCGTTTGCCCCAAGGGAGTGGACCCCGCCAAGGCGATTCAACATCTCAAGCGGCAGTTGGTGCTGGACTATCTCCACTTGGCTCGCCGAAGAAAACCCTGCCAGAAGTTGCACGGGCCGGGCCAAGCGAAGCCGCTCCCCAACATCCCCGCCGCGCCCGCCAAGACCGTCTGAGGGAATCCCTCGCCGCTTCCGAGTTTCCCTGCCGCGCAGGGGCTTGGCCGTGGGTGGCACCCATGGTACCCCAGCATCCGAGTAAGGGATTCGTCAAAAAGCGGCCCGACGCGTGGCGGGGCGATGGCTGGCGAGTGTCCGGCCGCCACTTCTACGGTTTGGCCGTTAGAACTAAGCCGCTGGCGCGGCGGACTTAGATTGGTGCGAGAGGCGAGGGGTCGAGGGCGTTAAGTTTGGGGTTACAGAAAGGAGGTTTCTGTGACCCCACTACGTCGAAGGATGC
>Ga0181539_1000784_pt1 | contig 37794 bp, 34 predicted proteins | sample PEATcosm2014_Bin_46_FD_119767 | JGI IMG/M metagenome (GOLD analysis project Ga0181539, IMG submission 119767) | Peatland microbial communities from MTU Mesocosm Facility, Houghton, MI, USA - PEATcosm2014_Bin23_60_metaG | ecosystem: Environmental > Terrestrial > Soil > Wetlands > Peat | place... | reverse complement strand
TTCCAGGCACGGCACGGCCACTCCTGGTGTGTACGCCATGCTCAGGTCTCTCTGTGTGCGGCACGGCTTCGTCGGCGTTACTTCGATTTTTCCAGGGCGCGCCCCAAAGTGATACGCCAGCGCCTCCGACTTCTGGATGGTCATGACAGTTCTCCTTGTGATGGCTGGCCTGCAGATGGCATGTAGGTGAGCCTCTCAGCCGAACTCTGCGGCACGTTTCCCTCCAAACCGCTAACAGAATCTCTTTCTAAACTTCCTGAAAAACAACCACTTAACGCCTTTCCGCAGAATTCCTCGGCGCTCCCCCTTCTCCTTCTGCGCGCTCCCGCGCATCCTTGAGCCCTTCCGCTCACTTTTTCCCGGGTGCCACAGGTGCCCGTGTTGCACCTGAGGGCTCGACATCAAACTACTCTCCCGTGCTCAAATATCCATCAATCAATTTCGCCGCTCGCCGCCCCGTTCAGCCGGGCAGCCACTTTCTTCCGCCGCTTTTCGATCATACACTTCAACTCTGCCAGTAGGAACGAAGTATCGTTCCAATTCCACCTCGCGATTCTTGTTGTCCTGCTCGGTGAGTGTGAAAATGGTGGTTTAGGCGTCTTTTTCCTGTGGTGCGCCAGTGGCTGCGTCTTGCACTGCCGGAGCCGACGCACAGGGCAGCGTTGCAGGGGGGTTCCCATGCCATTGCGTGATTGCTGGATCGAGAAACGGGAAGCAGCACAGGCGAGCGCGGACGGCAGCCGCAACATGTTGCAGATGCATCTGGCGAAGCTCGGGGCGATTACCGAGGGGATGTAATACGTCGTTAAGCGCGAAAAGCTGGACCCCGAGATGGTTCGCAGTGAAGTGGCGCGCGGGCGTGCCATTGATTAACACGGCGTGCAACCAAGTGGCCCAATTCTTTCGCCCACTTTCGAACCGTGAACGACGAAAACGTTGGGGCGGGTAAGTGGCACGTCTGCAGTCGGCTTAGCAATCTCAGGATTGTTAAAGATGTGTAGCCAAGCGGAACACTATGCAGGTTAGCTAAATAAGGAGAAAAATAACTGAGAGCCAAAAGGCCAGCATGGGCCCGCTTTGGGGGAAGAAGCGATTGTGCTCGCGGATGATCCAGGGTAGGTCCAGAAAGATGGAAGCTCTCCGCTCGGTGGGAGCGACTTGCTTGAGTTGATTGGCCATTCTGCTCACAGTGAGGAAGGTCACGGTGGCTGTGACCAGGGTGGCGATAAGAAAGATAATCGTCGATGGAGACAAGGAAATAATTCCTGTGTTGGCCTGAAATCTTGCCATGCAAGGAATCCGCGGAGGCGCTCAGCGCAGTGACCGCGCTTTTGCCAGAACTTTAGGGGCAAGCGACGCGGGCAACGGCGTGTACCCGTGTTTCTCGGCGCTTTGCTGACCCGTGGTAAGCACCCACTCGAGGTAATTGGCGAGCGCCTTAGATCGTTCAGGATCGTTTGATCTTTTAGGCACAAAAAGCCAGGTAAAGCTTACTATCGGGTATGCGTCGTTGCCCGGAGCGTTTGTAAGCGAAACGCGGAGATCCGCCGGAATGGACTTTTCGAGGGAGCGGTAAGCAGCTGCAATGCTCGCCTGATTAGCGCTGATAAACCTTCCGGCGGCATTCTGGACCAGGCCGACACCGACGCTGTTGTCGGTTAGCGTGAAGCCGAGTTCAATGTAGCCCATCGCGCCAGGGGTGCTTTTCACCTTCTCCATCATGTCCTCGCCGCGATTGGCGCTTTCCCCTACGGGCCAAGCCGGTGAGGGAGTCTTGCCAATTTGGTTACGCCACTTCTGGCTTGTCTTCGAGAGAAAATCGGTGAGTATATAGTTGGAACCTTTTCCCTCCGTGCGGTGGACGACGGCAATATCCAGATGGGGCAGGAGCTGGCCGGCGTTAATTTCTTTAATCCTGGGGTCGTCCCAGGTCTTGATGTTTCCGAGAAAGATTTCTGCGAGGACGGACCCCGAAAAGCGAAGGCCGCCCTTTACGCCGGGAACGTGATAAATCGGCACGATGGCGACCAGCACTGTGGGGATTTGCAAAATGGGAGTGTTCGCGGCCTTCAACTGTTCGTTGCTCATGGGCACTTCGCCGGCAGCGAAATCTCCGACGCCACGGGAAATATCCTCGATGCCCTTCATGGCGCCGGTGCTGAGATAACGGACCTGCACTGTGGGGCTGAGCTTGTTATATTCATCGATCCAGTGGGAGTACAGCGGCGTGGGGATATTCGACCCACTGCCCACCAGCGCGATGACGTTCTGGCAGTCTGCGGGAAGGCTGAAGCAAATCATCAGTAGGACGAGAGCCGGCCAAACAGTTATTTTGTACGTCGGTGGTGTCATAATAGATGCACTCCTTTTTTCGAGATGGGTTTTAACAAGATCGTGGTTCTCTGCGAGGTGCGCCCGCAACAACTAAGATTAATGCGGGCGCGTATTGGTTAACTGCAGCTTTGACGGCCTGGTGCAGGCCCTGTAGGATTCGCAATGCTTCGCCAAAGCGTATTACTCTTGGGATCCGTTACCGCGGAGAGCGCGGAGGGTGACCGACTTGGCGGCAGGAAATTCAAACTGGAGAGGGAAAGTAATGCGGAACTATTTTGGCTTAGCGTGCGCAGCTTTGTTGATGGGATCTTTCCTTTTCGGGCAGCAGCCGCAGGGCGGGACCAGCCAGCCAACCAAGTCTACTGCTCAGGCGGAACTCACGAATATGTTTGATGCCAAAATCAAGGCGGAATGGGAAGCCATCAAGAAGCGGGACCAGAAAGCGTACGGCGATTTCTTGACGGACGATTTCATTGGCGTTGAGGCCGACCGTGAGGGTGAACGCTACAAATGGAAGGCGCAGATGGAACTCCAGGAGAGCGCGGTCACCGACTACACGCTTTCATTTTTGAAAGTCACGCCGCTCTGCTCGGAGGCAGCATTCGTTCGCTACGAAGTCTTTATCAAGTTTCCACCAAAATCGGCAGTGCCGTTTGAAAAAATCCTTGTCGGCGAAGTCTGGGTGAAGCGCGAGGGTCAGTGGAAGATCTTGCACTACCAGGAAACCAAGGTCAAATAGTCAATCCGCTGGTGGCACTGCTGCTGCGGCCGTTAACTGGTTCTCGTTTCAGTCCTGTGTTGCAGGCTATTGGCGGCTCCACATGCGACGGAAGGAAGCGCGCTGCCTGTCTATTAGCCGCCGGCCATTGCGTGCGCGGATGGCTTATTGGCAGTCCGGAGGCATGGCCGCGAGAGCATCCGTCGAACCACACGGCTTCTTCGTCTTTGTTGGTGTGATTCCTGGCTTAGAATGATTGAGGATCCAGAGCCCATCGTTGTTGGCCAAATAGATCAGGCCGCGGTCGGGATCTTGGAGGATGCTCGTCACTCCGGTAAACGTCTGGAGCACCTTGGGGTGCGCGGGATCGCTAAGGTCCAGGATCTTGACGGTTTCCGTGGGATAGTCCGTGCTCCGGATGATTCCCTTGGAACTCTTGTCCGGAACCTCAGCGAGAGCCACGTCGGGACCCGCCATCTCAAGTTTGCCTGCAGTGGCGTCGTTCGAGGTAGTGCTACGGTTCACCAAGCTCGGTAGCCGCGGTTTCGTCACGTCGACGACCGTGAAGCCCTGCTTGGATGCCTTCTGGACATACAAGTATTGTTTGTCTCCTTTGTTTTGGAGAAGCATCTCGCTCCCCGGGGCTTCCTGCAGGGGCAAGTGCGCAATCACTTTTGCTGGAACCTCAGTGGGCTTGGTGTTGGCAACCATGCTGGGCGCGGACATGACTACCGCCGCGGCCGAGAAGATGATACAGATGCGGCCGAAATGGCCCATTGCGAATCCTTGTCGAATGTAATTCATTGCGTTCTCCTTACAATGCTCTAGGCTTGTCTTCAACAATCTTTCACTCGAATTCATCGCCTTGCGCCTCTCGAGTTCGAGGCGGGGAAGGACCGGAAAGAATACGCCTACCACCCGACGCCTTCGTGATAAGGGCTAAGAAGTTGGAGGTGGACGAGTGTAAAGACGGTTGTCCAGGGAAACGGGAAAAAGAGGACGCGCTTCCTTCGCCGCTCTCGGAACTGGCACAAAGCGCAGGAGCGTAAAGATGCCGGATGCTGGCGGCTGCAACAGGTAGAAGTCTTTGGCCAGGAGTTTGGCCGTCATCTGCGGAGGAACGGAGCGAACCCAAGAAGTTTCGCTCCGGGGCAAACGAGGGACACTATTATTCGCGAGAACAATGAGGAGCGAGAATGCGCAAAGCCACACTAGGAGGACCCGCCTACAAGAAAGACGGCACCCGCCAGTCGTTGGATATGCACCCGGCATCTCAACCCAGCCGATCGGAAACTCGCCTCACGCTGGATTATACACCCGGGGCACTACTGACGATCTTACGCGGGGCCAGGATCTCCATGTCTCTCACGTGGCCCCGCCTCGAACTTGACCGTGCAGATCGATGCCGCAACAACAGCTATTGTCGGCCGTACACGGCGATGCAACCGTTAGCGCTCTGCGTAGTGCAAAGCGTGCCTGCCTGCATGGGCACGAAGATCTGGTTGGTGAATTGGTTAGCAGCAACGCTGTGAGAATTGGAGCCGGTGGTCACATTGACGAGCCAAGTACGGGTCGCGGCATCGATCACGCCCATAACCGGCCCATTGGGCATATCCCTGCTGGCTGTGTAGTAGCGCTTGTCTCCGGGGTTGTACCAGACTTCGTCCACGCCGCCGACCTCAGTAATATTCGCAAGGATCTGGTTGGTAGTGCCGTCCAGAATAGCCTCCAAGGGAGGGAATTGAGTCCCATCATGGCCCGCGCAGCCAATCAGAAAATCGTGGCCCGGGCCTGGAGCCATGCTGGTGGGCATGCAGTTGAGAATCGGGACCACGGCGATAACTATGGGTCCGTTCGGATTTCCTATTTGAGGATCGACTTCGTCAATGCATCCCACTGCCGTGCTGGCCTGCGTCGACAAATTGGAAGCGGTGCAATTCGAATTGAATACGTAGAATGTATTGTGGAAAGGATTGAAGGCGACGCCGCCTAGCCCCGCTGGGGAAATCTCCGGCGCTTCATTTGCCGCGAGCGCTGCAGAGCCGTTGTTAGTGACAAACGCGCCAGTGTTGACATTGACGACGGGCGCATGATGGCAGGGTATGGTAACGGTGGTACCTGCCAGCGGACCTGTCGCCGGAACGAATATGCCGGAAACGCCCGAGGGTACAGCTTCGGAGGGATCTGGGCAGGCGCCTCCGGCTGTGTCCACCGGCACAGTTGTGCTCTGAGGGTATACGCCATCGTAGTAGATTTGCCCGATGATGCAAGCTGGGGGATTCACTCCTGGAACGTAGTTGTCAGCCGTCGTCCCCACCACGTTGTATGCAGGATAACTGAGCGGCAGACAGTGTCCAAATCCTCCACCGGCAGGTCCGACGCCTCCGGCAAGGGTAAAGGGCGGGGTATTAGTGCGATTGACGATGTCAGTCACGTCGATGAAGGTAACAAATGGAAGGCCGGGATCACCGTTGGTTATGGCCACGATATCGTGCCCGCCGACTGTTCCATAAGCAAGTTCGTCGCCGCGATCGTCGCCGCAGGTGGGATCGCTGCCAGCACCGCCGTTCCAAGACTGGATGCAGGGAGCCACGCCGACCGGGCCGTCAAAATCGGGAGACGCCCCAGTGGGGAGGTCAGCGATTACCACTGGTGGGTTGGTGGTCAAATCGAAGACCACGAGACTGGAGCTGCCGGTGCCGCTAAACAGAGTGTTTCCGTCCGGAGTCACCTCTTCCCCATCGGGGCCGGAGAGCGGGTTGACGCCATTGGCTCGGGCGGCGCAACATTGCGCCCCTGGAAAACCGCCGAAATTGCCATTGGCACCGAACCCAGGAAAGTAAGTTCCGAAAGAGGCAAAGTAGGGCGCGTTGCGGCAGCCAAAGCGCGTGAGGATGTTAGTGGCGTTTGCTGGATTCTGGGAGCGGACGAAGCCGGAACCCGTAACGATGGAAGGGATCGCGCTGAGTGCGCTCGGTACGTTTTGCGGGCCCCAGCACGGACTGGCGTTATTTCCGGCGTTGGCCACCTCATTGAGTCCGCCAATGGTATTCACCGCGTAGTTGTTCTTGGCGTCCACGACCACGACGTCCAAGCCGATGCGGTCAGACACGTAGTCCAGTTGGTGAATTGGATCGAACCAACTTATGTCGAAGGAGTTGAAGGGACCACCAGGTTCGCCGGTGGGATTGTGCTCCGGGACGGGAATGACGTTGATAACGCTGTAGGCCCCGTTCACGGTAGTCCCGCAAGTAGGACAATAGGGCTCCGACCCACAACTGTTCAACAGAAAGCCGAGGGCCACCACCGTCATCACTTCAAGAATAATCTTTGCGATTCTGGACCTCATCGAAAAACCTCCTCTAGGCATTCCACTCGAATTCTCCGCGCCCATGCGCTGCTTTCGGTTTTGTGAAGGCCTGTCTGACTCCCAGGCATATTGGCCATCCGCGAATCCATGTCGATACATAACGGTCCTCGGCGCCCTAGAAGCGGTACTGCAGCCGTTGTTCGAACACAAAATAATTCTGTGGCACAGCACCGATGGTGCTTGGTTGCTTCAAGCGGTCAATATCGACGTTGGACTGGAACTTCACCCAGTAGTTGAGATACCAGTTGACCCCGACACTGAACTGGTCGGTGTGCATGTCGTAGGTAGGCACAAGCTGAGGCGTAAAGACGTTGTTGAAGAAGATGCCAGGCTCGTTCCCTTGAATCCCAGAGTAGCGGAGCGCCAGTTCCCAAGCTCCCCATCCGCGCTTGCCGCCCTTCTCCGTCTCTGGGCCGAATACAGGGTGTTTGACACGCGGAGTGCCGTTTTCCGGCCGCCTTTCCTTAGTGAACAGGTAGGTGGCTGCGGAGTCCCAAGCGCGGTATCGGACGTTCGGAAGATTGGCAAATCCAAGTCCGCCCAAGGTCTCAGTACCAACTCCGGTCCGGTCGTAGGAAGCCTGGACGTACTCGTCGCGGAAACCCCAAGCACCTTTCAGATAAGTGATCTCACCCTCGGACCGCCACACATTTCCGTTGACTGGGAACTGTGGGAACCAAGTGTAAGCGGCGTCGGGCATGGTCATGGGGGCCGTAAGCTCGTTGGAAAGTCCACGGGACATGCTGTAAGCGATTGACCCGCCGATGGCGAAGTCGTGCAACACGCTGTCTTTGTTATTGCGCCAAGGGTAGAAACGGACTCTGCCCACGGCCTCCGGCACGCTCGTGGTGTTATTGGTGGAATAGCCTTTTCCGTTGAATGCGCCAGCCCAATATTGGAACACGCCGCCGCTAATGTCGCCGTGAATCGTGACGCCAGGGCTACGATTGGTGGAGGCAGCGGAGGGATACAGGAGGCCTTGCAGGCCACGATCGACGAAATCAAGGTTGGTGTCGCCCTGGAGTTCTTCCTGCGCGAACGGTTCCTTGAACTGCCCGGCCTGAACCTGGAACCAGTTAGTGGCTTTCGCGTTCAGATATATGTCCCGGATGGTGGCCCCGGTGGAAGCGGCGGCATCGATCAGGAGGCCGAACTGGTAGTGGTCGCCGTAATTTCCTTGAAAGCCAAACCGGCCGCGGCGTACGGAGAAGGTGTCCGAAGGAGCGCCGTCACCCATATAAGAGAGGTAATCAGTCTGCACGTATCCGTACGGCTGGATTTGAAACTGGCCGTCGGCGGACTTAATGAAGAAATGTTCCCCGTTCCATCCCGCGGTCACGGGCGGGGCGCTGGTTTTGTCGGCGGGTTTTTGGTAAGGCTCCGCGGGCACCTCGGCCGCGGCTTCTTCTGCGGCCGCAGTTGCGGGCAGCGTCAGGATGGCGTTTGTCGCGGGCACCGTCAGGACGGCGTTAACCAGGTGAGCGCCGTCAGTTGCTGGGGTTGCAGCTGGGGCTCGCGAATTTACCTCAACCAGTTGCTCAACTAAGGTTTGCAGACGCTCAATCGTCCGCCGCTGTGCAGCCAATTCCTTACGCAACTGTTCCACTTCCGCCTTGCTTGCTGTCGCGGAAACGGCCTGTGCGCCTTCCCCGGCAGGTTTCTCGCTCTGGGCCTGGGTACGCGGGCCTGTCCCGGCAAAACCCAAGACCAATGCCAGAAGTGCAAACCACGTCCTAAGTGAACTCATCTTTTTCCCTCCCAGAATGATCTAGCAAATCAGAGTGGTGGTGTTGGCCTTCAACGCATTTCACGGATGCGTGTCAAGGGAAAAAACCTCCAGAATGATTTAGGCAATCTAAGCGCTGGCCCGTACCACTGAGAAATAGTGCAGCACCCAGTCGAGCTCATCGCTCGCCGGGTGGAACGTGTTGACTGAACTGGCGTATCTCACCGCTATATGTGCTTACAAGCGTACGCAACAACGAAGATGCAACAGAGAACAGCACCCCTTCCGCAGCGCATCGCCGTCAGAGCTCTTGCTGGCAAGCACCCGCAAGGAGCAACTCGTGAACAACGGGACGAACTGCGGTTACCACATTCCAGACACATGGTCAGGCGCTTTTAGGGAGACTGGTCAGTAAACGTAACCAGTCGCCGACACCTGACCCCTCAGGCGGCATGTGGTTTTGGCACATACCGCATAAGACCTTGAACACCGCCACGAGCGGCTGGCTTGCGAGTAATCGCTACGATTGCTCTCGGTGTTGCGCACTGCTCAACCGCTCGGGTGTAGAAACTCAGCACGCCTATTGTCCGCTAGGCGCGCGCGCCAACTTTCTTTCCGTTTACGCTTTCTGTTCTAGGAGGTCCGCCTGGGCAATGGTGCGCTTTGCCAACGGCTTCAATACGAACAGTGCCAACAAAGCGGCCAAGACATCGCAGGCAATCATGACGTAGAACACCGGCACCCAGGAACCCGTCCTGAACATCACATAGGCGGCCACGGGTGCGGCAAAAATGGATGCCGTGCCCTTCGAGGTGTAGACAATCCCGTAGTTCGTCGTGGCCCATTTCCGGCCGAACAGGTCCGCCGTGATGGACGGGAACAATGAGAAGATCTCGCCCCAGGCAAAGAACACGAGGCTGGACAACAGCACGAACATCACAGGCCGGTGAATGGTCTGCAACCATGCGTATATCGCAAGGCCCTCGAGCAGGAAAGCGCTGAACATGGCGTTCTCCCGGCCGATGTGGTCAGAAATCCAGCCCCAGAGCGGCCGGGTTACCCCGTTCACGATGCGGTTCAACTGGATTGCCAGGATCGAAGCCGAGAGGCCCCAGGCCACGATGACCTTGTCCACTTTGTAGAAGCTGGCAATCTCCTTGAGTTGCGATGTGACCACTAGCCCGCCGAAGGCCACCAACGTCATCATGATATAGATAAGGTAGAAGGATGGCTGCTTCACCATCTCCCACCAAGTCGAGTCATGGATGGATTGAGCGACTCGCGCCACTGGCTTCCAAGCCTTCGGCAGCCAGCCCTTCGCGGGCGCCACGATGAACATGGCCGCCGCAGCTACGATGATGCCCTGAACGATGCCCCAAAAGATAAAGGCATGCTGGTAGCCCGAATTCCTGATCATTTTGTCAATGGGGGCCACGGTGACCGCTGTGCCAATGCCATAGGCGCCGGACACAATGCCCGCGCAGAGTCCGCGGTGATCCGGAAACCACTTGAGCACGTTGCCGGTGCAGCCGCCATAAACTGCGCCTGCTCCGATCCCACCGACGGCGTACCAAATGTAGAGTCCGGTGAGCGTCGTGGAGTAACCAGACCCGATCCAGCCCGCACCGACGAGCAAGCCGCCGATGCCGATGACCAGCCGCGGTCCGAGGCGATCGATCAGATACCCCTCGAAGGGTACCAGCCAGGTTTCACATAAGATGAATGCAGCAAATGCGATTTGCACCGCGGCCAAGGTCGCGTGCAGGCTTGAGGTTAAGGGTTTGGTGAAGAGCGTCCAGGCATATTGCAGGTTGGCGATGGCCATCATCGCGATAATGGCCGCGCACAATTGAATCCAGCGGTTGACGGTCTTGGGTAGAGCAGGAACAACAGAACTCGCCTTCGTAGCCATAACACCCCTCCTGAGTGTGCCGTCCCAAAACTACAAATCGGCTCCTTCCTCGAGCAGCCCTGGAAGGACAGAGGGAGGAACAACCCGCCCCCTTACTTGGAGGGCGGGTTGTCTGCTTCGATGTCCTTCTGGAGCGGGATCACTCCGGGCACCAGCCACTTCTCCCACATCTCATCTATCTTGCTCTGGAAGAACTCGATATCCTCGTCGACAAAGTGCGCGAATCTTCCTTGCTTCAGCAGGTAATCACGCACTGGCAGGCGCTTGAGTTTGCCGTTGGCAATCTGTTCCGTCTTGCCGTAGAGCTTCAACTTGCCATATTCGATCTCATAGAGAGGCCAAATGCCGGTGTTGACGGCCAGTTCGCCGATCTCGTACGAAAGCACGGGATCGAAGTCCCAACCTTTCGGGCAGGGGTTGAGGCAATGAATGAAGGTAGGACCGCCGATGGACAAGGCTTTGCGAATGTTGTTCATGGCCTGCAGCGGGTAGGAGGTGGAGATGGTTCCAACATACTTAACTGTGGGATGACCAGCCATTATTAACGGCGCCATGTTCTTCTTCCAGCGATGATTCATGATCCGCTTTACCTTGCCTGGTGTGCTGAACGATGTGTTGACACCATACGGCGATGTCCCAGAAATCTGGATATCGGTATTGGCATACGACTCGTTATCGTACATCAGGATCAGCAGGTTGTAGTCGGGATGGCACATGGTGGCTGAGATAGCGCCCAAGCCCATGTCCGCACCGCCGCCGTCGCCGCAGAAGGCGATGACATTGATGGGCTCGTCTTTCATGAAGCCTTTGCGCATCTGGACGCGCAATGCCGCGGCGGTTCCGAGTGCACTGGAGCCCGAACTGCCAAGTTGCGTGTGCATCCAGGGGACGCCCCAGGGGGTTGCGTAGTAAGACGTGTTAGCCACGTACATGCACCCCGTACTACCCAGAACGATCGTTCTGGGTCCCGCGGCCTTCGCCATCAATTTCATGATTTGCGCAGACTCGCAGCCCTGGCAGGTGCGGTGGCCGGACGTGTAGTACTCCTCGTGTGGAACCTTCTTGACTCCCTTGAAGGCTTCCAGATTTTGCGTCGGTTTTTCTTCTACAAAGGTGCTCATGTTGTTGTCCTTTCCGGCTCTGGAAACACGTTATCCGCGCAGCCCGATCCATTGCGTCAGGGGTTGCGCTTTACCTTGGGCGGCTTGGAACACGATGTCGGTCATCTTTTCCACGTCGGGCACGGTCACTTCGCGGCCACCCAGCCCGCCGATGAAGCACAATACCGGCGGTCGGGTGCTGCTGCCGGTGTACATGGCGGAACGAACTTCCGTCGCCACCACGCCACTCAAATTCGGCGAACCGAATGAGAAGTCGCGATCGATTACGCCGACCGCCTTGAAACGCTCCAGGCACTTGGCAAGCTCCGGACCGGCAAACGGCCGGAACCAGCGCAGCCGCACAAAGCCGACTTTCTTGCCTTCTTCGCGCAGCTTCCGGATGGCAACCTTGACTGGGGTCGAGAGTGTTCCCATGCCCAGCAGGACCACTTCCGCATCTTCAGTCATGTACTCTTCGAAGAACGGATTGCCGTACTTGCGTCCGAATGTACGCTCGAAATCGGCGTACACCTCGCGAATCACATCGCAGGCGATCTCCGTGACGGCGTAATTCTGCCGCCGAATCTCCATCACCCAGTCCTCGTTGGCCTGCGGGGCCACCGAAATGACGTTGTCGGGGTGGAGCAGCAGATCGCCGCGGTCGTAACGAGGTAGGAACTTTTTAACCTGTTCTGCCGCCGGGACCTTTACCAACGCTTGCGAGTGGGTAAGAAATGCGCCGTCGCAGCTGAGAGCCAGGGGGACCAAGATGCGGCGGTCTTCCGCCACACGATAGGCAATCAGTGCCGTGTCCAACGCTTCCTGCGCGCTATCGACCCAGGTCAACATCCAGCCTAGGTCGCGGACGGCGAGGGCATCGTTGTGTTCCACGCCGAAGGCGCCAGGATCATCGAGCGCCCGGTTGCCCACCATGCACACCATGGGGACGCGGAGAGCCGGACTTACGGTCAGCGCTTCCATGGCGTACATCCAGCCCACGCCGCTGGAACCGCAGAACACGCGTGCTCCGCAAACCGACGCATGCTTCACGATTTCGAATTGTGAATGCTCGCCCTCGGCCACGATGAATTCGCAGTCCATCTCGCCATCTGCCACCAACTGGCTGATGTACTGCATCACCGTGTCGTAAGGACGGATCGGGTAAGCCGTGACTACGTCCACGTTCGCCAGTTTGCAGGCAATCGCAATGGCTTCGGCGCCGGTGATCAAGGCTTCCTGTTCGCTGATTTTCTTTTTTTCGTCAACAGACTGTGTAAGAGTCGCCATCTTAATCTCCTTGACTTTCAGGCTTGCCGCCGGGCCACTAGCCTTTGTTAGCGATTTCTAGGGCCGCGGGGACCTGTTCTTGATACTGACCGCGATAACGAAATCCGTGGGTCCGCTTCTCGATCGGTTCGGCCTTCTGGATCGTGGCTTCCAGCGATTTTAAATAGGCGCCCTTGTCTTTCCTGAACTCCGCCCACTGGCTGTTGTTATCGTGGAATTCCGACTCGCTCACCATGGTGATGCAGTGCTTCACCGGGCAAACCTCTTCGCAAACGCCGCAACCGCAGCACACTTCGAGATTGGCGTCGTAGGTTCCGTCCGGGGTGACATCGAAAGACGCATCCGGGCAGTTGAGCCAGCAAAGTGTGCACCTGGTGCAAGTCGCAAAGTTGACGACCGGCCGCAAGGTGCGCGTGGAATACTTTTTGAAAAGCTCGTTGCGGGCTGGCCGGAAGCCTCCGAGTTGTTTGGTCACCGGGTCCGCCGCATACGGGCCGCCTTGGGGTTGGCCCTTAATGGAGACGCCGGAGCGCATGGCGCCCCAGCCGGGCAGGTCGAACTTGAATAATTCTTCGGGATTGCCCTGGCCCGCTTTTACATCGACGGTGGTGAAGCGCTCGAAGGCGGTGCGAGCAGAAGTCACTTTGAGGGAGCTCTTCAGCTTTTCGTTGATGAATTTCTCCACCGACGCCAGGCTAAACAGTTCCGGCAGCGCCTTGGCGATGGCGCCCAGGACGCGCACGTCAGTGTGGTCATCTTTAAAAACCCACATGCCGGAGAAGCTGGCGATGCCTTTCACGATTCCCAGCTTGTAGGGTTGTTCCCGGCGGTGAATGTTTTTCAGCAGGGTGGGTGCGTCTTGCAGAGAAATCACGATGAGAGTGCGACCGGACTTCAACGCGCTATTTACGGGTCGCAGCCCATACCATGCCCATGACTCCGTGCCTTTGCAGAGCGTGTCGTCCAGGACAACCGTGACGTCGACTTGCTTCGGCTCGTATTGCGCCATCCCGGCTTCGAGGGTCTGCTCGTCGCTGGCGACGATGGCAAAGCTCTTTCCCGGAATTCCGTTGCGCTCCGGACTATCCCCGTAGCGGCCGAAGGAAATGCCCAGCTTGCCTTCGTTATGCGCAGCCAGAACAATGCCGCGGGTTATGTTTTTAGCGAGGGTCTTCTGAAAGACCCCACGGTAAATGAGTTCAACGGCGAATAACTGGGCCATGTGGCACGCTCCATTCTTCTAAAACTTTTGCAAAACAATTTTTTCGACTTCCAACAAATGCCGGCGCATGGCAACCTCGGCGGCTGCAGCGTCGCCCTGCTTGAGAGCCGCAAGAATACGGCGATGGGCGGCAAGCGATTTCTCCTGACGCCCTCCCACCTGTAACGAGCGCTCGCGCGTTTCGCGCAATAAATCCATCAAAACATTTGCCAGTTTCAGCATCACGCTGTTATCAGCAGCCAGCGCGATGGTGTAATGAAAAGCTGAATCTTCTTCGGTTGCGAGTTCGCCTCGGCGTACCTTCTCTTCCTGCCGACTCAAAATCGCCTGCATTTCGGCGATTTGCCCAGCAGAAGCATGAAGCGCGGCCCGCCGAGCCAAGGCTGGTTCGATGATCATGCGGACATCCAGAAGCTCGTTGATGACCTTTCGCTTCTGCAGAAGAGCACCCGCCACGGGACTCACCACTGCGTCAGCCGAAGCGTCACAAACGATCGTGCCGACCCCTTGGCGCGGCTCCAACAGACCCACCACTTCCAGGCTGCGAATGGCGTCTCGGATGGAGCTGCGACTGACACCGAATTTCCGTACCAGCTCACGCTCCGGAGGAAGCATATCGCCTGGCTTGAGGTTGTTGATGATGTGAGCTTGGAGTTGTTCGGCGACCTTCGTGTAAACCCGGCTTCGCGGGATCGCTTCCAAACCAGGCTCGGATGGGGTGCTTGTGTTCACGGTGTCGATTGGTCCGATGACTGACCTCTGAGCAGCATATTTCTGCCAGAGTGTAAAAATGGCCGCAGTGACCGTGGTCACACTTTAATGTGATGTGCACCGCTTCCGAGAATGTGCCCTGTGTTACTGATAAGAGTTACTGCGTGCCGGACTTTTCTGTTGGCTCCTGCGGCAGGTGACTGTGAACCGCAGCTCGCTTTGCTCGGCATCCACCGTCACGGCGTCCCCATCGAGAACTTCTCCGTGCAGGATTTTCTTGGCTAGTGGGTCTTGTATGAGTTGCTGGACGGAACGCTTGAGGGGCCGCGCACCGTAGTTGAGATCGTAGCCCTTGGCTAGCAGCAGTTCCTTAGCGGCGTCGGTGAATTCCAAGCTGACCTTACGGTCAGCCAACAAACGGCGCACCTCGCCCAACCGAAGGTCAATAATTTTGATCAGTTCCTCTTTGCCCAGCGCGTTGAAGACGATGATATCGTCCACCCGGTTGAGGAATTCAGGATTGAAGTAAACTCGCAGCGCATCCATTATCTGCTTGCGCGTTTGCTCATGATTCTCGGAGGTGCGCAGCGACTCAGCAGTCAGGTGCACCAAGTTGATGTTGGAAGTCATGATGAGGACGATGTTGCGGAAGTCTACTGTACGGCCCTTGCCGTCGGTGAGGCGGCCGTCGTCCATGACCTGCAGGAGGATGTTGAACACATCGTGGTGGGCTTTCTCGATCTCGTCAAAAAGTACGACCGCGTACGGGCGACGGCGCACAGCCTCAGTGAGCTGGCCGCCTTCCTCGTAACCGACGTATCCGGGTGGCGCGCCGATCAGCCGCGACACGGCATACTTCTCCATGTATTCGGACATATCAAGGCGCACCAGGGCCCGCTCATCATCGAACAGGAACTCGGCGAGGGCGCGGGCCAGTTCGGTCTTGCCCACGCCCGTCGGTCCCAGGAAAATGAAGGAACCGATGGGGCGCTTGGGATCGGAGAGTCCGGTGCGGGCGCGACGGATCGCGTCGGCCATTCGCTCCAGGGCTGGATCCTGGCCGATTACCCGGCTGCGCAGCCGACCTTCCATGCCTAGCAGCTTCTCGACCTCCCCTTCCAGCATCCTGGAGACAGGAATGCCAGTCCACTTGGAAACGATGCGCGCGATCTCGTCTTCATCCACCTCTTCCTTGAGCATACGTGAACCGCGCTGCTGGTCGAGCCGGGACTGAAGCTCGCGCAGTTCCTGCTCCACCTGGCGAAGCATGCCATGGTCGTCGCTGCCTGCCTCATGCAATTGTGCGTCCTGCAACTGCGCCTGCGCGAACAGCTTCAATTGCTCGATCCTCTGCTTGAGCTCATGCACGCGTGCGATATCATCCTTCTCCAGCTTCCAGCGCGCCTTGAGCGTGTTGGACTGGTCTTGTACCGCAGCCAGCTCATTCTCGAGGGACCGCAGCCTTTCCCGCGAGTTGGCATCTTCTTCCCTTGCGAGCGCGAGCCTCTCGCTGGCCAATTGTGCGGCACGGCGCTCAAACTGGTCGATGTCCCGCGGCACAGAGTCGATCTGCATGCGCAGGGCAGCGCAGGCCTCGTCCACCAAGTCGATGGCCTTATCCGGCAAGAAGCGATCAGAGATGTAGCGGTGTGATAGCGTGGACGCGGCCACAATGGCCGCGTCCTTGATCCGGACGCCATGGTGCAGTTCATAACGCTCTTGCAGGCCGCGCAGGATCGATATGGTGTCCTCCACGCTGGGCTCGGCCACGAAGACGGTCTGGAACCTACGCTCAAGTGCCGGGTCCCTCTCCATGTATTTGCGGTACTCGCTTATGGTAGTAGCCCCGATAGCGCGTAAGTCGCCGCGCGCCAGAGCTGGCTTCATCATGTTCGAGGCATCAATCGCGCCCTCAGCTGCTCCCGCTCCAACCAGTGTGTGCAGTTCGTCGATGAACAGGACGATCTGCCCTTGTGAGTCCTCGATCTCCCTGAGCAGCGCCTTCAAACGATCTTCAAACTCGCCGCGATACTTGGTGCCGGCCACCATTGCACCCAGATCTAGGGCCACCAGGCGTTTGCTCTTAAGCGGCTCGGGGACATCAGCGGCGACGATGCGCTGCGTCAGACCTTCGACGATGGCAGTCTTGCCCACGCCGGGCTCACCAATCAAGACCGGGTTATTCTTGGTGCGGCGCAATAGTACCTGGACCACGCGCCAGATTTCATCGTCGCGACCGATGACCGGGTCAAGCTTGCCGCGGCGGGCCAACTCCGTAAGGTCGCGGGCATAGAGCTCAAGCGCCCCGCCCTGGGCTTCGGGGGTTTGCCCAGCGACCTGCCGGGGACTGCGAACCGTCATCAGTACACTCAGGACGGCCTCGCGACCCGCGCCGTGTCTCGCCAGCAGGGCTTGGGCAGGATCGTTCTCCAAGCCCGCGATGGCCAACAGCAGGTGCTCAGTGGAGACGTGCTCATCGTTGAGGTCAACAGCCTCCTCGAACGCCTGCCCGAGAACCTCGCTGGCGGCCCTGGAGGGTTCCGCCTTCAAGGCGCCCCCGGCCCAAAGCGCTGGCAGGCAGTCGATCTGGCGCCGCGCCTCCGCCAGTACCGCCTGGCTATCGACGCCAATCTTGCTCAGCACCGGCACCACCATACCTTCGCGGTCTGACAGCAGGCTCGCGAGCACATGTAGAGGCATTAGCTCGCGGTTGCCGCGTTTCGAGGCTAGGTAGTTGGCGGCTTGCAGCGCCTCCTTCGCCTTAGACGTTAGTTTGTCCCAACTAGAGATGATTGGCATGTGGTTCGCTCCACCGAAACCCGTTCGCAGATGATTTCGTATTGAGCAGAGAACATTTCAATGCCTTTTAAGAAAGTATACTCCCGATCAAACACGTGGGACCGTGACGAAGCTCACCACGCCTGCAATTGTGGTCAGGATTCGCTAATGTCTTTCACTGGAGAGATTTTGCTGCGTTTGGGGTGGGCGAGTCGTATAAATCGAGAGACAAGAAACAACGACCTAGCGATTCACCGAACGCCTGCGCCAACAAGCAGTTGGCATATGGGACGCGCAAAATCAACACTCGTTTGTGCGAAGGATCGGCGACGGTACGCTGGAGTTAGAGAGATTCAAGCTCTGGCTCCGGCAGGATCATGTGTTCCTCATCGAATATGCGCGTCTCTTGGCTCTGGCCGCCGCACGCAGTCAAGACCTGAAGACACTGAACTGCTTTGCTCCGCTGCTCAAGGAAACTGTGGAAACTCAGATGAATCTTCACCGGGACTACGCAGCTGATTTCCACATTAGTCCCGAGGGTCCCGAGCCGCAATCGCCTGCGCCCACGACTCGGGCCAACCCCGATCTCTTGTTGCGGGTACCAACTATGGGCGAACTCGCCGAGTTGGCCGCAGCCCTATTGCCTTGCATTTCGAAATATCATGCAAGAGGTGGAATCCGTCTCCCGGAAATTCGGAATGGAGTTGCCTGTTTCCATCGATCAGCGAATGGCTGGCACTGGAAAAATTGGTGAGCACAAAACCTCCATGCTGCAAGATCTCGAGGTGGGCCGGCCCATGGAACCAGAAGCGCTGGTCGGGGCAGTCGTGGAGTTGGGAGAGCACCTGGGGCTTCCCATGACGCACACGCGAACGGTGTACAGCTGCGCCAAGCTGCTGGCGCAGCGTCGCGATTTCGCAAGTCGCTAAATGGCCCTGATCCCCCCCCGTCCGATAAGCCGCTATCGTGTTTCCGCCCGGCCTCAGAAATATTGCCTCGCGCTTGACAACAGGTATATACTCCCACTGGTCCACTTACGGGACCATTTGGAGCCGCTTTGTCTCTAGCCCTCAAATCCGACTTCGAGACTGTCCGCAGGGACAAAGTCTACGAAGGAGTCGCCAAGCAGATCGAACGTCTGATCCTGAAAAAACTGCGGCCCGGCGATAAACTTCCTTCCGAACGCGAACTGGCGGAGATGCTCGCAGTCAGCCGAAGCTCCATACGCGACGCGATTCGGAGCCTGGAGTTGATGGGCATGGTGGAACCGCGTCAAGGCGCTGGTACCATCGTTCGCGAAATTTCCTCCGACTCGTTGGTCAATCCTCTGGCCAACGCCCGAAAGCGCAAGGAAGAACTGCTCGGTGAACTTCTCGACTTTCGCAAGATGCTCGAACCGCCGCTGGCCGCCCGCGCCGCAACGCGCGTTTCTGCCGACGAAATTTCTGAGATGGAAGAGATCCTCGAACGGCAAGAGGAGAAGCTGCGCGGAGGGGACAGCACCATAGCCGAAGACTCCGAGTTCCACTACGCCATTGCTTTGGCTTCCGGTAACAGCGTTGTGCTCAAAGTGCTGGATACTCTCATGGATCTGCTGCGCGATTCGCGGGAACGCAGTCTGCAGGTCGAGGGACGCCCGCCAAAATCACTGGCCGGCCACCGGCGCATCTTGGCTGCGATCAAACGCCATGACGCTGAAGCCGCAAAGGTGGCTATGCGGCGGCACATTGAAGACGTCGAAGAGATCGTACTTAGCAAGTGAGGTTTGACCAACGGAGGATCTTCGCCATGGGCCGGCTATTCGCGATTCGCTCTCGCGGGAAAGCAATCGCGTCACATTGAGCGAGCATGGCGGCAAATTTTGCCAAGGGCGAAGGGTAGCCGATCGACTATACCAATTTAAGGACGCGCAGATTGACTGACGTGGGGAATAACATGACCAGTGGGGCCATCGCACCGCACGAAACGGATCACTTGGAGAAGCAGAAGGACAAGCTTCTCGATGCATCTGTCCGCCCACAGCAGTTCGCAAGTCGCGCCATGACAGAAGGCACCGCATCAAATCTTGGGGCAACACTCAGGCTGCGCGTTACGGAGGCGCGTGTCGAGGACGTCGGCCACACCGTTGCGCGACTGGCGCCGGCGGACCTGTTGCGCATGGGTGCCCAACCAGGCGACGTACTGAAAATCACCGGCGGCACGATCGGTGTCGGGCGCGCCGAGCTTTCGGACGAAGAACACGAAGGCATGATCCAGATCGATGGCACGTGCCGCAGTAATTGTGGTGCGGGGTTGCAGGAGCAGGTGACGGTTGCGCCAATCGAGACCCAGCAGGCAGTGGCGGTTCGCCTCTCGCCGATGTGGGTGGGGGCTGCCCCAGCGACTATTGCTCCCGACCGAATGCTCGAGGATCTGGTGGGCGTTCCGGTCATAGCGGGCTGCGTGGTGCGTGTGCCGACGTTTGCTAAGGCAGTGAACTTCCAGGTTGTACGCACGATTCCCTCGGGACCTGTCGTGATCGGGAAACGCACCGACATTCGGGTCGTGGAAGGCGAGCAGGCAGCAGCCCGCGCTCCTGCGGTGTCCTACGAAGATATCGGCGGGCTGGAGCGTGAAGTGGCGCGGGTGCGCGAAATCGTTGAGCTGCCGCTGAAGCACTCGCACATCTTTGAGCGGTTGGGAATTCTCGCGCCGAAGAGTGTGCTGTTGTACGGCCCGCCAGGCACGGGCAAGACCCTGCTTGCCCGGGCCGTAGCGGCCGAAAGCCGCGTGCACTTCATTCACCTTAACGGCCCTGAGATCATGCGGAAGTTCTACGGGGAAAGTGAGGCCAAGCTCCGCGAGGTGTTCGAGGAAGCGGCGCGCCACGCGCCGGCGATCCTCTTCATCGACGAGATCGACGCCGTGGCTCCCAAACGCGCCGAAGTTGTCGGCGAGGTCGAAAAGCGCGTGGTGGCGCAGCTTCTCAGCTTGAGGGATGGCTTTGTCGCGCGCGGCCACGTGATCGTCATCGGTGCGACCAACATCCCTGAAATGCTTGATCCCGCGCTGCGGCGTCCTGGTCGTTTCGATCGCGAAATCGAAATCGGCGTTCCGAACATCCAAGCACGACTGCAAATCCTCAGGATCCACACCCGCGCCATGCCGCTCGCGCCTGACGTCGACCTCCAGGAGATCGCCGAGCTCTCTCACGGCTTCGTCGGCGCTGATCTGGAAGCGCTCGGGCAGGAAGTCGGCATGACTGCGCTGCGTCGCTTCCTCTCAGCCGTCCCACTCGGGACCGACGGCGCCGCATCGGCTGAACTGAGCGCCTTGCAGGTTACGCGTGACGATTTTCTCGCCGGTTTAAAGGACGTCGAGCCCAGCGCAACTCGCGAATTCTTCATTGAGAAGAGCGAGTCGACGTTTGCGTCCCTGGGAGGTCTCGACGAGGTGAAACGGCTGCTCGACGCCGTAGTCGAGCATTCTCACATGCACGCCGAGATCTATGAACAGGTCGGACTGGCGCCGCCACGAGGCATCCTGCTGGCCGGACCAGCGGGTACCGGGAAGACCGCCATGGCGCGGGCGCTCTCCGGTGAAAAGCAGATCCCGCTCATCGCCATTGATGGTCCGCAACTGTATTCGAAGTGGTTGGGCGATTCCGAGAGGGCACTCCGCGAAGTTTTCAAAAAGGCGAGACGGGCAGCGCCCTGCATCCTGTTCTTCGATACGATTGACGCGCTCGCGCCAAAGTTCGGCGCCGATCAATTCGCCACCGACGTCTATCAAAGAATTCTCAGCCAATTGCTGCGCGAGATCGACAACTTGCGCGATGTCAAAGGGGTGATCCTGCTGGCGGCTACCGATCGTCCCGAGCGGATTGAGCCCGCGCTCTTGCGAAGCGGGCGCTTCGACTATACACTCCCGTTCGCCAAACCCGACGCTGTAGATCGTGCCACCATCATGCGGCTTTGCTGTCGGCGTGTGCCGCTGGCGCCCGATGTCGATTTCAAGGAGTTGGCTGGGCAGTTGGAAGGGTTCACGGGCGCCGATATCGAAAGCCTGTGCAAGAAGGCTACGCTCTCAGCGATTGTGGAATTTCAGCATGGCACGTGCCTCGCGCCTTTCGTCGTCATGCGAAGCGATTTCCTGGCGGTTCTTGATTCGGATCGTGGCTATTCCAAGCGCCTGAAAACAGCCAATGAGTCGAGCAATTGCGCCGGGGATTTGTGTCCTGATGAGTTTACTACTGCTAAGTATTGACGAGGGTTAATCATGAGTTACACGGAACTCACCGTTTGGACGCGCGGCATCATTATGGACAAAGAAGGCCGCGACATCATCAATTCCATCGCCGCTTCTGCCCGCCTCGAGGGCAAGTTCGCTCAGGCGATGGAGAACTATGTGGACAATCCCGATCGGACAAACGCCCCGACACGCAAGTACTGTCGTGTGAGCGACGACGTGCTCGAAAACGAGCTCACCTACGAAAACGAGCGACCCAACATCGTCGTACTTGTCGAGGGGACGATGGTCAAGGGTTGGGATTATATGCGCGGGATGCCTCCAGGCGGAACGCTGGTGATTAACACGCACTACACGCCAGAGTACATGATTCGCTTCGTGCCGGGTTCCGAGCGGCTGGCGCAACTGGTTTGTGTTGATGCTGCTAAGCTGGCCGACCACAAATGGCTCTACTACCGACTGGGAGAGCTGGGCCTCGACCGCCTTTCGACTGAGGGCGCCGCCGAGCGAAACAAAGCGATCGCGCCCGATATCGCCGCCCCGCTCATTGCAGCAGTGGTCAAGACTACAGGCATTGTCAAGAGGGAGACGATTGAGCCGATGATTGCGAACAAGAAGGCATTCCAAATGGCACTCGAAGAGCTGCACATCCTGCCACTGAAACCAGTGGCTGCCTAGGAAGGATCACATGTCGACTAAAGGCACACACATCCCTGACTGGCTTACCGTACCTTTCGCTGGCATCACACCTGCGCCATCGCAGGAAAAAGGGCAGGATCTGTTCCCCACCGGCAACTGGCGTTCTATCCGACCGGTGTACCGTGACAAGTTACCGCCCTGCAACAACGCTTGCGGAACGAATGAAAAAATCCAGGGCTATCTCGACCTGGTGAAGCGCGGCAAGTATCTGGACGCCTACGCGCTCATTAAGGAAGACATGCCCTTCCCGTCTGTCACCGGCCGCGTGTGCTACCACCCGTGCGAACAGGCCTGCAACCGTGGGCAATACGATGAGGCTATCTCGATTCGCGCGGTCGAGCGGTTTCTTGGCGATCTTGGACAGGCACTGCAACGCGACGTAGTCAAGGCGGGGAAGCCCAACGGCAAGAAAGTCGCCGTCGTAGGGTCGGGTCCCGCCGGCCACAGCGCCGCGTACCAACTGGCCCGCCTCGGCTACCAAGTGACGATCCTTGAAAAATCGCCGAAAGCGGGCGGACTCAATCGCGGCGGCATTCCGGATTGGGTGCTCCCGGCGCACGTGCTCGATCGCGAGATTGAGCGCCTCCTCGAACTCGGGGTGACCATCAAGACCAGTGTCGAAGTTGGGAAAGACGTCACCTGGGACGACTTGAAAAAGAACTACGACTCCTGCGTGCTGGCCGTGGGCCTCACCGAGCCCAACAGCGTGCGAGCCGAGGGCGAGATCAAGGATGGCGTGCTCTACGGACTTCCGTTCCTGCGCGACATTGGCATGGGCACATCCAAGGTGAAGCTGGGTGCTCGGGTCGCCGTCATTGGCGGCGGAAACACCGCCATCGACTGCGCCCGCGAAGCGCTGCGGCACGGCGCCGTAGAAGTGACCATGATCACGGTGGAGTCCAACCCCCAGGAGATGCCGTGCGTAACGGAAGATCTGCACGACATGCTCGAAGAAGGGGTCGAACTGCTGCACGGCCGCGCCATGACCGCCGTGCTCGGCAACGGCAAGGTCGAAGCTTTGCAACTATATCCGGCGCGGTTCTCCGGTGCCATCAACGCCTCGCCGATCACCATCAATCGAGAAGCCCCAGCCGAGCGCTTCGCTGTCGACAACGTGATCATCGCTGTGGGACAGCGGGCCTCGCTCGGTTGGTTGCCCGACGAGTTCAAGAGCGAGCGCGGCACGATCAAGATCGACCGCTTCGGGCGTCTCGGCAACACGAACTTTTTTGCGGCCGGCGACGTTGTGCAGTTGGGTTCAGGTCAGCCGCTGATGGTGGTGAATGCGGTTGGCGACGGGAAGCGCGTCGCATTCAATCTGGACAAGATGTTACGCGGGACGCCGCTGCAGCCGCGGAAAATCCCCGTCGACGTCATCATGGATTTGAACCGCATGAACATGACGTATTTCCCGCACTTCCCCCGTGTCCGGCAAACGCTGCTGCCGCCAGTAAGCCGGCGCAAAACGCAGGAGGAAGTGATTCAGGGGTTCACGGAAGAGCAGGTGGTCGAGGAGGCCAGCCGCTGTTTCAGTTGCGGCACCTGCAACGCCTGCGACAACTGTTATCTGGTCTGCCCCGAGCCATGCATCGTGCGTCCGGCGCGTTCGAACGGCCTTTATAAGATTTTGGTCGACTACTGCAAGGGTTGCCGCGTGTGCATCGAGGAGTGTCCGACGGGCTGCCTCGAGGGCGTGCCCGAACTCGACTTCGATACCGGCGTCGTGCGAATGGACACGGCATTCGCCATCTCACCTGGGCTGCACGGCCGGCAGGCGCAAGAGCTGATGAATCTGAGGAACCGGCCAGCGAAGGAGATTTAGATGGCAGCGGGATCAGGCTGGAAGAGGCACTGCGAAAGAAACTGCGGTGTCTGCGTGCTAGTCAATCGAAGTGTTCGCTCCCAGGCGGACTGTGCGGAGTGAACTATGGCAACGATTACCGAAGGAAAAAAGAAAACGGTCCGGATAAACGGCTGTGTCGCTTCGGCGCAAGCGGCGAAGTACGCCGATGTCGATGTGATCACGGCCTACCCGATCCGCCCTTACACTGCGACGATGATGGCGCTCGCGCAAATGGTCGCCAATGGAGAACTTGACGCCGAGTACATCGTGGCCGATAGCGAGCACTCGCAATTGAGCATCGCCCACGGCGCTTCGTCGAGCGGCGCGCGCGTTTTCACCGGCAGCTCGGGAGTCGGCGTGCAGTTCGCCTACGAGCTCTATTCACCGATCTCCGGCAGCCGCATGCCGGTGCAGATGATGATCGCCGACCGCACCCTCGATCCACCGGGCGATTTCGGTTCCGAGCATACCGACGCGCTCTCGACCCGCGACATGGGGTGGCTAATGGGCTGGTCCTGCGACGCCCAGGAAGCCTTCGACAATCACCTGATGGCCTATCGAATCGGCGAGGACCCGCGCGTGCTTTTGCCCCAGATGGTCTGCCAGGATGGTTTCTTCGTTTCTCACATCACCTCTGACGTTGAATTGCCGGACCCGGGTCAAGTAAAGGAATTCCTGCCGCCCTACAAGCATCCCTACCCGCTCGATCCGCGGCATCCCGTGTCGCACGGCCCGCAGATCATGCCGGAGCAGGGTCCGCCGCTTCAGTTGGAGCGTGCACGCGCCATGGAAGGTTCAGTGGCCGTCATTGAGCAGGTCCACGAGGAGTTCGCGCAGATCTTCGGACGACGGTACGACCCGTGGCTCGAAGAGTTCATGACTGACGGGGCCGACGTCGTCTTCTTCATGCAGGGCGGCCACGCGGTGACGGCGCGTTTTGCCATTCAGCACTTGCGCGATCAGGGCGTCAAGGTCGGACTCGTAAGGCTGCGAACTATCAGGCCGTACCCCTCCGATCGCGTGAGTGAGGTTCTCAGTAAGTTCAAAGTGGTCGGCGTGATCGAGACCAACATGGGACTCGGCAGCGTGAGCAGCGGCGGCTCGCTCTATGCTGAGGCCTGCGCGGCTCTCTACGAAAGCCCACGGCGTCCGCTCGTCATGTCGTTCATGGCGGGTATGGGCGGCGAGGCGATTGTGCTGAAGGAATTTTACTGGATGACTCAGAAAATGAGCGATGCGCAGAAACGCGGGAAAATCGAAAAGCGCACGCATTGGGTCGGATTCGAAGAGTAGAAGGAGCAGTAGGGAAGGTTTGCACTACGACTTTGGTGGCACAGGGACTTTGTTCCCTGCCATAGGAGGAACCGATATGCCAGTAATTGAAGTTCAGCGCCAGCTGCTGCCAATTCTCGACAGCCCGAATCAGGGAGCGCGTTTCTACAACCCTGATTTACCGTCGACCGAGCCGTTCGTCCCCGGCCACCGCACATGTGCCGGCTGCGGGCCCTCCATCCAGTACCGGATGACGAGCAAAGCGGCGGGCGACAATACCATCCTGGTCGGACCGACAGGGTGCATGTATGTCGCAAACAGCTCGTACTTGTGTACGCCCTACAATGTGCCTTGGGCGCACACGCAGATTGGCAGCGCGGGCAGCTTCACCGCGGGCGTCGCCGCCGCCTATGAAGCCATGATCCGGAAAGGCAAGTGGAAGGGCGCCTTTCCGAACATTATCTGCGAGGCGGGCGACGGCAGCGCCTCCGACATCGGCCTCGCCTCTATTTCCGGCGCGCTCTATCGGAATCACGACTGCCTGATTATCTGCTACGACAACGAGCAGTACGCGAACACCGGCATCCAGGCGTCGTCGCGCACGCCTTACGGCGGCATGACGACCTTTTCCCCTCCCGGCCCTATGGTTCCGGAGGCGAAGACGCTGTTTCCCAAGGACCTCGCCCGCATGATGGCAGCCGGGCATCCCCACTGCTATGTGGCGACCGCGAGTGTGGGTTACCCCATCGACCTGATGAATAAGGTACGCAAGGGACTCAACCACAAGGGCGCGGCGTACCTGATGGTCTACACCCCCTGCCAGAAAGGCTTCGTGTACGAGACACCGCGCTCGATCGATCTTGGCCGGCTGGTCGTCGAATGCGGGCTCTACCCGATCTGGGAGTGGAACCCCGAGAAGCGCGCGTATGATTACAGCTTCCGCCCGCAGAACATGCGCCCAGTATCACAGTACTTGAAATTGCAAGGACGCTTCGGCCACCTTCACGCCGAGCACATCGCCAAACTGCAGAAGTTTGCCAACGAGCAATGGCGAATGATGGGTGTCGAGCTGCCCGAGGCCTTGATCCAGGCCGCAGATGCGAGAAACCAAGTCAATATGGCGGCTGCGGCAGAAGCGGAGGCTGTGGCGCACACTCTATGAATACTAAAGCAACCCCTCCACCTGCCGCTCCCAATGTGCAGGAAAGCTATATTGTCAGTGAAGGCAAGAAGCGCGGCTCGACCCGCGACGTACGCGCGGAAGCGGCGTTTGATCGCTACTTCACCGTAGTCCGCGTGCATGCCGGCGACGCTTTCCTCACTGATAACTGGCACACCAATGAAGTGCGCGACCACCTGCGCAACAACTTCGAGGGTTACACCTTCGCCATGCGCACCCTGGAGGCCTGGGGTGCGATGATCGAGAACGACCAACGCGCCTACTACACTGCGGGCGGCCGCGTGTGGGTCCTGGATCTCGAGCCCTCCGAAGGCAAGAAGCAGCGCCTGCCTGGCACCGGCGTCGGTGAGGGGTAGCACTCGGTTGCGCCGCATTCTGCTCATTGACGACACGCCGGAAATAGCCGAGCTTCTGACCTTTGCGCTGCGTGACCGCGGCCATGAGGTCTTCGCAGAGGGTTATACCGATACCGTCAACGACTTGATTCGGGAGCTGCGCGCCGATGCCCTCGTGCTCGACTGTACCGCCTTTGACATGAGCGAGTCCCTGTTCGACATCGTGCGCCACCACCCGAATCACGCTGAGCTTCCCATCGTCATTATCAGTGACACACCGGAGAAGGCGGACGCGAGCCTCCGCTCCCGCAATGCCCAAAAAGTCTTGCTGATCCCGAAACCGTTCACCGGCTCGCAGGTCGCAAGAGCGCTTGAAGACCTGCTTGGATAAATATGCCTTTGTGGAGCATGGACGAGTGGCAATACGTCGATCGCGAGGTCGTCAGCGACCCGAAAAACAGGCAGTGGACCGTGGCCCTGATGGACGTGCTCGGGCAGAAGGGGGATCCTGACATACCGAACAAGTTGCTCGAACTTCAGTATGCTTCGAGCCGGTATTTCACCCTTATTTACTCTGCCACTGGGGCGCTACAGCGGGAACGCGGTTATGCCACGCTGTCAGAAGCGACACGCGCATTCGAAGACCTGCGCATCGCGGTCATCGATGGCAGCCTCGATCCATCGCAACCCGTGTTCCGCCAGGACCTTGAAACTTAACGGTACGACGAAGCGTTCGACCATCTTCGATTGGACCGTTTCTACCGGCCGGGATTCAGATCCCTCATCATGACATGAAGCACCTGCCCGGCCTGTCGCGCATCGCGCTCGGAAACTGTCACCGCGGGGCCGCTCTTGCCGTGATCTCGATACGTCCGCGCGACTGCTGGCAGACGGGCGCACCCACTGCGAATGAGTCCCGTCCTCTCTGCGACGGCGAGCCGCGTCTCGAACGACCAATCGGCAATCTTCCCTGCGGGCGCACCTGAGGCAGCTAGTGCACCCAGCCCTTTGTGTTCCAACGCGTCGGTCACGATGGCCTCCAGGATCCCACAAGAAGTGCGCATCGCCAGGTCATAGTCCCCTTGCTCGAGGGCACGCCGGCTATCGGTGTAGGCCTGCTCGACAATGGGCCGGGGCTCGGGGTTGTGAACGAACTCGAACCTCCGAGGCTGCATATCCGATGACGCAGAAACGATCGGCCCATCGTCCTTGCGAGAGAGCGAGGCGACGGCTTGCCCGAGGACATCGAGCAGTCGCTGGACGATCTCCTCCGGCGTCGTCCCTTCAACCGCACGGCCAGCCGCTGAGCGCATCAGGAAGGCTTCGCTAAACGACCGGGCAAGCCAATGGGCCTTGCTGCTTCCGGACAATTGATTGATCGTTACGCCGCAATCTTCCTGCCAGGCGCGAGTGGCCGCGATCGCCGAGCCGTTAGAGGGATTACTTGCCAACACGTCACGAAGCTGGCGCCCGCGGCGTATCAGGCCATCGAGGTGGGACAGGTAAGTCTCGATCTGCGCTTGCAGGTTCTCATTCATTGGTCATAGAGCGGGCTCTTGAGCCTTCCTCCGCCCGGCCCACCCAAAACTTCCAGTGGCAGTCCTTCCCAACTGCTCAGAGAGTCTTTGGTAGTGGATTCTCCCTTCAGGAAGTACTTTTACGTTGAAGTCGCCAATCATGAAATAATCTGTCCAGTCCTTAGTGTTCCGCACCCGTTCAAAACTGACTGGGTGAAATCCTTCGCCAGCCGAGACGAACTTGATTAGCGCTGCATGTTCTCTTGGCAGTGTGTAAAGAGCATCCAGCACTTCATTCCTGTCGCAATCGAAACACTTTTCCTTTGCATCCTGCCACAACTGCGAGATGTTCGAAGGACGCCCTAGTTCGTCATCAGGTCCAGAAAGGCCAAACCCCAGGATGAGCCAATGCAGCACGTCATTGCGGGTCATGGAAAAACTCCCGTGAATGATCATATTCCCAGCCCCTAAGTTGAGCAATCGGGGTCATGGTAGATCTGGGGATAGGCGTCGGACCATATCGGCCGGGAGAAGTCCATCTTCATCGCCTTCGTCCTCGAGGCAATCGCGGGGTATGCTCTGCTCCAACTGATCAACCTTCCTGTCTGCTTCGTTGTGTTGTCAGGTTTGTGTTTCTTCGCGTGGCGCAATATTTTCTCGCTGTTCCCCTCGCTTACAGGCGACCTGTCCCGGAACAAATGGGCAACCACCAACTATATGGGATCGTGTACACTGCCAAGGGGTGCCTGCAGCCTTTGCCGGGCCAGGTGCCGCCTGGATGTTTGCCAAGACCGGTTTCCTGGACGAAGGTCTTCTGGGCGATGATTGTGTGCGATCTGGTCGCTGCGTTCATGGCGCTGCTATGGCTAAAGCCTCTGGCAGCCCGCGCCGTCAAAGATTCGGAGCATCTTCGATTGCCGATGTAACTGCGTCGATGAAAGCGCGGGGAGGGCGTAGCCAGTGCCTGAAGCGCGTGGCTACCGCGGCGCCCTCGAAAACCCGGCCGGCAGCTGCGCGTTAGGATTTCTTCGGAGCGAATCGCCTCACGCCATCCCGTTCGCTGTGAGTAACGAGACCGCGGTCGAGAGAACCCACGAATGTCTGGATACAAGCTCACCTTAGTCTTTCTCGTTGCAGCGAGCTTGAGCTCGATCGTGACTTTGTTCTTTCTCTGTCGCATCGCCAAGAATGTCTACCAGGCCCAGCCCAATCAGAAAAGAAAACTCTCAATACTTTTTGACGCCCCACAGATAATCCGGGTGCACGAGCAGCTCTTCCCGAACCATGAGTCGATGCTGGGGTTCTGGCTTTCCTTGGTCACTCTCCTGATGTGGTTGAGCGGTGTGATTTACTGCCTGCTGGCTTATCCTTAGCCCCCCGAGAAATGACCGCCTGTTTTTCAGAAGGTCATACTCGCCTGATCATTGCGAATGCTCGTTATTGCGACAGCAGCTTCGCGCACCCGTACACTGTTTTCGTGTGGATCATCGGAAAACTCAAACGTTCCCCAACTCAATCACAGCGCCCACGACGGCTTCCAGTTCCAGAGATAAGATAAGATTCCGGCAGGCTCCGAAAGGAGCAGAAAATCGCCAAATCAATGAGCAGCATACACCGAACCGTAAATCCACCGCTCTGCAATCGCCAGATCATCCACGGAGGAGGGCGGCACCGCCTGGTGCCGAAACTCGCGAGATGATTCACAACCTGAAAATCACCGCAGTTGTTGAAAACACGGCCGGCACTTTTGATGCCGCAGGCGAGTGGGGGCTTGCACTGTGGATTAAAGCAGGCGAGCGCCGCATCCTCTCCGATACTGGCCGGGGAATACGCTGTTGCACAACGCACGCCTGCTCGGAATCGATGTTGCGACCGCCGAAGCCCTGGTCATCAGTCACGGCCACTCCGATCATACCGGTGGCATTGCCGCGGTGATGGGCGCTGGCTTTCGCGGCAAGATCTATATCCATCCCGCGGCATTGAGCGGCAAGTACCAACGCGAGAAAACACCTCCGCACCGACCGAAGGGCATACCCCCTACGTCATACCGAGCCTTGCTCTCGAGGGTAGCTGACGTTGTCGAATCGCCGCAGCCCACCGAAATCGCTCCCGGGGTGATCGCGAGCGGGGCCCCCGGCGAAATACGTACGAAGATCTACCCGACTCCTTCTTCTTGGACGAAAACTGCACCCAGGCCGATCCACTAATTGACGACCAAGCGCTGTTGATCGAAACCCGCCGGGGTTGAGCCGTAATTACCGGCTGTGGACATTCGGGGTTGATCAACACCTTGAACTATGCCAAAGAACTAATCGGCAATAGCCGCATTGTCGCCGTGATCGGAGGTCTGCATCTCTTTCGGGCATCGGCCGCGAGGCCGTGCGCTTTCACCTCACCGCTCATGCCCCCACCCGCCACTCGCTCCCCATTTTGCTCCCTGTTCAAACTTCGCACGCCCGGCCCGTTTGCTTCGTCCTCAAAAATTGTATTGCACGGAAAGCCGCACGGTCGTGGGTGCGCCGAGATGCAAGAACGTATCGCCGTAACTCGCCCCTGTGTCCTTCCAGTAGCGTTTGTTCAGGACGTTCTCGGCAAAAAGACGAAACGTCACTTTCTTCCATTCCCCGCTCGGCGTATACCGTGCGCCGATATTCAGCAGATTGTAGCCCGGCACGCTGACCGCATCGTCCCGCGTCGCTTCCTTCGGCCCGGTGTAGCTCCATCCTGGCAAAAGATGAAGCCCGGTGACGAAGGGAACGTCGATGTCCGCGAACACAGCCGTTCGGAAGCGCGGCACGTTGATGACTTGCTTGTCGTTGAAGTCTGGCGTGCTGCTCCCCGAAGATATGGCGCGCAGCAGCGTCGCACTGCCCGTGAGCCGCAGCCACTCTTTCACTTTGCCTTGCGCATTCAGCTCTAAGCCGCGATGCGTTTCATGGCCATCAGCGAGAAAATCGATGTCGGCTCCACTGTCCCACACCTTCGGATAGAAAAATGGCGCGCGCATGCGGTAGACCGCCGCGGACAGGAGAATGCGCCGCCCGGCTTCGTATTTAATGCCCGCTTCTGTTTGACGCGTGAAGAAAGGTGCCAAAAACGCGCTCGGGTTGACTGTCGCCCAAAACGGCGCCTGCAATCCCAGCGACAGCGCGACGCTGTAGTTTCCGTATAACAAAACCTCGGAGATCGGACGGTAAGACAGCGCGTACTGCGGAAGCCAGAGATTCTGGTCCGTAATGAACGGCACGGGGCCCGGAGGATTGGGCTGCGAGAAATTGTGATCACGGAGCGCATCGTATTGCCCGCCGACGCTTACGTCTATCCTCTTCGGCAAGTGGATGTGATCTGCCACGATGAGCGCGTATTGATGCGTATCCTCCGCCAGGGTGACAGGGCCGGGTTGCTGCGTGGAAGGGAGAAAGGTCTGCTCCGGCTGATAAATATTCTCGGTTCCAACATAGGCGTCCACGGGGTTCGGCAAATTTACGCTGTGCCGCTGCAAGCTTGTGCCGATGGCCACATCGTTGGTGACCGGCCCGGTCTTCACTTGGCCTTGCAGGATGGCCTCGAATTGATCGTTGATGTACAACTCGCCGGGGCTTCGCCAGTCGTACACGTCATAATCGCCCGTGGGGCTGAAGAAATACGGTGTGTTGCTGTTTGCGCAGGAAGGTGCGTAGTAGCAGCCGTACGGCCAGGCAATGTTGTCGTCAATCAGCGAACGGCTGCGGCCCGCGGAAACGAAAAACCGCCAGTTCGTGGACAAATTGTGGTCCAGACGAAGACTCGTATTGAATGTGTCGAAGGTGTTTGGCTTGGCCCACCACTGATAGCCGAGCATCACGTCGGGCGAAACATCCACTGGCACGGTGGTACCCCCAAGCAACTGATAGCCTCCCACGGACCGCTCTACCAGATGCTGGTACTCGAAATCCCCTTTCAAAAACGTTTTGGAGGTGATTTTCCAGTCCGCTGCAACAGCGCCGAATTCCCGCGTTCCATCCGCGCCGTGAACGTAGGACCGAATATCTTCGCCCGCCAGATTCACGCGCACACCGAATTGCTGTTGCGCGCCCAGGAAGCCTCCAAGATCAACGCCGGCGTAGAGGGTTCCGCGCTGATCCGTAGCCAGGTTCAGCGTGCGAACACCCGCGGGGCGCTTGGTCACGTAGTTGACCAACCCCCCGCCTGAAGCCACGCCCACTTCGTCTGAATCCACGCCATGCAGGAATTCCACCGCATCCTTGTTTTCCAGGGCGATGAGCTGTTCCCCGGCCGCCGACAAGCCGTTGATCTTAATCCCAGAAGCCAGATCGAGCGGAAATCCGCGAATCTCAAAATCCTGATACCAGCCCACCGGAGCGTAGTCTTCTCCGACTGACGCATCATTTTTCGCCACGTCGGAAAGCAAGCGCGCCTGCTGATCATCCAGGAGGCTCCGCGTCACGACCAACGCGGAAAGGGGCAACTCTTGAAGCGGCTGGTTACTCAGGTTCCCGATCGCCACGTTGATTGGTTTGTAGTCGTCCGCCACCTCACCCTTCACAATGACGACTTTCCGCGCGGATTCCACCACCAGCCTGACCGGCAAATTGTAAGCAGATCCGCTGGAGACGCCGATTTTATTTGCGTGGAATACCTGGAAGCCAGCGGCGGACACATCCACCGTATAGGAACCCGCAGGCAGATTCTGCAATTGAAACTCACCGGACGAACTGGACGCGGCAGTCCATACTTGGCCCGTTGTCTCATTCGTCGCTTTTACTGCCGCATTTACAACCACACCCCCAGACGCATCCGTAACCACCCCGGAAATCGCACCCCTCGAAGTTTGCGCTTCGGCCCGCCAACCGCGTGGACTGCCCAACGACAGCCACGCCAATAATGCCGCGATGAATACTTGCCGGAATCTCACGATCTGCTTCTCTCTAAGTTTATAGGAAACGATTGGAAATTGCCTTCTCTGCAATGGAGCGCGGGAGATAAATCAACGGATGCTGGTTCTGGGCCAACAAACAGCCGAGTGCCCCAGGCGCCGGTCTTGCACCTAGGCTCTCGGGGTGCTCGTCCTCACTGTAGCAAAGGGCGAGCCCGCGCGGGCCTTTTCCGCCCGCCGCTTTCTGGCGGGAGCCCTGCGGCTTTTCGTTTGTTGTCATCCCGGCTTCCCTTCTATCATGCCCTCTATAAGGGTAGCGTAGTTTTTTAGGCGGCTCTTTTGTTCCTGATAGAAGTGCTCACAGACAGGATGTGTCTTGCACGACACTTCGACGCTCTTCTTGCCGATGTACTTTCCGACCGTCAACGTGGTCCGGCATTGCCCACAGTTAAGACCCGCACGCAGAGCAATCTTCTTCAACTTACGCAGGAAGTGATTGTCCGGTCTTCCTTCCTTGTTCAAGAAGACCCATCGCGTGTCAGAGTGCTTTTTCTTGTGCTCCTTCAGCGGTGGGGTGGGGACCGCTGCACACTATGTCCTACGCTCCCCGGTGGGCAACCACGAACAGGTTGTCGAAGTTCAAGTGCCCTCCGCTGAGCAGCGCCAGAGCACGTACAGCCTGGAACCCGAGGTTCCTGGCTCCCCGCAGGAGCGCCTTGCCGTCCGGATCTTGGCATGGATGCAGGTGCAGGAACTCGATGCGTGTGAACCCATTACGTTCCAGCAGCTTCCGGACCGTAACCGGCGAGTACAAGTGAAAGTGATCGCGAGCCTGCATGTAATCGACATTGGGCTGCATCCCTCTCACCAGTTTGTTGATCCGTGCTCGGAGGAGCTGGCCCGATACGTTTGGGGTACGCAGAAAACAGATCCCTCCGTCGCGCAACAGTGCGTGACAGCGTTGGAGCACCGGATCAGGGCAGAGGATATGGTCGATCACATCCCAAAAGGTAATAACGTCGAAAGAACCCGGCGGGAATTCGACGTCTTCGAGTCGGCCACAGCTGACAGTGGTGAGTCCCAGTGTTTCGCGTGCATGCCGCACGGCTGCCGGGGAGATTTCACGGCCGTAGGCTTTCCAGTTCGGAAGTCCTGACACTTTTCTCACAAAAAACCCAAGACCACACCCCATATCGAGCAGCTTCCCCGAACGAGGGGTAAGAAACTTCGCAAGGAAATCCTGATACATTCTGTCGCGTGCCTTCCACCAATAGGGGTCAACTTCGTTTGCCACTTCGGCACCCCAGAATCCGGAATAATGGGGATCACCGGCAAACGATGAGAAGACGTGGCGGCATTCAAGGCATTGCAGAACGTCTATGTCAAACTCCTTGAATACAACGCGATGCCTCACACCTCCACAAAGCAGGCACCTCCGAGGATCAGTCTGGTCCTTGACTGCCCCTCTCGGTCCGCCCACCACCCCGGCTCCCACCTCGCCCAATTGGTTGGGAGCACACGGTTCCGTCGCCGAATGATTGTCGTTCCGTACGTTGTTGTTCATAAAGACCGACCGTCCTTGATTGGTTTGAGGTTGCGCAGAAACTGTTCATAAGAAACACCGCCGCCTAACGAAATACCGCATTGTGCAATGGGTATTGCAGGATTTCCCCTCACTAGTGTGTGAGCTGGAACAGACCTAGACACCACGCTCCCAGCGCTAACGACGGCCCCCTGGCCGATGGTCACGTTTGGCATGATAATCACACCCGGTCCAATATAGGCATCACGCTCAATCTGAATAGTGTACTGGCTGCTGGGTCTCGCTAGGGGCGTGGCATCCCGAAAATGCGCGATGATCATGACGCGCATGCCAATCGAGACATTGTCCCCGATGCAAACCAGACTTGGAAATGCCGTCTCAATCAGCGCCCCAGTGCCAATGGACACATTATTCCCGATCGACACACCACGCATGCGGTGAAGCCATACGCGCGTGGTCCTAAAGCCGGGTGCGTAGAGCGCGAGAAACTGCAGAACTCGGTTCTTCAGTCCCTTCAAAAAAGAGTCCCTGATTGGCTCCAGGTCTCTTGCCATCCCAGCGGTCTCAGAAGGCTGGGAGGTAGACTGCTCTCCATCGTGAAGCAGACTAGCGATGTTCTCGATGGTCGGTGACTGGAGAACGCTGTCCACGGGCACCGAAGTGTGGAAGCGGTTTTCGACTGCCGCCAGCATTGCCGCAAGGGCGAGCGAATCTCCGCCAAGCGTGTAGAAGCTATCACGGATACCGACATGGTCCACCTTCAACAGATCCTTCCAGATGCCGCTCAGTTGCTTGTCAACCGAGGTCTCGGGAGGCACGAAATTAGCCTGCAGTTTCAAAGCTAATTTATGGGCCAGCTTGTCTGCCAAGCCGATCCGCTGCACCTTTCCGGTAGGGCCCTTTGGTATCGCATCGACGATCAGCAACTGTTTAGGGGTTTTGAAGTCCACCAGTCGCGCCGCAACGAACTCAAGAATTTCGCTTTCGGACACGGCTGCGTTCTGCTTCAGGACAACGGCCGCGGCGACATCCTCGCCCAGTGTAGGATGGGGCACCGCAAAGGCAACGGCCTGGACGACCGCGGGGTGCTGACTAAGGATCTCATCGACTTCCTGCGGAGCGATCTTCTCGCCGCCACGATTGATGATTTCCTTGAGGCGGCCAGTGAGATAAAGGTAACCGTCGCTGTCAAAGCGGCCTTGGTCGCCGGTACGAAGCCACCCGTTGGTGAAGCTGCTCTGGTTCGCTGCCGCATTGTCTTTGTAACCCTGCATGACGTTGGATCCACGGATGACGACCTCGCCGACCTCACCAACCGGGAGCAGGTTTCCGGCGGTATCCATGATGGCCAAGTCCGGTCCGGCGGCCATGCCGACCGAACCCAGCTTTCGCGGCAACGGCGCAAGCGGATTGCTCGATATTGAATGCGATGCCTCGGTCATCCCGTAAGATTCGATTACCCTGGTTCCAAATGCCTCCTCCAGTTCAACCAGGACTCGCTGTGGCATCGCGGCAGAGCAGGAACGAATGAAACGCAGAGGGCGGCGAGCGATAATCTCATTGTTGGCCGACGCACGAGCGAGGACTGCCTGGTGCATAGTGGGAACAGCGGTGTACCAAGTCGGTTCGAGGGCGTCCATCCAGCCAAAAAACCGCTCCGCATCAAAGTCCGGGTTGCAGGCGACACTGGCGCCGGCTGTCAGCGATGCGACCAGCGCTCCGATGAGGCCATGAATGTGAAAAAGGGGCATTACGTTGAGGCAGCGATCCTTCTCGGTCAGCTCGAGTGTGACGGCAATGTTGTGGCCGGCGCTGCAGATATTGGACTGCGTTAGGGGGACCATTTTCGGTCGCGAAGTTGTGCCCGATGTGTGCAAGATAAGGGCTATGTCTTCGGGTTGTCCGAAACCGTCCTGGGCAGGGGTTCCCTGCATCGCACCGCTCATGCAAAAAACGCCCGCGGGCGCGGCGAGATCCGGCGTCAGTTCAATGATAGGAATACCGCGCTCCTCCGCAACTTTCCTGGCGGGAGAGTCCTTCTTCGACCAGGTGATCAATGCCCGCGCACCCAGGTCGGACAGGTAAAAGTCGAACTCACCGGAACGGTAGCCCGGATTGAGAGGAGCACACGTTGCACCGGCTGCTGCTGCGAGAAAGGCCACTGCCATCTCCGGGCCGTTCGGCAGTACCAACGCCACGCAATCAGTGCGACGCAAGCCGAATGCGCGCAGCGTTTCAACAGTACGCTCAACTTGATGGAGCAGGCAGGCGTACGTGAGAGGGAGTCGTCCGGGAGCGGTGATGGCGACCAGCTCAGGAGTGGTGCGAACTCGACACGTCAAGAGCTGGTAAAGAGTTCGGACTGTGGGTCCCTGATGTGGCTTGGTTGTATCAGAATGGAAAATCATCCTACGATCCGGTTGGCTGAACAGGGGCTTTCCCGCGTCCAGTACTGGTAAAGTTCTCTTTTCGTGGCGAACCAGATGTCGGGGCAGTTTCGGACGTAAGAGAGATACTGGTGGCAAATGTCGAGGAAATAGGGACGTTCTGAGAGTCCCTTTGCCGACTTACCCAGAGCCTTCGCTGCGGATTGCAGGCCAATCAAATCATGCTGTAGCATAGCCAGCTGCTTTTTTACCTTTTTCTCTTCGCGTCGGGGAGGCGACCAGGGATTTAATACTCCAGACGCAGCGCCTTAATAAGATGTGACTCTGGTCACCTTGAAAATATTTTAGCTTAGCTACGCTCTCAAGTCACTCCCAATCCCGCTGATGTCGAACAGTCGAGCATCATTCAGCGGATGCGTGGCAGTTCGCATGCAAAATGCACGGAAAACCAAAGAAGCGGGCCGCTGGAGTGCAGGATGATCTCGCCCGCTTCATCCACGACGCAGTAGAACGACCAGCGATCTCCTAGATCCAAGCCAATCGTAAGCTGCCGCCCGTTGAAAATGCTCTTTCCCGTTGCCCGCATAGTGCTAATCTTCTGCATTGCCGGTCTCCTTTTCTTTGTGCCTCGAGCATCCATACGAAGGACCTGGACGCGCTGGGCAAAATTGTGGAAGTGATCGCGCGGAAGTGGTGAGCACACCCATAAACGGTCACCCGCAGAATGCACAGGGCTTAGCGGTATTCAGGTCACGTG